>Ga0307376_10004312_pt1 | contig 13056 bp, 11 predicted proteins | sample TR2MG_FD_202536 | JGI IMG/M metagenome (GOLD analysis project Ga0307376, IMG submission 202536) | Soil microbial communities from Risofladan, Vaasa, Finland - TR-2 | ecosystem: Environmental > Terrestrial > Soil > Coastal area > Acid sulfate soil | place: Finland: Risofladan, Vaasa | collected... | reverse complement strand
TCATAGGCAGATTGGTGAAACTGAGATGGCCGATCAGATGGCTGGTGTCAGATATCTTAAATCGCTTGATTATGTTGATGAAACACGAATTGGTGTGGATGGCTGGAGTTATGGGGGGTTTATGACCATTTCGCTTATGTTGCGTAATCCGGGCGTATTCAAAGTTGCCTGTGCCGGAGGACCGGTTATCGACTGGAAATGGTATGAGGTAATGTATGGAGAACGTTATATGGATACTCCAATGCAAAATCCATCCGGATATGAAAAAGCCTCATTGCTGAATTATGTGGGCAACCTCGATGGAAAACTATTGATTATACATGGGACCAATGATAATACAGTTGTATGGCAAAACAGTCTGGCTTTTATTGACGAGTGTATAAAGCAGAATAAGCAAGTTGACTATTTTGTTTATCCAGGAGCAGAACATAATATGGTTGGAAAAACACGATTACATCTTTTTGATAAGATAACGGGATATTTTAACGACTATTTGAAATAGACATTATTAATGCGAATAAACAAGAATTTGAACCCTGAAATAATTATAACGCCAAAATTCTGCATTGAATATCTAATAATCCTTGAACTCTGTCATTTTGTTCATTATGACCACACACAGAAGTATATTGAATTACAAACGAAAGAAATGAAGGATGGAGAAAAATGAAAAATGAAGTTGAAGATACTTCTTGCTTAAAATATTTGAATGATATAAGGTGGTCATAAATTATGGTTTTCGAATATTCGTCCAAAAGATTCTAAAAATTTGATTTATTTCTAAATCTATTATCTTTGTAAAATAAAAGCAAAGTATTTTAGGAGGTAGTGTATATGGTTAATAAAGAGGAGTTTAGAAAGAAGATAATAATTGCTGCAGGACAAATATTCAGTCGATATGGATTCAAAAAGACCACGATAGAGGAGATTACGAAGGCTCTGAGAATTGGGAAGAGTTCAATATATTACTACTTTGAAAGCAAGGAAGAAATATTTGAAGCTGTTGTTCTCTTTGAGGCTAATATTCTTAGAAATGAGCTTACTACAGCAATAAAATCGGTTGACTCGCCTATGGATAAAATGAAAAACTATGTTTTTGTTAGGATGAAATCATTCGAAAAACTTTCAAATTATTATAACTCAATCTTTGATAAAAACCTTGATCATTTTGAATTTATTGAGACAATCCGGAAGAAATATGACCGTGAAGAACTGGCAATTCTGAGACTGATTCTGTATCATGGTGCCAGGGAAAAGGTGTTCACGGTAGAGAATAGTGAATATACAGCTATGGCTATACAAACAGCCCTAAAAGGGCTTGAGGTACCGTTGTTCTGGAAAAAGAAAGAGGTTAATATTGAAAGCAGGCTGAATGCAATATTGGATGTACTCTTCTACGGAATAGTCAGAAAGTAGAAGTTATCTTTTTATAATAGCTCTTTTCTTTCTTTTTATACTCAGATATAACCAGACTATTCCAAGAATAATAAATGGGATACTTAATTTTTGTCCCATATTGAGTTTCATTCCTGCTTCAAATGCAACCTGATCCTCTTTCAGAAATTCAATAAAAAAACGGGCTGTAAAGACAAGTATACATAACAGGCTGATAAGTAAACCCTGAATATGCTCTCCTTTTTTAGACCAGTATAATCTGTAAAGAAGAACAAATATTGCAAGATAAGCCAATGCTTCATAAATCTGTGTTGGATGTTTAGGAGCAACCTCGTTGTTCCTTAAAAAGACAAATCCCCAGGGAACAGTTGTCTCTATACCATAAATTTCAGAATTCATCAGATTTCCCATCCTGATAAGGAATCCTGACAATGCAACAACAATTGCAATGCGGTCAATGATCCAGGTATAATCTTTTTTCTCTTTTCTTACAAAGAGCCAGAGAGCAACAAGGATCCCAATAGCAGCTCCATGGCTGGCAAGGCCTCCATGCCATATCATTAATATTTCAAGTGGATGTTGAAGATAGTATGATGGCTCATAAAAAAGGCAATGACCCAACCTGGCACCTAATATAACTCCAAATGCCATATAAATTGTCAGTCGGTCGAGTACTGCTTCTCCCAGATTTTCATTTTTGAAGATCCTGTTCATAATTATATATCCGAATAAAAATGATGAAGCAAACAGCAGACCATACCATCTTACTGCAAAAGCACCTATCCGGAATATTTCCGGATTCACATCCCAGGGAATTATAAGTAAATGCATAATTAGTTGGTTATTTTCAGCGTTAAAGGTAGAAAATATAATTATTACTATCGACAATCGTGAATATCAGATTCAAATCACTTGAAAATCAAAAAATCTTTTAAAAAATGATGTAAGTTTGTAAATCTTAAATATCCGGATGAATTTATGTACAGCAATAAACTTACCCGATTTTTTCTGTTAACGGTACTCTTTTTTCAAATCAGTGCATGTGCAAAAATAAGTTCACCTTCAGGTGGTCCCAGGGATAGAACGCCTCCAGCTGTGGTGAGTTCGACACCTGAGAATGGATCAATAAACTTCAGGGATAATATTATTACTATTACATTTAATGAATACGTAGTTCTTGATAATATTAATGACAAGTTCATGGTTTCTCCTCCATTGCAAAAGAAGCCAAGAGTCTATTTAAAAAATAAAAGTGTAAATGTTCAATTTGAAGAAGACCTAAAAGATAGCATTACTTATACTTTTTATTTTTTGGATGCAATTAAGGATCTTAATGAGGGGAATATCATTGAAAACTTTAAATTTGTTTTGTCGACAGGCCAAGTAATAGATTCACTGTCTGTTACTGGAAATGTTTATAACTCTTTTAATCTTGAAGCACCGGAAAAAACATTGGTTCTGATGTACAGTGAACTTGCTGACTCTGCAGTGATTAAGCATCTTCCCAATTATATCTCAAGAGTGGATCCAAATGGATATTTCCGATTCGATAATGTCCGATCAGGAAAATACAAACTCTACGCTCTAAAAGATATTGATAACAGCAAGAACTATAATCTTATAGAGGAAGAGTTTGCATTTATGGACTCTGCTATTTATGTTACACCTGAAGAAAATTTCATTCCTGTTGTTAAAGATACCTCTACAGTGAAAAAGGATATAAAAAATGCTCTGGTAGCTCCCGTCTTAAAAGGGGAATATCAGCTTTATTTATTTACAGGTCCGAAGAAAGATCGTTATCTTACGGGTTCTTCCAGGAACCTTAAATATCAGCTTGTTTATACTCTCTCACTGCCTCCCGATAGTATGAAATTTGAATTTTCTATTCCTGGAAGCGACCCTGACTCATATTTATCAGAAATGAGTAAAGAAAGAGATACGATAAGAATATGGCTTACTGACAGCACTCTTTACTCACAGCAACAGCTCGAAACACTTGTTAAATATCCAATTACCGACACTTTAGGTATACAGGGTTATAAAGTCGATACAATAATTATGCGATATCTGGAGCCGCGTGCTCCCAGAGCTTCAGCAGTGAAAAAAAAGGCATACAAAGTTGACGTTAATATAACCGGTGCTTCAATAAAACCTGGTCAACAGATTGTTTTTAAGTCACCAACACCTCTTATCCAACCGGATACTGCACGCATTGTACTTTTCGAACTAATAGATACGATCAGGATTAAGATTCCCTATAACTTCATTCAAGACAGTATGAATTATTGCAAATATTTAATGCAATCAGAACTTTTGCCTGGGAAGAAATATCTTTTAATTGCCGATTCTGCGTCTTTTACAAGTATATATAATGAGGTCACCGACTCAATTGGGATAAAATTTTCAGTAAGAGATCCTGAATCATATAGTAAATTGATAATGAATATTCATAATACAAGAGGTGATCTGATAATACAATTACTTAGTGAAGCTGAAAAACTCATAGATGAAGTAAATACTAATACTGATGGGAAAGTGATATTTCCGCTTCTTAATGCCGATAAATACCGTGTTCGCGTAGTTTATGATCTTAATAGAGATGGGAAATGGACTACTGGCGATTTTTTTTCGGGTCTTCAGCCGGAACCAGTATCATATTATCCAAATGTAATTGATCTGGATAAAGGATGGGAATTAGAGCAAGACTGGAATTTAATTGAAAAAAATCTTAAGAATCAGAATTTAAGGGCTAAGAATACAAAAAAATAATTAATTTGAAAATCACGAAAATATAATAAACATAAATGACTAACTAAAACTTACGCTAGTATGAAAGAAATAGTTGCAGGTATTGATATCGGAGGAACCAATGTTGCATATGGACTGGTAGATAAATCAGGAAATATTCTTGCGCAAAGCAATATGAAAACCACGGATTTTCCAGAAGTAAAAGATTTTGTTACAGCTATTTTAGCAGCTATAAATGAGCTGATTGAAGGAAAGAGCGATCTGAAACTGAAAGGAATTGGAATAGGAGCGCCTAATGCAAATTATCATAAAGGAACAATTGAACTTGCCCCAAATTTACCATGGAAAGGTTATGTTCCACTTGTTGAATATATGCATGAAAAAATTGATATACCTGTAGTAATCACAAATGACGCGAAGGCTGCAGCTATGGGAGAAATGATCTTTGGTGCAGCAAAAGGAATGAAGGATTTCATTGTTTTGACTCTTGGCACAGGTCTGGGAAGCGGGATTGTTATTAATGGAGAAGTTCTATATGGGCACACAGGTTTTGCCGGAGAGCTGGGCCATACAACAGTTGTTCCGGGAGGAAGAGATTGTGGATGTGGCCGTCAGGGTTGTTATGAAACATATGCCTCAGCTTCAGGCCTGGTACGCACAGTACTTTATATGTTGAGTGAGATGAGAGAGAAAAGTTCATTAAGAGACATTAACCCATCAGATTTAACGGCTAAAATAATTGCTGAAGCTGCAGCTAAGAAAGATCCTGTTGCCGTCGAAGCTTTGGATTATACGGCTGAGCATATAGCTTTTGGTATTGTCAATGCAATTGGATTTTCAAGTCCTGAGGCAGTCTTTCTGTTTGGGGGACTTGCCCAGGCCGGGGAAATGCTATTTAAGCCTGTTAGGGAATATGTTGACGAAAATGTTCAACCAATATTTAAGGGAACAGTAAAGATATTACCCTCTGGCATATCTGAAAGTAATGCTGCTATACTTGGAGCAGCGGCACTTGCATTAAATGAACTCAATTAAGGGAATTATTTATTGGACTGAACTATTAATTGTCATAAATTTGATTCTAAAAGTTCCGAAATTAAGCCAGTGCTTGTCATGAAAGTTGCAGAAGTAAAAAAAACGAAACTTAAACCTGCTTTCCCTGATTTGGAAGATATTTCTGCCAGTTTGGATGAAATTAAGGAAAAGTTCCGGATAGATACAGTTAACTGGGAGGGTTATTCTTATAAGCCTGAAGTTGCATTTTCTGTTACATATAGCGATCATGAAATATTTCTCAAGTATTATATTTCCGAGAGTTATTTCAAAGCTGAGAAAACAGAGTCAAATGAGATGGTCTGTGAAGATTCATGTGTTGAGTTTTTTGTTTCACCAGAAGATGATGGGATATATTATAACATTGAATTTAACGGTATAGGAACATGCCTGCTGGGAACAGGAACTGCTCGTGAAAACAGCAGAAGAGCCAAACCGGAAGTAATATCAAAAATAAGAAGGATGACATCTGTCGGGAAAGAACCTGTCGGAGAGAAGGCTGGAGAGTTTGAATGGACAATTACCATAGCTATTCCTTTTAAGGTATTCTTTCATCATAAAGTATCTGATCTGAAGGGCAAAACATTCAGGGCAAATTTTTATAAATGTGGTGATATGCTCACAGTACCTCATTACGTTACTTGGAATCCGGTTGATACTGAAAATCCTGATTATCATCAACCTGCACATTTTGGATTATTGAAATTTATTTGAGAAAAGCATTGACCACTTCCCCTCTGGTGCAGAATCTTCTCCAAAGGGGGAGACAAACAAACGAAAGAATGGAATTGACAATAAAAATTATCAAATTATGATAAAAGGTAATGCACTAATCGGACAATCCGGAGGACCAACATCTGTTATAAATTCAAGTATGGCCGGAGTTATCGAAACAGCCTTATCTTCATCCTTTATTGAAGAAATTTATGGAATGCAATTTGGTATTGAGGGGTTTATGCAGGAGTGGCTATATGATCTTGGGAGGCAGCCCCGGAAAATAATTGAAGGATTACGCCACACACCAAGTTCTGCATTAGGGTCTTCGAGGCATAAGGTACAGGAGAGAGATCTTCCAAAGATTCTTAATGTATTGAAAAAATTTAATATCCGGTATCTCTTCCTAATTGGAGGCAATGATACTATGGACACTATTCACAGGGTCGAAGCATATTGCAGGGAGAAAAAATATGAACTTTCCGGAATTGGAATACCTAAAACGGTTGATAATGATCTTTACGGTACTGACCATACACCCGGTTTTGCCTCTGCAGCAAGGTCAAATATTCTTAATGTAATGCAGGCAGGAATACTTGCCCGGGATATGCAGAAAGTTGACAGGTTTGTTATTTATCAGACCATAGGTAGAGATGCTGGCTGGCTGGCTGCTGCAACTGCTTTGGCTCGAAAAACTGACGAAGATGCACCTCATCTCATCTATGCACCTGAGTTTCATTTTAATCAGGAGAAATTTTTAGCAGAAGTTGAAAACAGCATTAATAATATCGGCTGGGTTTCTGTTGTTTGTGGTGAGGGATTAAAGTATTCTGACGGAACACCTGTGAGCTCAGCCAAAGTTAAAGACAAGTTTAATAATACAGAATTTGGCGCAATGGGAGGTGCAAGCGTTGGATTAAGCCTTCACAGAATGATAACCGATGCTTTCGGTTACAGGGGAGAATTCCAAATCACCGAATCGTTGATAATGAGCGATTTTGTGAGATCATCAACAATTGATCTGGATGAGGCTTATCGCTGCGGAGTTGAAGCAGTTGATCTGGCACAACAAGGGAAATCAGGCATTATGGTCAGTATAAAGAGGATATCTAACAGTCCATATACAATTGAGTTTGGTAATGTCCCTTTAAAAGAGGTTGCTGTTTCTGCAAAACCGATGCCATTAGAGTTCTTCAATTCTGAGGGGAACCATGTTTCAAGTGCATTTATTGATTATATGACTCCACTGGCTGGAGATATGCCGGACTTTATCAGACTTGAAAAGATTTTTGTAGATAAGAAATAAATTGATTTTATGAATAAAGAATTTAATAAAGTTGCCCTGTCATTTAATGCTCATCCTGATGATGCTGAAGCATGGAATGCCGGGACATTGAAATTGCTAAAAGACAAAGGATATAAGATTGTAATAGCTACCATGACTGCAGGAGATCTTGGAGGTTGCAATATGACCATGAAAGAGACAGCAAAAATGCGTATTGAGGAGGCAAAAAAGGCTGCATCTGTTCTTGACGCTGAATACTTCATGCTTGGAGGCACAGATGGTTTTCTTTTTGACACAATGGAATTAAGGTTAAAAGCTATATCTCTTATGAGAAAGGTAAGAGCAGGTGTTGTGTTCACTCACCTGCCAACCGATTATCATTCTGACCATCGTACAACTGCCAATATAGTTGAAGCATCAGCAATGGTTTCATCGCTCGATACAGTACCTGTTAAGGAAAAACCACTTGAGATAACACCACTTCTTTATCACTCGTCGCCGTTGACACTTTCTGATCCGCTTGGTTCAAATATTGTTCCTCCCCATTTTTTTGTTGATGTTACAACAGCAATTGAAACAAAGAAGAAGATGCTTGAATTTCATGTCTCACAGATTGAGCTAATGAAGCACATGCATAAGATGAATGATTTTTTCGGATTTGTACTTGAAGGTAATCGCAATTATGGGACAATGGTGGGTGTTGAGTATGCGGAGGTATACTGGCAGCATCTTGGAGGAGGGTTTCAAAAAGAGCCACAGGTTCAAAACGATATTTCAGAATTTCTAATAAATAAAATGCCATAACCATGAATTTAAAAGAGGAAAAGTACAGAAAGTATGCTCTTGTCCGGGAAATGATGGAAACACCTGATATCATCAGATCTTTTAACTCCGGAGCTGCTGCTAAATTTACCGGAGCGGTTAAGTCGCATAAAGGATTATTTCTGACAGGAGAAGGCAGCAGCAGGATCTTTCCTGCCAAGCGAGCTATCTCTTCATCTCTTAAGAAGGCTTTTAAGATTCCGGTAATAACAGAAGGTTGTACTCAGGCTGAAGAGTATAATTTGAGCGATTATACTGTTTTTGCTGCTTCAAATTCGGGACAGACAAAAGAGGTTGTTCGTCTTACAACCTCTCTGAAGAGTCAGAAGCACTCTGCAGTTTTTGGTCTTACTGCCAACAACAATACTAAACTTGAAGAAATTGCCACAAGTACTCATGTTTTAAAATGTGGAAAGGAAGAGGCAGTCGCAGCTACCAAGTCGGTAGTTGAACAGGGACTTTTTTATGATTCACTGCTGCGGAATTTGCAAGGTGAAAAGATGGAGGGACTGAGTATTCTTGCAAAGCAAACAGAGCAGGCTCTCACAGAAACAATTGAAACAGGGATAACTGATATAATAAAAAAAGCAAGTATTATATATTTTGCCGGTAGAAATGATGGTGTTGCAGAGGAGCTGGCCCTCAAGACCAATGAGATAACAAGAAAAAAATCGGCATTTCTTGAAGGGACATTTGCAGTTCATGGCATCGAAGAGGTGATGGATAAGAGTGAAGTATTAATATGGATAGAACCATTTATTGCTGAAGAGGAGAAATTTAAAGAGTGTCTTGTAAAAGGTGTTGGGATGAATATCATTGCAGTATCGTCTAAGAAAACCATTTTTCCAACAATAATAATTCCTGATGGAGGTCAATATGCTGAATATGTCCAACTTGCAGCTGGCTGGAATATTCTTGTTGAAACAGGTATTTCTCTGGGTATAAATCTTGATAAACCGACAAGGGCACGGAAAGTAGGGAACGAATATATACCGGGATAGTGTGAAGAAAGTTTGGAGTGTCTAAAGTGAATAGAGTACTTAGATTTAGGATCATTATGTTAAATTTCATTTTTTCAATCATTCAACTTTAAGTACCCCAACCACTAATTCACTCCAAACATTCCTTTTTAAAGGAATAATAAGCTAAGTAAACATTATATTTACAAGGAATAAAACAATTATTTATATAAAATGGCACAAAAAGAAGTAGCGGTAGGTATTGATATTGGGGGAACCAATACGATATTTGGTTTTGTTGACAGGGAAGGAAATATACTGGGTGAGGATAAGTTAAAGACTAATCATTACGATGAGATTGAGGTATTTGTAGCAGCATTGTATGAGAAAATAATGATTACAGGGCATAAAATAGGTAATGGTATTGAATTGATTGGTTTTGGTATTGGTGCCCCGATGGGGAACATCAATAAGGGAACTATTGAGCATGCTGCAGGTCTCCCATGGAAAGGGATAATCCCTCTTGCCGACTTATTTAAAAGGCATACAGACCTTCCGGTAATTGTAACAAATGATGCTAATGCAGCAGCAGTTGGAGAAATGATATTTGGCGGAGCAAAAGGAATGAAAAACTTCGTGGTAATTACACTAGGTACCGGTTTGGGGAGTGGTTTTGTAATTGATGGAAAGCTTGTATATGGTCACGATGGATTTGCTGGAGAAATAGGTCATACAGCAATTCGTCCTGGCGAATCAAACCGCGATTGCGGATGTGGCAGAAAAGGATGTCTTGAAACATATGTCTCAGCAACAGGACTGAAAAGGTCGTTACTGAAGATAATGGCCGACAGCATGGAACCGAGTGAGTTGAGAGCATTAAGTTTTGAAGAGCTTGATGCAGAGATAATTCACGGTGCAGCTAAAAGAGGCGATTATATTGCTAAAAGAGCTTTTACACATACAGGAAAGATGCTGGGCTTTAAGCTGGCTGATGTTGTAGCACATACTAACCCTGAAGCAATTTTTCTTTTCGGAGGACTTGCACTAGCTGAGGATCTTATCTTTGAACCGGCAAAAGAATATATGGAACAGAACCTTCTAAGTATTTATAAAGGGAAAGTCAAACTTCTCCTATCGGAATTAAGTACACAGAATGCAGCTGTACTTGGAGCAAGTTCACTTGTTTGGTCAATTAATGAATAGTGATTTGAAAATTAATTATTGTACTTATGGCCAATTTCAGTGAAATACTCAATTACATACTTGGCATTGTTTTTATTATAATTGTTTTTGCTCTTGCATATGCTTATCTGAAACCACATCAGCTTCATAAACGCAGATTAGTTTCAACCTTGATTCTTAAGATAAGTTACCTGCTTTACCTGATGGTAACATTGATAATAATATACCTGTCGGCGCTGGTTAAAGGAGGTCTTGAAGAGGTCTTTTATGGAGTAGAGTTTTTTGCCTTTCTGGTTGTACTTTTTGTTCCAACAATTGGGATTTTTGCCCGTAAACTTGGTCAGTTCAGCAAGAAACGGGATGGTTATAATTACTTTTTTTCTATTGTTAATATTCTTTCAATAGTTGTAATTTTGATTATGTACTTTATTTAATAATGCATCTTTGAAAATTATTAATTATTTAACCTTCTTCCAGCCTTTTTCCTTTAGGTAAAAGGGAAAAACATGATTATTGTGTCTTTAGTAATCTATCAAATCGTAAATTTGTTTAATAAATTTAATGAGTATGGGTTTTCAATAACAAATCAGGTGGATATTCCTCACTTTTGTATAAGGAATCTAAACGTGATGAGTTAAATTATATATTCAACAACTTATTCAATGTTACCAAGGGTCATTTTAAATTAAAATCCAAGCTTATGATTAAAGAGCGATTAATAGGGTATCTGGAAAAGAGCATCAGTCAAAACTGGGATATTGAAGCCTTGTCGAATTATAAGGAATCAGGTTACTCCTACAAGGAGATTGCTGAAAAGATTCTTAAACTTCATATCCTGTATAAGGAGTCAGGAATTATAGAGGGCGATAAAATAGCCATGATAGGAAAAAATTCCGCAAACTGGTGTGTAATCTATCTGGCGACAGTAACATACGGTGCAGTGATAGTTCCCATTCTTCCGGATTTTAAACCTGAAGACTTAATAAGTATTATCACCCATTCAGATTCAAAATTTCTATTCGCAGACGATAAAATATATGATACTTTAGATACCGCAACGATCCCTGAGATAACTGCAATTTTCTCTCTCGATGATTTTAGGATGATAATATCTGGGGACTCAAAAATCAAAAAAATCTTCTCTTCGCTAGACGAGAAATATTCAAAACTATATCCGGATCTTAAGCGTGAAGACATTAAGTTTTCTGACATATCAAATGATCACCTTGCCGTTATCAGTTACACTTCCGGGACAACAGGTTTTTCAAAGGGAGTAATGATTTCCCATAACAGTCTTGCCGCAAATATAAGATATGCACAGGCGAATATGCCTCTCGAATCAGGTGATCCGGTAGTCTCTTTTCTTCCTCTTGCACATACATTCGGATGTGCTTTTGAGTTTCTCTTTCCATTTACATTAGGATGTCATATAACAATCCTTACAAAAACCCCCTCCCCTCAGATTTTAATTCAGGCATTTAAGGATATTAAACCAAGACTAATTCTTTCTGTTCCGCTGGTAGTTGATAAGATATATAAAAAGCAACTCCTTCCGGTAATAAGCAAGCCACACATGAAGATCCTTCTTGCCATTCCCGGCATTAACAGGATACTGTATAAAAAGATACGGGAGAAACTAACAGATACTTTTGGTGGTCGATTTAAAGAGTTGGTGGTTGGTGGTGCTGCCTTTAATGCGGACGCTGAAAAATTTTTCAGAAAAATTGGTTTCAAATTTACAGTTGGTTACGGGATGACGGAATGTGGACCGCTTATCAGTTACGCTTCATGGGATACAACAAAACCAGGAGCATCAGGAAGAGCTGTCGACACTCTGGAGGTAACTATTGATTCTAATGATCCAATAAATGAAGTTGGTGAGATCATCCTGAGAGGTGATAATGTAATGAATGGCTATTATAAGAATGAAAAAGCAACCCGAGAAATAATTGACGATAAAGGCTGGATGCATACAGGCGATCTTGGAGTGATTGACAAGCAGGGAAATATTTTTATCAAAGGGCGAAGCAAAAGCATGATACTTGGTCCATCAGGAAAAAATATCTACCCTGAAGAGATTGAATCTGTTATAAACAACAAAGATTATGTTACTGAATCAGTTGTCATTTCAGAGGACAATAAGCTGATTGGACTAATATTTCCTGACTATGAGATGATGAAAAGTAATAACATTTCTGATGATCAGCTTATCTCTGTTCTGGACCAAACAAGGAAAGAAGTAAATGAGAGGCTGCCCGATTTTATGAAGGTAAGTAAATTCAGGACACACCCTGAGGAATTTGAAAAAACACCAAAGAGAAGCATAAAAAGGTATCTTTATACTACATAGTTCTCGGATCCAATATTGGATTTTTTCATTCTTATGTTGAATACTATAATGAATATTTTTTATTATGGAATTATACGCATTGATAGTTGCAGGAGGAAGTGGAAAACGAATGGGATCAGAAGTTCCCAAGCAGTTTCTTGAATTAGCAGGGAGGCCGGTTCTAATGCATACAATTGAGAGATTCAAATCATTCAATGATGCTATTGAAATTATAACGGTTCTTCCTGAAAACCAACTGAGACACTGGATTGAACTTCAGGAAAAATATTCTTTTACAATTCTTCAAACGCTAGTTAAGGGCGGGGCACATCGTTTTTTTTCAGTAAGGAATGGATTGAAGTTTGTTAATATTCCCGGACTGGTCGCAATTCATGATGGAGTCAGGCCATTTGTTGCCATAGATACAATAAAAAGATGTTTCGAAACTGCTGAAAAACTTGGTAATGCAGTGCCCTCTGTATCTCCTGCCGACTCTTTAAGAATATTAAGCGACAAGGGAAGCCAGCCACTTAACAGACTAAATGTAAAACAGATCCAGACACCACAGG
>Ga0307376_10004309_pt1 | contig 13060 bp, 26 predicted proteins | sample TR2MG_FD_202536 | JGI IMG/M metagenome (GOLD analysis project Ga0307376, IMG submission 202536) | Soil microbial communities from Risofladan, Vaasa, Finland - TR-2 | ecosystem: Environmental > Terrestrial > Soil > Coastal area > Acid sulfate soil | place: Finland: Risofladan, Vaasa | collected... | reverse complement strand
TGTGACGCCGCTTCGGGGCGCCTGGCTTCCAAGAAGACCCGCGTATTCGGCAGGTACTTCTCGCGTATGTCTTTCTTGGCTTTCACGGGATCGGTCTCTGGATTTCGCATGGGGTTTGGCGCTCACGGCAGGAATCGAACCTGCGGCCTACGGTTTAGGGGCGTCCTCGGGAGGATTTGAACCTCCGGCCTATTCTTTAGGAAAGAACCGCTCTATCCAACTGAGCTACGAGGACAAAGGGGTGAAGTTGTTTCTCCAAGGTTCTGGGTCGAAGCGTTCGTGGTGGTTTTGGCCTTTTGGAGAACGGCTCACCCAGAAAGTTACTTCTGAGCGTGGAGCTACTTCTTCGTAAGGGAGAATGTAAACGGAGTCATTGTCGAGACAGTAGCCGAGAAAGAAATCCACTTCGTCGTTTGTGTAGAGGTGTTTCCGGGCTCGACTGTTTGGACCCCATTTCCGAACCGTAAACAGGTTCATTTTGTGCGAACCCTTTTTCGTGGGGTAGATGTATTTGCACTGGCATTTCAGAACTACCTTATCCCGAAGGAGAAGAAGGTCTATGGGGGTATCCTCCGTCAACGGGCGAAAGACTTTGATGCCGGCCAACATGAGTCGTGCGCAGATGAGTTGTCGTGCTGCTTCTCCAATGTCTCCTTTTGAAAGGTCGGGTCGTTTCATAGGGTGAGGATACTGAGTTCCAGTTTCAGAAACCACTACTGTCGCTCTATCCTACTGAGCTACGCGAGCATTTGGTTGGTAGGCCCGGCGGGGCTTGAACCCGCGACCCTCGCCTTATAAGGACGCCGCTCTGACCACTGAGCTACGGGCCTTTGGGCCCCGTAGCGCACGGTGACGGGCTATCTACCGAAAAGGAGGTTCACCGTCGTCCGAAGGAACCTCGCCTGACGACGACGCCCGCACCGTGCAAGACGGGGGCTTCGACAATCAGAACGGGTATCTGCTTCAGAAAACGCATAATGAACCTGTCAGGGGGATATACGACTGGTCTTGGCCGGGGTCAAGTGCTTTCAGGATCTTCACGAATAGGCTCGCCAAACGTCAAAGTAAAGGCGATCCCGGTGGCCTTGCAGTTGGGGCACGGCATCACTTCCAAGTTCCTCGCCAGGTTGTTGACGAACATGGACAAGGCTCCGGCATCGCTGCCCCGGTACTCGGACAGCATCTTGTGGGCCTTGGCGTAGGTGACGGCCAACGGCTTGTTGTAGATGTCACCAAACAGCCGAGGGCCACTCTTGATGACGGCGACGCGACCGTAGCCTTCGCAGGAGTCGCATTTGATTTCGTGGACTTGGCTCACTCGGCGGCATGTTCCCAGGCTTCACGCCGAGCTTCGTCCTTGGTGTCAAAGGGCCCGTCTCGGCGAACTTCTCGTTTTGTCCGATCCGTCCATTTGATCCACAACCAGCCATCGGGGCACTCGTAGAGCCCGTAACCTTCAGGCAGACTCTCCGGTGCTTCCGAATCCCCCTTCTCCCCTTTCGGTGTCGTCGAGGGCATCCATCTCTTTTACGCGAACCCGGGGCAAAGTGTTGATGACCATTTGAGCGATGCGCTCTTGATGGCTGATGGAGACCTTGACGCTGGAGTGGTTGATGAGAACCACTCCCACTTGGCCCCGGTAGTCAGCGTCGATGGTGCCGGGGGCGTTGAGGACGGTGACACCTTTCTTACTGGCGAGCCCGGAGCGGGGTCGTACTTGAGCTTCAAAGCCGGGCTCCATCGCCATCGCAAATCCACAGGGGATGAGTTTCCAAGCTCCCGGCTCCAGATGGATCATGCGGTCGGGCAAGTAGGCGTACAGGTCCATGCCAGCAGATCCCGCCGTCATGGTCTTGGGGAGCGTGGCGTCATCGTGGAGTTTCTTGAACCGGACCAGGGTGGTGACGAGAGGGGAGGGCATGGGGTCACTCTACCAGCGCATCAATCTCTGCTTGTAGTGCTTCTTTGGTCAAATCCGTCACCACGAAGATCTCTTGGGCGAGACCTGCTTTCCGGCCGTTCGCTTTCCAGCCACCGCTGATGGGGACTGAGACGGTGATACGGAAAGGGCCGTGGCCTTTGGTTGGTCTGATCCTGCCTGGGGTCACGGTTTTGATCCCAGGCATGTCCGCCAGGCGCCGTAGGATGGGGATGATCCCTTCTACGTGTGACGAGTGATTCCAGACTAAGCGACCCATGACGTGTTCCTTGTACTCCCATCCGTCTCAACCCGAAGGGGTGCGGAGTCTATTCCTCCATGAACGAGATGCAACCTTGCGTCTGATGGTGTCGTCGGGGTCGAAGTTATGCGAGGCACTCCGAGGCCGGTAAGATGCGACCAACGGATTCCATGTTTCTCAGAAAAACTCCCGACGCAGTTCAGAACAAACCCGATTGACGCTATCGCCTCTCACTTGTGACAATGAGATAATAGGACATGACGGCTCATCGGAAAGACCCGTATCGAAAGGTTGCAGAAGCGCAACTGATGGAAGATCACCTTGGTCGATGGTGGAGTCTCATCTTGGAGTGCGGCCACGACGATGTGCGCCGGGTGGTTTACACCCACCGGATCGGCTTACCCTGGGGAGGGGCCCGTAAACGTCCCGTGCGTCCCGTCGAGGACGCGGCCCCTGCTCCCCGCAAGGTGATGTGCGAGGAGTGTGGTTTCGCCTGCACGCTCGACTACGAGAGCGCCGCAGAGTGACTTACTCGTTGTAGAAAAGGGTGTGGAGGACAGTGGAGTCCGTGCCATCGGTGATGACTTCCACCTTGAAGATACCTCCAAAAATGGGGCCTGGGCCAAGCTCAAAGACACGGTGAATGTCGCTACCGATTTTGGATTTGTGGACACGCTTCCAGTTCTTGCCTTCGCGGACGTGGGCCACGAAGTCGATGGCATCCCGCAAAGGGTCCGGGTCACAGTCTTCGTTGTTCTCGTCCCACGCTTCCTTCAACTCGGCCAGCGTGTCGTCGGTGATCCAGAGGGGGATTTGAGCCTTGATGTGGGCGGTAGTGATTTTGGTAGCCATTAGCCCGCCCCCATTTTCGATTCCCACTCCTCGGCTTCCTCAAACTCCAACCCGGGCTCAAAGAAGTAGCGGACCCAACCTTCATCGTTGTCCCCCTCGACAGAAAGAAGTGTCCGGCCAGACTCTTTCAGGAACCGTTGGGCCTCTCGCTCGACGGATGCGGAGTGGGTGCCGTCGGGCAGGAGAGCGAACTCGATGAAGTCTTCGCCGATCTCCCGGCAGTCGGCCGGGCCATCCTTCCGCTCAAAGTATTCGTCGAGCAGGTACATGAGATGCTCGCCATTGTCTCCGTCTCCCCCGGACTTGAATCCGAAGAAGTCGCTTCCTTCTTTGAAGTCGATCTCGGCGATGCCCTTGTAGATTTCGATGGAGCGAGCGTCATGCTCGACGCCATCCTCCCATCGGGCTGTCAGTGGATTGCGTTCGTCAGTCATTGGTTCAACTCCAGACATCCCCTACGGGATGGAAAATCTCCTGCTCTCGTACCAGAAGCTCTTGGGCCATTTCGGCCGGGACGTTGGAAATGAAAAAGTGGACCTCCTGGGTTTTGGCTTCGTGGGCGCTGACCAAATGGGAGTACCGGAGAATCGTCCAATCCCCCTCCAGGGTGACGCCTGCAAGGGCCGCATTGATGTCTGCAACCGTGGGCGTCTCCGCGTTTTCTACGTTGTCGATGAATTTCATTTCGTGGCCTGTTCCTTGGCGTATTGCACAGCCGTCTCCAAAAAGCGTGGAAACAGCTTCTTCTGAAAGTCGTTCATTTCCAACTCAACGGATATGGATGCTTGGTTCGTGTCCTCATCGCGGTCGATGACGAACATACGCATGGACACCATGCCTTCCATCGTTTCCACGGTGACGACCAGGGCCTCGACGATCTCATCGTCGTCTTCGTAGGCCCCCCCGGGCCCCAGGTTCTTTGCGGCTTCGGCGTTTTCGGGAACGAATGCGGGCAGAGCCACCATGACGGCATAGCCCTCCGCTTCCAACAGCGTTGTCACCACGATCCGGGTCAACTCCCCCGCCATCGTGGGAGCATCCTCGGGACGCTTCGGGGCGATGTACTTGAGAATGGGCAGCGCCAGTTGGACGGTCATTCCTTTGGCGTCTGGCGGAGACCCGAGAATAACGAGCCCTGGCACGAACGTACCTTTGTCGTTGATGGACTCGGTGATCTTCTCGACGTGGAGTTCCCCCCATTTGAGAATCTCGGTCGAGTCCAAGAGTTTTGGGACCATCGCCGCTTTCCACTCTTCGCCGGCCAACAAGACGACTTCTGGTGTTTGATTGGTCATACGGCCGCCGGGAAGATTTTTTTGATCTCAAACCACCCGTAGCCGGTTCCCACCGCTACGATGGTCGCGGGACCAAGGGGTTTGAGGATGTTGATGTGGAACTCGTCGTACCCTTGTGCTTTGGATTTGAGCCACGCCTCCGCAGAACAGACGAACTTCACACCGTCGTTCATGTAGGCGGTCTCAAAAAACTCGCACTGGTCACGGTCGAGGTAGAGACTTTCTCCGATTGGGGAACTCATGGGGTCTACACAGGGGGTCTGTCTTTTCTACACAAAAAACGGCGGGGACCGTGAAGTCACCCGCCGTCATGGATTTGACGAAAGTACAGAAGCTCTCATTCGCCGAACTCCTTGCTGTATTTCCGCACTGCTGGCTCGTGCTTGAACCAGGGACCGTCGGCGCCGGCCTCAAACACTGCCGCCGTCAGTGATCCACCGAACACGCAGCCCGTATCCAGGCCCGTCGCGTGCTTGAACCGCTTGGGCTCCAGGCCCGTGAACGGCTCGTGTCCGAAGAACACATGGCCGAACCGACCGTCGTACTCATCGGCCCAGAACGTGTGCGCCGATTTGTCGATGTCCCCCAAGGGGATCATGTGTCCATCATCGTCGTGGTACCGCAACCGGAGCAACTCATTGGCCCTTCGCCGTTGCTTGTTGCTCAAAGAGTCGAAGTCCGGCAGTTCCTTCATCCACCGGGGCACCCCCGCGTGAACCACCAAAGCGTTCTGCTCTGGCATTTCGTGGAACATCACCGCCTTCTCCAAGAAGGCCACGTCGTCGGCATCGAGTCCATCGTTGATGTCCCGCAAATCGGGAGCGTTCTTGATGGGGTTCGTTTTGCCCGTTTCCACGAAGGTCGCTTCGTGCTTTCGGAACCGCTCGTGCTTCTCCTCGTGGTTGCCCTTCACGAGCACCACCGGCACGCCCTGGCTCACAAGGGCCCGGACGTAATGCACCACTTGGGCGCTGTACGGTCCCTTGTCGAGCAAGTCGCCGCAGAACACCAAGGTGTCGTCCGTTCGCACCCGGAGTTTGTCCACCAAGTTGGTGAGTTCTGCGAGGCACCCATGCACATCGCCGAATATGATTTGTCTGTTTGACATCTCTAGTCCTTTACAAGTTAGTTGTGGGTTCTACACTGCGCCATTGACGCACATGCGTGAGGGTCCACGGAGCCCTCAGAGGGGTTTCCGTGAACCGGGACTTGGGGGATGTCGTCTTGGGGAGAGAGCCTTAGAGGGGCTCTCAGCGTCTCAGACGACCGGAGAAGGTGCCTCGTGGACTGGGCGCTTGGCCTGGCCCACGGGAGCGAACTCTTGGCTTAGTGTTCGCATCCTTCGGCTCCCCGCATCCTTCCGAAAGCCCGGACGCGATTGGCGATTCTCTATCATGCCAATTGGCGTAAAACAAGAGTTATGAGCAAGACCTCCGAGATCATCGAAACCGACCTGGCTCCCCACATCGACATCCACGACCCGGCCATCATCGTCGGGCTCAACAAACTCATCAACGCCGTCCGTGATGACTCGGCCAAGATCGCAGAAGAGTCCTTCTACATGGATCAGTACGGGTCGTCCCCCATGGACCCAGATCGGATTGCCAAGCGCATCCGAGCCGGTGGCGATAGGGCCGAAGACTTCCTCACGAAGTCTCACGTCATCACGAACGAGAACATGGGCGAAGTTCTCGACAGCCTGTTGGACGAGTGATCGAGAAGGTCATCAGTGGAGGCCAGACCGGAGTGGACCGGGCGGGGCTCGACGCCGCCATTGAACTCGGCATCCCCTACGGAGGCAAAGTTCCCAAAGGGCGGCTTTCGGAAGATGGTGGAGTCCCAATGAGGTACGACCTCATTGAGTTGGATTCGCCCAAGTATCCCGTTCGCACTCGGGCAAATGTGATGGACGCTGACGGCACCTTGTTGCTCTGTTCCAGGGAGCAGCTTCACTGGAGCCGAGGGACCAAGCTGACTTTGGCGTTCGCGTACCAGTATGAAAAACCCTGGTGGATCGCGGACCCAACGAAGGCCCACCATGCCCCACGGGTGGTTGCTTGGATCAAGGAGCACGACATCAAGGTGGTCAACATCGCTGGCCCAAGAGAGTCCAAGTGTCCAGGTATTCACGCGAACGCGGTGGGTTTCCTCAAATCCGTCTTCCAGGCTTTGTGAGATTGGGGTTGCAGGTTGAAACCAAGAACGCTACAAGACCCATCCGCGATTGGTTCATTCCTTGGCCCAATTGCGTAAAACAAAGGCTAGGGATCGCCCTGGCCTTTTCAAACACCCGTACATCGGAGAACACAAATGAGTGAAGAAAACCTGGGCGACGCCCTCGACAATGAGTACAAGCAACATCAGAAGGACATCGCCATCAAGACCTTGGGGGGCCGGACACATCTGACCATCTCCAAGATCGCCAAGCTGTTGGAGCACAAGGAGCACGGAGCGACCATCGGAGCTATTACGCTCGATGAGCTTCTGGTTGCCAAGAACGGAGTCAGCACGAAGGTTGCTCCCGTTGCCGCCGCCGCCGCTGCAACCGCAAAGGCACCCAAGGCCGCAAAGGCTCCGAAGGCAGCAAAGGCGCCCAAGGCCGCGAAGGCAGCAAAGGCACCGAAAGCTCCCAAGGCACCGAAGGCGGCAAAGGCCGGCAAGGGAACGAAGCCCCGGCTCATCCGCGATGTTGCGTACAAAGAGGTCAAGGCTGCACTCAAGTCTCTCAAGGGAGATTGCAGCAACGGAGATCTCGTCAAGGCCACGAAGTACACGCCCGTCCAGATCAGGACGTTCCTCAACGAATTGATCGAAGCCGGCGAAGTGGCCTACGAGGGCAAGGGTCGAGGCACCAAGTACAGCCTCGCGTAGACCGTCCAAATTGGATCAAAGCCCCGGTCGCGTGTTGGAGCGCGACCGGGGTTTCTTTGTGACCCCAAAAGAAGAAAGCCCACGGAGAATTCCGTGGGCCTCCGCTCTCCGTTGAACCCCAGAGTCAGGGGATGCAAAGCAAACAACTCAACGGTGTTGCAGTCTGGAACTTAGCGCCCTTCGTAGAACCCCCGGGCCAGGGGTAGTGAATCGCTCGGTGTTGCGCTCTCTACGATGGCGCGGGCGATTCTAGCCGTCCGACTGGATGGCCATTCCCTTGAGATCCACCTCCACGTCCGACACCTTGACGGCGCCCTTGACGGGGGTGCGAGGGAGCTTGGCGATGACCTCAGTCTTGAGGAGCTTCTCGGCATCCGCAACACCCGTCTCGGCCAGGAGAGCCTTGGTGGCATCCTTGTCGAGATTGATGGCTTGCGTCATCACCTCGGTGAGAACCTCCAGCGCCTTCTCGCGCTGAAAGCCCATGCGCTTGATCATCAGCGCCAGGGTGGGCAGCAAAGGGATGCTGCAAGTGGGGGCCTTGTCCGTGTCTGCGCCGATGCGCATTTCGCCAACGCGAACGGTCAGGTCCATGACCAGATTGGTGTGGACGCCGGGTCCCACTTCCTCGCGCGCCTTGGCGTCGAGGCCCTTCTTCAGCGCGTGCTGAAGGGCAAGGGAGAACAGGGGGTCGATGGTGGTGTTGGGAGTGCTCATGGTGTTGTTCCTTGGGTTCTTCTGTGAACCTCGGGTTGTGGCCGAAGTGGCCTGGTGTTGGTTATACGCTCGTGATCCTGTAGGTGAATCGTAACTGGAGTGCTTGGTCTGGTTCAGATCATCTGCGCCCGGTTTTGGGTACGAACCGCATCCCGACGCGCCTCCAGGCGGGCCTGAAGCATCTCTCGGCGGGCCTGACGATGGGCCTTCACTTCGGCCTCGTGGCAGGAGAAACCCTTGAGCATTGCCTCAAAGTCTCGGCGGTTGATGATGACGACCATGATGTCCCCTACACATCCGATAGGAGGAATCTACACCGCGTCTTTTGCGCACTTCACTTTGGACAAAGATGGTGTAGAACCACCAGTTCTCCTGTGTAGGGATCATCATGGCCCGCAAGACTCATAAGCCCCTGACCATCGCTCACTCCGCAGCGGAGTTGCTGGCGCAGGATCGTCACACCGACTGGGTTCTGGCCCAGGAGCGGGGCGCGACTCGTAACGGTCGCTCCTACATCGCTGGTGGGGCTCACGGCTCGGATCGCACCAAAGCGGGTCGCTCCAAAACCGCTTGTCGCGGAAAGGTCGCCTACTAAGATGTTGACCCGAGAAAAACTTGCTGAACTCGTCAGCCTCGTCGGCCCCCACATCAACGACCGCGACGAGTGGGCTCAGTTGGCCCTTGCCTGCGCTGACCAAGCTGACGTGGACGTTCGCACCCAAGCCTTCCTTCGGGATACCTTGGGCCTTCCGACCCCCAACTGCCCGTACTGTCCCAAAGAAGTTCCGTACCTGCACACGGGTGGCAAGCTCTGGCACTCCGGCGGCGTACTCTGTCAGGACCCGGAGGGTCAGCCGTGAATGAAGGCTTCGTACCTTTTGGCGATGTAGCCCGACAGCAGATCGGGATGCAGTGCCAGTACGCCAGCGGTTACATCCTGGGTGAAGGGCGATGCCCCAACCTGGGCGACGGGCTGCGATTCAAGAATTGGCCCAACACGAGTGGCGACTACCATTCCATCGAGATTCACCAAGACGACGTAGAGGAGTTCGTTCGTCGCGTCAAAGAACACCGAGGAACCCCATGAGCCATCTAGCCCGAACCGTTCTTGCAACCATGTGCCAATCCACCGGCAAGCGGTATCCCGAACTGGAGCCGATGTTGGAGACCATGACGGACCCGCAGCTTCAAGACATGCTCCGGCTTCTGCGTGATGTTCAGGATTCGGAGAAGCGCCGGATGCAGAGCCGGGTCCAGCGCATGACCGGCATCCCCGGAAGCATCATCCGATGAGCAAGCAAACGTGGAGCTTTGAACACCTGGGGTCTTCCCACTGGAAATACATCGACTTCGATGGCCCGGCCACGTTGAAGGGGCCCGGGGTGGAGGAATTGGTAGACGGGGACAACGATGATTCCGTCGATGCCTGGATGGTCTTCCTCGTTGTTGAGTACAACATGCCTGCTCGGATGATCGGTCAGGTTCACGCCAAACTGACGGCGGCGGACAAGTGTCGGAAACACGACAACAGCAAATTCTTCCGGGTGGAGATCTCCCTGGAAGGCGACGACTGGGTTATCGAGCAAGTTGAAGTGGACTTGGCATGACGCTCAGTTCTGCGGCAACGGTGGCGTTCCACCGGCTTCGCAGATGTGGCGCATGTACCCGATGACCGCAGTTTCGCCTTCGGCCATTGAGAGTTCCGCACCTTCTTTGATGCTGACCCAACGCTCGATGTACGCGCAGCGGTAGGTCTCCAAGGGAGGGAGCCATTCGTCGGGGCCTTTGTCCTTCTTGGATCGGTTCCCGAACTGGCTCGTTGCCGTCAGAAACTTGGGATCGGACAAGTCGTTCGCAAAAGCCTCCCGAGCTTCGTCGCCCCATCTCCAGCCGCCGGACTCATGGGCGTCGCTGAGAGCCACTACGTGGTCAACGTCTACCTTGCTTGGATCAGTGATGACCGTCCCGGTGTACGCCCCCGTCCATGAGCCCGTGGCAACCCGACATTCTTTCTCGTCCGTGTACGTGACGGGTACCGTGGATTCTCGGATGAGCACTTCTTGCCGGGTGTCTTGGCAGTCGCCGTCGGCATCGATCCAGTGCTTCCAGAGCTTCCGGTCGTAGTCGATCATGGGCTCCTCGATGGGAGCTTCCGCAATCGCTGGATCAAGGGTGGTGGCGCAAGCCAGGGCTGCCATCAGGGCTACGGGGGTCCAGCGGTACATCACATCTCTTGTACGCCTAAAGGCGTATAACCAACAAGATGAGAGTATTTCTAGTACGTCACGGTCAAAGCCACGCCAACCTCGACTGGTCGGAGAACACCCGCAACGCGGATATGTCGATCAACCTGACCCAAGAAGGCCACGCCCAGGCCAAGGGAGCCGGGGAATTCCTCGCGGGATATTTCACCAAGCATCTGCTCGCCACGGGAGCACTTGGATCCTTCATCCCCAAGGTTCGCCTGTGGCACAGCCCGTACAACCGGACTCGACAGACCGCCCAAGAGATCTTCGACGCCTGTGTTCTTCCTCAACCCGTGACTATCCTCGGTGAAGCAACTCAGACTCCGAGCCTTACGGTTCCCCACCACTGGCCGAAACGAGCAACAGGGGATTCTTTCTTTTGGGACAAGAAGGAGCACTTCCTGCTCTACGAACAGCAGCACGGGATCTACGATGGCCTCGACGACGATGAGCGCAAGGCGCAGTACCCCGAAGAGTGGGCCTACTACCAGAAGCACAAGCGTGATGGCGGCAAGGTTTTCGCCCAACTCCCTTTGGGCGAGTCACGGATCGATGTGGCCCAACGCATCCATCAGGCGTTTGGGACATTCCACCGAGATGCCGACAAACACGGCATCGAAGACATCGTGGTCGTAGGTCACGGGACCACCAACCGCTGTTTCATGTTCGCGTGGCTGCACAAGACCTACGAGTGGCTGGAGAAGGAGCCCAACCCGTTGAACTGCTCGGTTCGTCTGATCGAAGATGGCGAAGACAAAGGCTACATCTATGAGGGGGCCGAACACCCCGACGGTTTTATCCATGACCACGCAGGATCGGATGGGGAGCGCGTCGGAGGGTAGAGGGGTTATACTGATCCCCAATTGTGGGGTCGGTAGTCCGACGGTATCGCGTCAAGTACGCCGTCCATGAAGAGGAAGGCGGCGCGTACCAACTGAAGTACAAGGAACTTCGCTCATTGCGGGAGGCGGCCGACTTCATCCTTACGGTTTTGGATGATCCACACCAGGAGTTCAGTGAGATCCGGGTTCTGACCTACGGCGTTCTTTCTGAGTCCGAGCTTTCGATGCTCAAGTTTTTGACCGACGGCCGGGTAAAGTGAGGTCTTGGCATTGCTCTGCCAGGCATGGCAGCGCCAGCTTCGGCTAACCAGGGCTCGGCAAGGTGCGGTTCTTCGGGATCGCAAAAAGTTGAATGACCCCCTTGACTCGCCGTCAGAGGGAGAGTAGAAATCCCTACTACGAGGTTATCGCCATGATGGTCAGTACAAGCATACGTCTCGGGTTGAGCACTCCCATGCAGTCTTCACTGCCAGGGCTCCCCCTGCGTGCGTACCGGCTTCGTCTACCGCGATTGCCTGGTGTCCTACGAGCGTAAAAGCTCCCAAGACGGATACCAGGCGAGGGCGGAACGAGGGTTTCGCCCTCGTTCGTTTAAGCCCCGGAAGACGCTGACGGAGTGTAGCGCAGTCTGGTAGCGCATCTGCTTTGGGAGCAGAGGGTCGAAGGTTCAAATCCTTTCACTCCGACCACAATACTCGCGTAGCTCAGTTGGATAGAGCGTTTGGCTACGGACCAGAAGGTCGGGGGTTCGACTCCCTCCGCGAGTGCCAACCACGAGATGTAGCTCAGCTTGGCTAGAGCGTCCGCTTCGGGAGCGGAAGGGCGCAGGTTCAAATCCTGTCATCTCGACCAATCACGGTCGGGCCTAAAAGGCCCCAAATGAAGTCCTACCCCTCAATCAACGGCAAAATCACACATCAACCCATTTTCGCTTTCGACAAACTCGACGGCAGCAACATCCGCGCTGAGTGGAGCAGAAAGGCAGGTTTCTACAAATTCGGTTCACGCAAAAGACTTGTTGGTGAAGACGACGAACTCCTGGGTCAGTCCAGGGAGTTGATCGTGGATACCTACGCAGACGACCTCGCTCACGTCTTCAAAGATCGACGTTGGGATCGTGCCATCTGCTTCTTTGAGTTCCACGGACCCAACTCCTTCGCAGGACTTCATGTCCCCGGAGAACCTCCAGAAGTCACCTTGTTCGACGTAGCCCCACACAGGAAAGGCATCCTTGAGCCTAAAGTGTTCCTCGATTTGTTTGGACATCTCAAGCACGCCGCCCTCCTGTACCAAGGCAACCCGAACGATCCCTTCATCGAGTCCGTCCGCAAAGGCGAGCTTGAAGGGATGACTTTTGAAGGCGTCGTCTGCAAAGGCAAGAACATCTCACCGGGGTTGCCCCTGATGTTCAAAGTCAAGAACGTAGCGTGGATCGAGAAAGTGAAAGCACGATACGCAAACGACGAGAAGGCTCTCCGAGATCTTCTCTAAACCACACGGCCGGAACCGGATGCCTGGCAGGACTACATTTCTTTGGTGAAAACAAATGTCTTGTCGAACACTCGCCGGGGAAAGCCACCTACGCGCATGGAGCCCGAGATGGTAGGGCGCCCTATAAAAACGATTGATTCAGGGTTCCAAGAGGAGGGCCGATTGGAAACTGCGAAAAAAGCGGACAGGTCCCAAGGGGGATGCCGAAAGCAAGTAGCAGCGAAAAAGCAGTCCAGGGTTTGAGGCTCGGGTCGGTCTGCAACCAAGATGTTATTGCAGGTGAAACGCGTTTTCCCAAAATTGGACTTCGGCTCCACGCGGGTTCAATTCCCGTCATGCGCACCAAAAGGACAAGGACATGGACGAAGAAACCACCGAAGAAAAGTGCCCATCGAGCTTCAACTGCGGTAACGCAGCCACGGAACCGCACACCTGTCCTTTCGCCGAAGAGATCAACGACGACAGCGAGACACTCTGTACTTGCTGTGACGACTGCACCCAGGAATGTGCCTGGGACATCTAACCCATCAAGGAGACCAACATCATGGCTGACATCATCACATGGA
>Ga0307376_10004307_pt1 | contig 13066 bp, 32 predicted proteins | sample TR2MG_FD_202536 | JGI IMG/M metagenome (GOLD analysis project Ga0307376, IMG submission 202536) | Soil microbial communities from Risofladan, Vaasa, Finland - TR-2 | ecosystem: Environmental > Terrestrial > Soil > Coastal area > Acid sulfate soil | place: Finland: Risofladan, Vaasa | collected... | reverse complement strand
AATAGAACACCCAACAGTTGAAGGAAAATGGTATATTGACAAAACTTATGAAGGAGTTGATGTCCCACAAAACATTATTGACGATGCAGATTATGAACTTACAACCGAACAGGAAATGGTTGATGATGGTTGGTTTAATATTGAGGAAAAAAAATGATTAATTCTGATTCTGCTTCCATTACTGCTGAACTACTAAGAGCTGAATTCCGCTATAATCGTGAAAGACACGAGGAAACAAATAAAAACTTGCAAAAGATAGTTGTACAAAATGCTTTAACTCAAATTAAAATCGAGAATACAGAAAAGGTTATTTCTGAAACTCACGATATGGCAAAGAACACGCAAGAAATTGCACAAGAATTGAAGGTTGCTATTTATGGTAGTTCAGAGAAGAACGAACAAGGAATCAAAAAAATAGTTGACACTTTACAAACGGATTTTATTAGAAGAATTATTAGAAGAAGAGTAACAAAAAGAATTGCTATTGCTTTTTTTACTATCAGTGGTAGCATTGTTAGTTGGTTATTAACTCACGCTGGAAAGTAAAATGAAAGAAAACAGAATTAAGAAACCACCAAAAAAAGTATACGGGATAATAAAAACATTTGATTTTGAAGCCTATCATAACGGAAATTTTAAAGAAAAAAATCATCCTGATAATATCAAACATAAACACAAGTTTGTTGCTATAATTCAATGTAAATCATCAAAATTAAACAGTGAAAATGTTGTGATTGATTTTAGATACATTGATAAACTTGTAGAAGAGTTTAGCGGGAAATATCTAAACGAATTATTGAAAAATAAAGCTGTCACTTGTGAGTTTCTTGCTAACTATATTCTCGAATACATACCCAATTGTTTTTTGTGTGAATTGGTAGAACTTAATGTTGAGGGAGAAACTGAAGGAATTATACCGGGTAAACAAGTAAATAAAGCCTGGGCAAGTAAAGAGTTAGAGGATTATTAGTGATGAAAAAATTTATAAATTATATTGCTGATTTTTTGAAAGATAGAAATGATGGATCGTCACACAAAAGACTTTTAAGCTTTGCTTGTTTTGTTGTTGCTGTAATTCTTGCTTTTAAAAATAAAGATTATATGCTAGTAGGTATGTTTTTAGCAGGCTCTTTTGGTGAGAGTGTTGCTACACTTTTTGAAAAAAATAAATAGGTAAAATTATGTATCAAATAAAAGAAAACGAAAAACAAGAAATCATAAGAATATTGTCTGAAATGCCATATAGACAAGTTGCAAATCTGATTGCATTTTTTGCGGGACTGAAACCGATTGAAGTAGCCGAAGATAAACCAAAAAAAGAAGACAAGCCAAAAAAAGATGAAAAATAAAATAATCTTTTCACTATCTATAGCGATTTTCTCTCTACTCCTTTTTTTTCAAACTTACAGACTGTCTGTAGAAAAAACCAAAGTGGAAGATTTAAAATCTACTGTAGAAAATCAACAAAAACAGAATAAAAAGAATCTAGAAGACCTTTTATTAAGAAATGAGGAATTGAAAAATGCCCAATACAAAACCAATCTTTTACAAAAAAAGATTGATAACTTGGCGAAGGATGATGCTTGTTTTGATGAGCCTTTGCCTCCTGATGTTATTAAGTTGTTGCAAGAACATAACATTTTCTAATTTACCACTTCACAGGCTTACAACAGATGTTGAAAAGAAATGTCAAGGTGAACCTACTGCAAGAAATATAACAAAGTGCTTGATTGAATGTAGAACTGAAAGAGAACAATGTAATAATGATAAAAAAGCAATATTGAATAACAAATGAATAATATATTAATATTAAAAAGATTTTACACAGATAAAAACACAACTCTTGGGTGTCTGACAAATAATGATTTACCTTTTCCACTTTATACTTGTGAGTTGGCTTGGAATAATAACGAACCATATAAATCTTGCATACCGTCCGGTGAATATATTATAAAACCACATAGCAGTCCTAAATTTGGTAAGTGTTTGTTAATCGAAGGAATAAAAAATAGAAATAATATTTTAGTTCATCCGGGAAACACCTATAAGGACTCTACAGGTTGCATTTTGCCGGGTCTACAATTAGGTACACTAAAAGGTATTCCAGCTGTCTTACAAAGTAAAAAAGCTTATGAGCTTTTACAATCTATCGTTATTTCTCCAGATTGGAAATTGAAAATTTTCCCGTTTGATTAAATTTTGCTTGAATTTTTAATATAAGACGATTTAAACCTCCTTATTTTTAACCCATTTAATTTCTTTTATTCCGTCTTTTACTTTCACAATTTCTTTGTAATCATTATGTTTTTTACCATAGTTCTTTTTGGAAAGTTTTTTAAGCTCTTCTATTTTTTGTTTTAATTGTTCGTTATTCATAATATTTTTATATATCCGATTGCCTTTTTTCCTTTGGTTGCCTTAAAAAAATTATTTTTTTCGAGTATGTGTTGCGAAATTTTATTACTATTTCTTGCTTGTGCAAGAAGTATTTTAACTCCCTCCCTTTTAATTTCTTTTAGAAATCTAGGTAAATATTTACTCATATATCCCCTTTTTCTATATTTTTTTTCCATGTACAAATATAGCCAGTGTCTGTTTAAATCCTCTTTTCTTGCCTGTATTTCTCCTATTTCTTCGCCATTTGAATAAATCGTCATTAGAAAACTATCATCAGAATTAGGTATACCGTAAAATTGTTCTACTATTTCAACTTTCATAGTAAGTTTATTTGAATATTTTTTGATAGTTTTTCTTCGAAAGCTTTGCAAAACTCTTTTTTAATTTCAAAACCGTATGATTTCCTGCCTAGCATTTCAGCCGCTAAAAGTGTTGTTCCACTTCCTGCACAAGGATCAATAACAACGTCCTCTTTATCTGTAAATATTTCGATTAAAGATTTAAGCAAAGGTACGGATTTCTGAGTCGGGTGTGTTTTGATTGTTTGTGTATCTCTTTCGTAAGGTAATGAATTAAATATCATTTTGCCATTATTATTAAATTTTGGCAGTTTATCTCTATAGAACAATAATGCATATTCGGTGTTGCCAACAACACGCATATTAGCTTTTAACACTTGCGGACTGTAATTTTTATAAAAACTCAAAGGAATGTATTTTGAAAAATTATGTTTTTTTGCAGTTTCAATTAAAGTAAATTGTTGTTCGAAAGAACAAAATACAATCATACAACCTGCTTTTTTTACTTCTTTTGGTTCCGGTTTTATCAGTTGATTACAAAAATGAAAAAACTCATAAAGATTAAAATTTTTATCCGTATCAAAAAATTGCCTTCCTGCTAATTCAGATTCTCCATTCTTTATATCTCCATCTTTATACCAACGAGAACTCGAGGCATAGGCATTTACGCCTATATTATAGGGGATATCAGTAAGAACAAGCTGGGATTTTGGTATATTATATTGTTTTCTATTTTGAAAAGAATCATTAATTAATACCATTGATTGATGTTGACTTACTTCTTTCATAGTAATTCAATCACGTCATCTAAGATTTTAATAATATGTTTCAATGATACTGGTAGAGGGACTCCTGTTGAAATTGTATCTCCTACTTTTTTGTAAAATATTTTATTTTTCAAGTTTCTAAACGTTCCATCTATTTCTTTGTCTATCAATTCTCTTAATGTTGTAAACGGATTTTTGTATAATTCCCAGCCACCCTTATTGAAATAAAAAATTGCATTTGATTGTAATAAACCATTTACCAAAGTATTTGAATTTAAAAAAATATGTCCTTTCGGATAACTTTTCCACTCTCTATTGGTTAGTTTCTTTCCTTCTCCTAACATTTTGAAAGCCCAAAGTCTTGAGCCTTCTTCACACTGTATAAATTCTGTTGGTGGTAATTCTTGACCATCTGTTTTTGTAATTGTTATATTGTTTATATTATTCATATTTTCTCCTTTTATTTATTTTTAAATTAAATTTTTCTTTAAAATAATATTATAAGACCAATAACAATCTCTAAAAATATTATTATCATAAAAATTGTCATTGTTTTTTCCTCCTCTCTTATATCGAGTATTAACCCAGCTATAAATCCTACTAAAAAACAACTACTAAGCCAAATCATTATCATTATCTTTTTCTAATTTCTTTGTAAGCCAATTATTATATGCCTCTTTTAATTTTATCATACCTTTTTTACCCTCTGTATTTATTTCTGTTAAAAATTTTAATAAAAGTTCATTCGACAACAGAAATAAACGTAGCAAATTCCGGTATATCCTTGTCTCCTAGAGAACTATTTTTAACAAAATAATTTATTAAATCTATTAAACTCTCTGTAATAATTTTTATTTTTATTCTATCTTCCATTTAGTACCTTTCTATTATTAAACTATAATAAGGAGTTGTTAGGCAAGGAATCGAACCCTGCACGTTGCTAATCTTAGACTTTTATTGTTAGATAGATACTACCCATTACGTCTACTAACAACTCCTCACTACACCCTGTAAACAAGATGTAGAAAGGAAATGTGGAGTTGTTAGGCAAGGGACTTTCACCCCTGCATAACTAACATTGTTACGTTGGGCGTTTCCCTCCCAATTTTACGCGTTATCGTATTTAGCCTTACCATTTAGCGTCTTATTCCGCCACTAACAACTCCACACACAACTATACACTATATTTTCTTTTAGTCAAGAATTATTTTATCCTATTAGCAATAATTTAGGTTGACATTGTAGCTGTAAAGTGTAAAATGGGTTTTATTAATAATAAAAAGATTTGAATTATGAGTAATATAAAAAAGATTGATGGCGTATTTGTTAATTTGGATAATATAACAGCAATTCAAATTTCTCTGTATTATCAAGAGAAGGGCTGTTTAGAGTTTTGCTTTGGTAGCTATGAATCAGTAGGAGAAATATCATATAAAACCAAAGAACAAGCCGAAGCAAGAATTATGGAAATACTTAAAAAACAAAATAGCAAAGAGATAGAAATATAATGATAAATTAATAGAAGATAACAAAGTTAATAATAAAAAGAGGTGAAGGGATGGATAGGGAATCTTATGAAGCATTTAGAAAAATAAACGGCATTAAATTTCGAAATAATTTAACTTTTGTATTTCAAAATTCTATTATCTTTAAAAAAAATAACTCTGATTTTAAATTCATATTCTCATATTATGATACTATTGAAAAAGACTGCGATTTTATATTAAGTAGAGAAAGATGTATAAGATTAGTAAAACATAATATTCTTGAAAAGTTTTTGACTAGAATAGATAATAGAGTAAAAAAACGCAATAGAGAAATACCGAGTATCGAATTACTTACTTTAAATAATATATTACAAATTAAATAATGATAAACAAAACTAAAAATAAACAGCTAATAAACACAGTTAAATCCGCAGGTTTTAAATCAGTATCGGACTTAAGTCGCAAAATAGAAAAATCTCGTCAGTTTATATTTAAAAATCCAAAGGTTATACAAATACTTTTAGAAGATAGAATTGAAATAAAAAGATTAAAAACTGAGTTAGATTTTCTCCAAGAAATTTTAAATTATAAAAATAAAGTAAACAAAGAGGATAGAGATTAGAAAAAACATATTGATAACGATTTATTTTCGTTTATTTCCCAATCTGCCCAAATTTCTCCGTTTGGAGTTAAGGTTATTTCCGGTTCAATTAACTGTATACCATAATCAGATAAGCGATTAATGAATATTAAAAATGCCTGGAGTGAATCTTTTTGCATTTCCTCTGCATCCTCTCCTCTTGATAGACTTTTTTTAAATAAAAAAGATAATCGTTTTTTTATTTTTTGATTTTGAAAATAATTATTTATTATATCTAGAACTTTTAAATTTTTTTCTATTTTATCGGATGTGCTTAAACCTCCTATCAAGGCTTTTTTATTTATTTTATAAAAATTGTTTTTTGTCATTCTTTAAAAAATTCCTTAAATATTGTTTTTATACTTGTTATACACCTAAAATATTAACAACATCGTCTAAACTCCTGACTATATAATACTTATGTCCCCTGTCTTCCAACTCCTTTTGAAACATCTTTTGGCTATCTGACTGCACGCCCTTTTTACTTTTGACTTCTATCCATAATACTTTGCCATCATTTAGTATAATTTCAATGTCAGGGCATCCTGCCAAAACACCCTGCCTTTTTAAGATGGCACCAGTTACTTTATTTCTATACTCGCCATTCGGTATTGCAAAACAAAAGTATTTATGCCAGCGTAACCAATGTATAATTTGTACTTGGGTTATCTGTTCGTCTCTATTTCGTGGTTTTTTATTACTTTTTGACATTAATTCCTTTTTCAAATTCTGTAACGTAGTTTCTTTGTAGTTACCATTTTTCATATTCTTGATAGATTTACAAAGTATCTTATGATTTATTTTTGAACTTCTTAGATATTCTGTAGCGTTCATATTGCTATTGCTATTGCTTTTTGGTTTCATTTTTTTATTTCACAAATATTGTGTAATCATCTTGTGGAAAAGATTTATTGCATTTTTCGCATACAACATAGGCAACAAAATGAGCGTTTTGTAATTCTAATAACTTTCTAAACATCCGCATTTGCGGAGTTTCCTCAACTCCTTGTTTATCTTGTATATGATTACAGTAAGGGCATTTACATTTCATATTAAAATAACTCCATTTATTTATTAAAAAAATCAGGATGACGTTTAATTGTGATTTCGTTATCGTCTAAATTCATTAAATCAACTAAATTAGCAAAAGTTAAATCACAATATTCGTCTTCCCAATCATCTATAAAATATAATTTATTAACATTATCTAATTTGCCGAATAGAATAGGGTCTTTCATTTTAAACTTTTCAGAAGATGTCATTTTTTTAACATCTTTTTGTTTAGAGCTATAATAATGAAATATAATAAAAGTATCAAAAATATTTTCTAATTCTTTTTTCTTTTTTAATGTTTTTTTTGGTATAAATCTTGTATAATTTTCAAATAATGTATCGGCAATATTACCGTCTTGCAAAGAATTTTTATGTTTATATAATTGTTCTTTTGTTATAAAATATTTTATTCCTTTTGAATATAATAACATTTCTTTTGCGTGTTCGCAACACTGTTCAAATAGTTTTTCAGATAAACCTATGTGTCCATCTTCAACAGCAACATTAAAAGCTTTTTCAAGTTTTTTCAATTCGAATTCTATTCTTTTGTTCTGTATTAAAGAAAAATTCTTTTTTACATATTTAAAATAAAGTTGTGGCGAGATACCTTTTGTTTTATTTGTTTTTTCTACACTAGCTTGAATTAAATTATCTTCTAATGCAATCATAAAAGAATTTCCCCTTATTGATGTTTCAGTTCCTGCGGCAGTAGTGAAAGCGTCTGTTGTGATATAAGATACTGGCATTTTTTATTACCTATTGTTAATAACTATTATCATAATCAAAACTGCTTATTTTATCTAAAGCAATTTTAAAATCGTTTTTTTCTTTATTAATATTTTCAAGAATTTCTGTTTTTGTTTGAATTTCTGAGCAAGACATTTTATAAAGAAAATTTTCTTTTTTATTTTTTACTTTTAATCGTTTTTGGAATTTTTCGTGTTTTTTTATTAATCTTTCAAATTCGTTAATTTTATTATTTATATTATTTATATTTTCATTAATAGAATTACGCAATAAAACAATTATATTTTCTCCATCAGGATTATAATTTTGTAAAAGTTGTATAAAAATAGTACCAATTATAGATAATGATTTATCATTATTTGCGTTCAAAATATTATCTATATTTTCACCACTATCATATCTTTTTCTTTTTCCTTCATCCGATAATATCTTATATGCTTTACATATTAAATCAAAATCTTCTTTATTCCCACCAGTATCAGGGTGTAATAATTTAGATTTTTTTCTATATGCGTCTTTTATTTCTTTTAAAACGGCATTTTTAGAAATGTCTAAAATTTTATACAAATCTATCATATTAAAATAACTCCATTTGAATTGCTTCTGCATAACATTGCATTAAATAAGCCTCCTCTTGCAATTCTGCCTTATCTTGCTTGCGTATCTTAATAAGCTTCTTGATAATTTTTGTATCAAAGCCCTCCGCTTTCGCATCTTTGTATATTTCAGATATTTGTTTCAAGACTTCGCTTTTCTCTTCTTCCAGTCTTTCAATTCGTTCTACTAAGCTTTTTAGCTTTTCGTCTGCTTTATTTTCGTATTTCTTTTGTTCCATAACTTACCTATAATTTAATTAATAATAATTCTTTAATTTTTGCTATCTGTGTGTCTTGTACTTTTTTATATTCAAGGTCGCTTTCTAAATAATAGTCTATATCTGATAATGGTTTTAATTTTTTATCAAACCACCTTTCTATTGCTTGCTTTATTGTGATAGTGCCATTTAATTTATAATCTTCTTCGCTAGTTGAATATCCGTACCATTTTTCGTTTAGATCTTCCATACATAAATCATATAGTTTGTATTCTCTTGTAAAGTAAAAGAGTCTTTCTATTAATCCATCTTTTAAACTAAACGTCTCTACTTTTGGTTTGAATATATAAGAATCTAACGAGCCAACTTGATTACTAATGTTTAGTCTTTCCGAGCCATCGTGTAACCAATATTCAACTGCGAAAGGGTTGTGCAAAATATCACATAGAAGACGAATTATTGTGTCTATATCAAGTGTTTTTATTTCTTTTAGTTTATTAAATGCTAAAAATTTTAACCAAACATATATGTTGCTATTCTTTTCCGTTCTTAAATCTTTTAATTTTTTTGTCATAACTTACCTATAATTGTTTGTTTTTACTTTGTAATTCATAAAATTTTTGGTTACTTTCTTTATTGTCTTTAACATTCTGTTTATTGATTTTCAAAAATTGTAAATTAATATATAAATGCAGTGCATACATACATAATCCGATAATTAATAATATTTCTTTTGTATCCATAATTTACCTCATAATTCAATTAATAATTTGTGCAATAAAATATCCTATACATTTTTTTTTTAAAAATTTGTGTAATAAAATATCCCATACATATAATCTCAAGTAGTGTTTCTAACCCTGAAAAAAACATCAATAGACTTAGTAAACCAGGACCAATTGTTGTTACATTGTATAAATATACTAAAAATTTGAAAATTAACCATATAATCATAACTCACCATAATTTAATTAATAAAATCTTAAACTTAAAACGGCACCTCATCATCAATAAACTCCTCGTTTTCCTTATCAACTTCTTTTGTCTTTGCAGGCTCGCCACTTTCCTTTTTGCTATCCAACAACTGTATCTTAGAATCAAAGCCCTGTAAGACAACCTCTGTCGTATATCTTGTAACTCCGCTATTATCAGTCCACTTGCGAGTTTGCAAAGCACCGGAAATATAAATCAAACTACCTTTGTCAGTGTACATTTCTAAAAGTTTAATCAAACCTTCTTGAAATACTACAATATTAACCCACTCTACTTTTTCAACCTTCTGCCCGTCTTTTTTGTAAGACTGATCAACTGCAAGAGAAAAGGAAGCAACACGCTTTCCGTTTGTCATTGTTTTAACTTCCCCTTTTTTTCCTATTCTGCCTATGAAATTACACTGATTTAAACTAGTCATTTTCTACCTCTTTATTAATTAATCCTGTTCTTTCCAAATAACCCCTTGCCGATTCTAACGGATTCCAGTTAAATTTTGTTTTCTCCTGCCAAAATCCCAATATCTTATTCATATACTCGCAAAACTCACCTACACTCATCTTCGTTGTTGTTTTTATTGCAAAGACTTTAAAGTTAATCTCGTGTATAATATCTTTGTTGTAAGGCAATTCTACATTCATTACTTTATAACTTAAACCAGAGTCGTTTAAGAAGTCTGCAATATTAGTCAAGTTTAACCAGTAGAAAGCGTTTTGTAAACTATTACGCTTGTTTTTATGCTTCTCAACCGTAACATCAACACCATCTTTTGAGTTATCAATCATACCTTGACAAGCATTGATAAAATTAGGTAATTCTTTTTGTAATTGTTCTCTAGTTTTTATAAACATTTCCACTTCTCAAAGTATTCTTTTTTTGCCTCCTCACAAGTATCAAGAAAGCTTAAAAACTCGTTAATACATTCCTTAATTTTATCCTCACTATCTTTATTATAATTATAATCTTCTCTGTAGTATTCTTTCAAATTTTCACAAATAAGGTAAGAAAAGTTATGTATGTCTGTACAATGCATGTAGATTAAGTGTTGCATACTTCCGTTGTACTTGCCTATTTCATAACTTGACGGTGTTTTAATGTTGTAAATTGTATCTTCTTTGATAACATCACACTTGTCATATAACAGGAAGTCTTGATTGCGAACATTAATGTCTTTCTTGACTGCTTGTTGCCATAAACCAAAACATACTATATTACTTATCCTTTCTATAACAACGTTCGTATCCAAATCATATTTAGAGTTTAAATATTCTACATCCCTTTTTTCAGAATAAAGTCTTATGCTTTCTTTAAAATCAATACCCCTCTGTTGTGCTTCTGTAGTAGGGCTTTTCTCTTTCCTTATTGACTTTAATAAGTCTTGTAAAGCTTTTTCTTCCCATTCCTCTTGAGAGTTTTTGTAGTATAAAAAGCTTCCTAGAAGTGATGGGGTTATTAAGTATTTCATATTCCAACGATTAAATTTTTAATAATAACATCAATAATAACAGCTTCCGCCATATATTCTAAAAGTCCTAAAAATCTAAAGCCCACGGAGTCAAAAGAATTGTCAAATTTTCCTTTTGCTCGTGCTATCAATAATATTATCCAAATAATCATTGTTTCTACTCCTTTTTGTTGTTAATAACCAAATTTCTTGGCAAGTGATGGGGTTATTAAGTATTTCATATTCCAACGATTAAATTTTTAATTTTTTCTATTACTATTTGTAAAAATAAAGAATGTAATTTTTTCCCCTCGGAAGTACATGTAAAACATAAACCTACTTTTCCTTGATATTCTGCGGGTGTTATTTTTAAATAAAAATCATTAGAATTAATTTTATATACTCCCTTAAAAAGTCCAGTTATAAAACTATCATCTTTATCTTGTTTTAATAAATTTCTTATAAGATTAACAGCCTTTTTTGTTGGATAAAATATTTCTAATTTTAAATCAGTATTTTCTGAGTACGAAATTATTTTAAACTCTTTTGGTATTTGTATTATATCTTTATATTTCATTGCTCAATTCTCTTTGTTGTTAAGTGTTTAGTCATTTTCGCATATCATAATTACTTTTGCTACGTCGTAAATCTTTTGTGGGTCTTTTCCTCGACAAACGATTTTGCGTAAATTCCCTCTTTGTAAATAATATTTTTTTCTTGTATAAGAAACTTCCCAAATAACAACATAATTCTTTTGATATAAATAAAAATAAGGATAGCTAGTATTAAAAGTACCATGTACATTTAATCCTGTTAAGATACTAAGAGCCTCGGATAATTTTTTTAAATCTGTAATTTTATTTTCCATTATTCAAACTCCTTTTTGTCTATTGTTAATAACCAAATTTCTTAGCTAGTCTATAAGTCAGCTCACAATCCTTTAAACAATATTCTTTCAGTTTTTCTTTTCCTTCTTCTGTTTTTAGTAGTTCAGGAATTTCTTTAAAATCAAACTCAATCTTGCCTTCTCCTAGATATATTTTTGAAAGCAAGTCAAGGCTTTTATATTCGCCATATTTGCAGTATTCTCGCATTAAGTCTATATGAAAAAAATCATTATGTTTATCGGTATATTGTTTCATTTTACAAAGTTTAGTTATACCATAAAAAATCGCTCTTTTATATATAAAATCAAAATCAAATCCTATTCCGTTGAAAGTAACAACGCTTTTTTTATCTATTATAATATTAAAAATATTAAAGAGTGATTGTAGTATTTCCTTTTCATCACCGATTAAAACTTCTTTTCTATCTTCTCCATAAATTCCTATGCAAGCAATCTTTCCAAACTCAGGACTCAACGCCATTTTGTCAATCTGTTCTTGTTGCTTTTTAGCAATATCCTCTTTGATTTTATTTTCATCTTTTAACCTTGAATCCGCCTTAACTTCAGGTAGATATTTAATCATTTCAAGGTTAGGAATTGTCTCGATATCTATACTATACATTACAGTTCACCCTCTAAAAATTTATTTAATAATTCGGCTTTTAATTTTTCCAAATCAACCCATTCTGCTTCATCAAAAACAGGTCTATTCTGTTCTAAAATTTTCCATTGCCTTTGCAACTCCGCTTCGCCTTCTTGTTCTTTTAGTAGTCTTTTCGCTTTTTGAAATGCAGTCTCTTTTGGTTTAACTAGTGGTTTGCTTTCAGTTTTATCGTTATGAGTATTTGTACTATCACTATCTTTCGTGTCATCAATTAAAAACATACCATTCAAAGCATATTTGCGAGCATATGAACTACTAGCTCCTGTTATCTGCGAGCCGTCTTGTCCTTTTTTGGTTTCTTCTTCCCTTGCGTAAGCTGTAATTTCTTTTATTATATTTTTTTCGTCTCTAATTGTAGCGGTTGCTTTCACATAAAATCTATCGCCTATTTGTACAATATCATCTGATAGTGTAAGTAATAATTCTTCTTTCGCAATAAATGGTTTTATTGCTTCTAAAATATCTTCACAAGAACGATATTTATATTTTCCAAAATTATTTGTTTGGCTTTTTGGACATTTTAATTCTGCTTGTATTTTTATTAATTTTTCCATAATTTTTTCCTCATTTTAATTGCTTCTTCTAACGTTCTAAATCTATATGATTTTTTTCCTTTATGAAAAGTATATTTTGCCAATAAACCTTTTGTATTTTTATCATAATAAATTCCTACTACGCCAGTATCAGGGTTAATAATTTTTCGTGTATTATTAGCTTGAATTTTTCTATTTGCCAATCTTAAATTTTCAATTGTATTATCTTTTCTATCTCTATTAATATGGTCTAATTCTTCTGTTGGAAACATTCCGTTAATTAAAAGCCATACTACTCTGTGATATTTATATTGCTTTCCTTTTATTTTTAAAATTCTATATCCA
>Ga0307376_10004306_pt1 | contig 13066 bp, 17 predicted proteins | sample TR2MG_FD_202536 | JGI IMG/M metagenome (GOLD analysis project Ga0307376, IMG submission 202536) | Soil microbial communities from Risofladan, Vaasa, Finland - TR-2 | ecosystem: Environmental > Terrestrial > Soil > Coastal area > Acid sulfate soil | place: Finland: Risofladan, Vaasa | collected... | reverse complement strand
GGATAGGCTCGCTCAGCAGATAGCGCCACAACTCGCGCAGGCGCGGGAACGGCCCACCCACGTAGAAGGTAGCCGGAAATGCTTGGTAAAAACGGTGGCGCCGGCCGTCTTTGCCGGCCAGCCAGAGAACAACGCCCTCCTTTTCGTCATCGTAGACATCCAGAAGCCAGCCGCGCAGCTTAATCATGCAGCGCGCTTCGCAGGATTTCGATCTCCCGAGCCTGTTCCAGGAGCATGGCCAGCAGGATCGCTTCAAAGGGCAGGGCGTGGTTGGCCTGGCTGATGGCGGCCGTGTGTTTGCGGGCGTTGCCAAAGAGGCGGTCAAACAGGCGCTGGTCCTCTCGCCGCAAGGTGCGCCGGAAGCTGGCGAAGGCCGATTGCTCGTTGAGGATGAGTTGGGTGGTGGTTTGCAGGGTTCTGCCCATACTATCTCCTAGAACAGCCGGCCCTGGACCGGCGGCAGTGGGGTATCGCGAATTAGGACCTGGTCGGCCGCGGCCGCCAGTACGTCGACCAACCCGGCCCGCTCCGGCTGGTGCGGTCGACTGAGACTCACGGCCACCGGGGCCTCTCGACGAAGACGATACAGGTGGCCCAGCACGACTCGTAACAGGCGGTGGCTCTCTTCCAGGGTGATACTTTCGTCGTAGAAGGTGGCCAGCAGGTCGAAGATGAGTTGCGGCGCCGGCCCGGCCGGGGTCTGCCGGAAAAGGGTCAACACCTGGTAGCAGGTGAAAGCGCGGGCCACGTGGATCCTCTCCAGGGTCTCGTTCAAATGGGGCGTCTGGCGGCGCACCAGCCGGGCCACCCGGTAGGCGTCAAAACTGTTGCCCCCGTCCAGGATCTGGACCGGACCGCGCAAGGCCAGCATAGCCGTCAGTTCGAGCATGGCTGCCCGCTCGGCCCGGGGCCCGATCAGTACGTTGAGGGTGCCGGCAACGATGTCTGGTGGATAGGTCATGAAGCCAGCATAGTGCCGGCCGGGATCGTAGGCAATCGTCTGGCAGGGTGATTTGGGGGAGGGTTCAAGGGCTAGCCCCAAGGGGTGAGCGACTCGCCCACTGGGGTTAGCTCAGGTGAAAAGGCCATAGCCGCCGGCATCGGGCCAAAGGTCTTGGCCATCGATCCAGCCGCTGAAATCCCAGCCGGTCAACACTTCGCGCAGCTGGCCCTTGCTATTGACATTAAATTTGCGTAGTACGCTGCGCAAGTGGGTCTTGACGGTGTTGCCGGAGATGACCATCCGTTCAGCGATCTCCAGGTTAGTGTAACCCAGGCAGGCCAGGGCGGCCGCCTGTTTCTCGCGGGGCGTCAACTCTTGCCACGGTTCGAAGTTCTCCGCGGCCGCATGGCGCTCGGCAATGGCCTCATAGAGCAACTCCTCGACCAGTTCGTCCAGGACCCGGCCCTCTTCGGTCGCCAGCTGGTCGAGCAGCGCCAGTAGCTCCGGGTTGGCGACCAATAGCGGCCGGGCGTTACGCCTGAGATCCAATGTTTGGAAAATATGATTCAGTACACTCAAGATAAACAGATCCCTAAAATATTAGCCAGCTGCCCACCCAGGGGGTGGGCATTCACTTCTTTATTAGAACAAAAGTTCTGTTACTTTGTCAAGATATTTCCTCAAAATGGCGTGAAAACAAGGTTAATTCGGGGATTGAGTGCGAGAGAGGGTCATGGCCCGGGTTGGCTTCGGGTGGGATCCTGCGGAAGCAATGAAATCGCCAGGGCATCGATAGCGGCGAGACGGCGATTACGGGCCATATTACTTTGAGCCAACCACGATCAATCTTTGCGCCGCCTGATCATAGGCAGCGCCGTCCAGGTTTCCGTATACGCGAACTTCGGAAAAGCCACAATCAGACAACAACGAGGCCAGTTCGACAGCGGCGTATGAACGTACCGATACTTGATGCTCAAACCGTTCAGTGCCTCGGATCACGATCCAGCGGGTCTCGATACGACCCCAATTCTGACTGACCTTTCTCTCAGACAAGATCAACAGGTCGCCTTCTTCTGACCACTCTTTTTCCTGAAATTCCCTGGCCAGAATCTCTTTGCCCTGGGTTTCTATCAGGAATTTGCCGCCTGGCCGCAGAGAAGCATGCATATGCTCAACCACTATCCGATCGTCCCCAGGATCTTCGAAGTAGCCAAATGAACCGAACAGGTTCAGAACAGCATCAAAGTTGTTGGGCATCAAGAATTCGCGCATATCACCAACGGCGAACTGTGCCTCCAGGTCGCTCTTCTGCGCTTCTGAGCTCGCCTTATTTATGTAGGCCGCCGTGCGGTCGACGCCGGTGACATCATAACCGCGCCGGGATAACTCAAGGCTATGACGACCGATCCCACAACAGAGATCGAGCATCCGGGCTCCTTCCTCCATCTGTAATAGTTTGATTATCTTTTCGACTTCTTCTTTCGTTTTCAACCGGCGTTGCCGATTGAATAGCACCGGTTCAAATAGCTCCCAAAAGGCGTCTCGGTCATGCCATGAATCGTGATCGTTCATCATAATATCTTCACCATGCAGGGTGCCAACGCCAGTGGCCTACGGCCAATATTCAACCGAGTATAAGACACAACCCTCTTTCGCCATAGTGCCCAGTTGTCCTGCTATCTGGTGGGCTTCTTCCAACAATCTTAGTAGCGTTCAGCAATAGACTTTTAGGGTGACAAACAACTTCTTCTCAAATAGGCCGTCTATCATGGGGCCAAGTCCCTCAATGCAGCCTCCTTTTTGTACACCCTTGAACATGGCCAGACAAGATCGGCTCTAGCAGGGCGTGCAAGCCCTAAGGAACGGTAGTTCGGGTTCTGGCGCGCAAGCAGGTATCATTCCCATATGTATCAGGTCAACTGCGAGTGGGGTCCCAACGGGGTCAAGAAGCTGTCCGAAATGTGCCAGGTCACGGTCATCGTCGATGTACTCTCCTTCTCCACCAGTGTCGATATTGCCGTCGGCCGCTCTATGCGCGTCTACCCTTATGGCGGATCGCTGGAGGAAGCGCCGGCCTTCGCCCAGAGTCACGATGCGGAATTGGTCCAGCGCCGGGGCAAGGGAAAATTCTCCCTGTCACCGAGCAGTTTCGTCACGGGCCCCCACGTTGACAGGATCGTACTGCCCTCACCCAACGGCTCGACCCTCACCTTACTGGCGGCCGAAAGATCGCTGGTCCTCTGTGGCTGTCTCAGGAACGCGGCGGCCGTCGCCGCAGCTTGCCAGGGGTATGCGTCGGTGGGGTTGGTCCCGGCCGGAGAACGGTGGCCCGACGGCTCCCTCAGACCGGCCCTGGAAGATTGGCTGGGCGCCGGAGCGATTATTTCGCACCTGGGCGGCAGCTGGTCGCCTGAAGCCAGGGCAGCGGCCGCGGCTTTCGAGACCCACCAGGCCAGGCTGCTAGAGGCGCTCAAGGCTTGTCCTTCTGGCATAGAATTGGTCGAGCTGGGTTACGGCAAAGATGTCGAGATCGCCGGCCAATACAATGCCAGCGCTACGGTCCCTCGCTTTGAGGCGCCAGCCTACCGGCAGTAGTTTGCTTGACGGGGTCAAGAGACCGGTAAGCAGCAAAAGACAGTCAGAGCGACAGAATGCTTACACGGCCCGGCCGGTCGTTAGATATCAGGGCGACATTCGACGAGCCTGGCCGATACACCTGGCGCCGCCACATCCTCTCCCATGAAGAGCACGAGATGATGCCCGGCTTGCCCGTGGAACCAGGCGCATGACGATTCATGCCGAAATCCTGGATCATGGGGCTGTCCTGAGGCGCCCCTTTTGTATCGCCTGTCGAGCAGCGGTAGGATAGCAAATCATTCAAATTGGATGTATCAAATAGTACGCAGGTCCCTCTGTTAGGTTGACCGGTCAGGCAACACAATAACGGGAGTGGCGGCGCAATTTATACGAGTGTTGGATACCTGACCGGAAGACCCCGCACATCCTAATGGGGAAAGTGCGGGGTCCTCTTTTTTCGAAACGAAGGGCGCCGGCGGCTCTGCAACACCAGGCCAAGCCGAGCGACAACAACGCCCATCAGGATATCTCAACTCCGCTCACAACAAAGTCTACCTTCACCATCAGCACGCCAGCCATGGCGATAGCCGACCCAAACAAAAGGCCTGTACCAACGAACAGGTACAGACTTCCCTAACGGCCGGTGTGGGCCAGGCGGTAACCACGTACACTGGGAGCATAAACAATTCAAGCGGAGGAAAGTGTACGATGGTCAACCGAAAAAAAAGAACAAAGAGATAGCGGCCGAGCTGACCATAACTGAGCGCACGGTCAAGTTCCACATCAGTTCGATCCTGGCCAAGCTAGAAGCAGGCAACCGCACCGAAGCGGTGACCATCGCCTTGCAAAGCGGGTTAATTACTCTTTAAGGCAACCGGTCGAGAGGCGATCGCGGGATCCGAGGAAAATTCACAACATCTTCACTACAGCTCATGACCGGGGGTCAGGTTATCTCTTACCAGTGGTCAGGAAGAGATCTAACCGATAAAACGGCCGAAATAGCTCGGAATCACCTTCCCAGGGATGCACACCTCTCCCTCCAGCCATGCTATAATTCTGACAACTTTTTCAGTGTCAGGCGCTCGGCCTCAAGCAGGGGACACTGCCCGGGACTTACCCCGAGACACCGGCCCCATTTACCTGGCCTGGCGTTCGGTTTGTTAGCCAGTTGGAGGTGGGGAATGGATGAGTTTGAGGATGATGAATTCCAGGGACTGAGAGAAAGTGCCCTTTCGCAGTCCGAATATGATGATGGGGCAGATGAAGGCTCTGGCGGTGGATGCCGCAAGATCCTCCTCCTCGCCTTTGCCATTGTGCTAATCATCCTCTGTGCTGCCGCCGCGTATTTCGTTATACAAGGGGGCATACTGGATCGATCGACGACCGATACGCTGCCCACGCTGGTGCCGACGGCCGTACCCATTGATGTCGCCATATCCGGCACGTCCGAAAGCGCGGCTGGGGAAGTGGTTGAAACGGAAGAAGCCATGGTCGAGGAGGATCTCTGGGCCCAGATCCTCGCCGAGGGCACGATGTCGGTAGGCACTTCGGCCGACTATCCCCCTTTTGAACATTACACCAGCGATCTCGAGCTAACCGGCCTGGACATAGCCATAATCCGGGATATCGGCCGGCGACTGAGCCTGAAAGTGGATCTCCACGATATGGCCTTTGAAGGTTTGAGCAACGCGCTCCAGGTTAACCAGATCGACCTGGCCATCTCGGCCATCTCGGTCACCGAAGAACGCCAGCAGGCCCTGGATTTTAGCAATATCTACTATGTTGGCGCCGACGCTCTGCTGGCCGCGGCAGATTCCCCTTGGACAACTATCGCGAACCTGGAGCAGCTAAGGGGTCAAAGAGTGGGCGTCCAAAACGAGTCCGTTTATGATAGTTGGGCCCAAAAAAACCTGGTCGAGACGGGCCTGATACCAACCCGGGACCTACTGAAGTACCAGGTCATGGACGATGCCCTGGTTGATCTGGCGGCCGGGCGCATTGACCTGGTCGCAATGGACCTGGGACCGGCCGAGACGGCCGCGGCCCTGGGAGGGGTAAAGATCGTCGCCCGAAACCTGAACAGCCAACGATATGCCATTGCCATGCAAAAAGGATCTCCCGACCTGCTGGCCGCGATCAACCGGGCGCTTTTTGAGATGCAGGGCGATGGCACCCTCACACAATTAATAATCGACTACATGCGTTTGCCAGAGGAAGAAATCCAACCACTGCCAACCCCAACGGCGAAGCCGGCAACACAACCACCAGCGGCGCCGACCGCAACGCGCTTTAGCGGTTGCATCGACTCCATGGAGTTCGTGGCCGATCTGGGCGACACTGCCGGCATTCCTAAGCTGTCACCCGGGCAAACATTCCGCAAGGGCTGGCGACTTCGCAACACCGGCACATGTGCCTGGAATAGTCAATATGCCCTCATACCCGTCAACGGCAATGTGGCCGGGGCCGATATGGGCGGCACACCCATCCTCGTCACCATCCTGACCCAACCAGGACAGACCTTCGATTTCTGGGCCGATTTAATCGCCCCGACCACGGCCGGCAACTTCGTGCAATACTGGTCCATGACCAACGCCCGCACCAACCGGCTCTTTGGCGATCGCGTTTGGGTAGCGGTCGAGGTAATCGCCCCGCCAACAGTCACGCCTCTGCCGACGCCCCTGCCCATACCAACCCAAACGCCATACCCGTCCATAAGTTTCACGGCGAACCCGCAACAGATCGAGGAAGGCAGCTGCTCGACGCTTACCTGGTCTACTCAAAACGTCCAGGCCGTCTACCTGTATCCTCAAGGCCAAGATTGGCAAAATAACGGCGAGGTGGGAAACGGCACCCAGTCAGTCTGCCCAACATCGACGACAACCTATGAACTGCGGGTCGTCTTACGCGATGGGTCGGTTGTGACCCGCACGGCCACAGTCACGGTAATACCAAACCCGGTGGCTGCGCCGTCCATCGACAAGTTCACAGTGGCGCCAACTGAACTTAACCTGGGCCAATGCGTAACCGTTGAATGGGCGGTCAGCGGCGATGTGAGTTCTGTGACCATCGTCCGCACTGAGACTCTCATCTGGCCCAATGCACCTGTGAGCGGATCGACGAACGATTGCCCACCCGAAGCCGGCGAGATCGCCTACCGCATCGATGCGACCGGCTCTGGCGGCAACAGTCGCCTGCAGATATTTGTCCGCGTTCTGGCGCCGTGATCACCATTACCGGCCCTGACAGTTGAGAACCCGGCTGGCCTGGATCAATTCTCCGGCCTTGCCGTGATCAATGATTAAAAGTTGCGGCTAGTTCTGCCATAAACGTATGGTCATCTGAAATATCATCATGTATCAACCACGGAACCATCGGCTTTTGCCTCTGTTGGGAACATTACTCATGCTCGCGGGAGCGGCGCTACTGGTAGCTGTGGTGGTGATTTTTGTATTACCTCAGATCAACGGGCCTGAACAGGTGCACCAAAGCAGCCTGGAGATACCGTTACAACCGGCAGGGCTCCCAGACAGCCCCGCGGCGGCGCCCAGGTCAAAACCGCTGCAGTTGCCTACTCCCCTGGCCCCGGCCGGCAACACGGCCGCCCTTTTTCCCGATACGTTAGCCGCCGGCCAGGCGCCATGGCGTGATGATGGCGCCGCCGATACCGCGGCCTTTTCGGCGCCAACCCGATTGGTCATTCCCGCCCTGCAGATCGATGCTGAGATCCAGCCGGTGAGCCTGCTCACGATGGACGATGGCATGAAACAGTATAAGGAGTGGCAGGTGCCCGAGATGTATGCGGCCGGCTGGCACGATGACAGCGCGTTGCTAGGGCAACCGGGCAATACCGTACTCAACGGTCACAACAACGTTTATGGGGCTGTCTTCCGCGATCTGGCCTACCTTGAACCAGGGCTCGAGATCATCCTCTATGACAACGATCGTTCCTATACATATGAGGTTGTGCAGCAAGAATTCCTGGAAGAAACTGGCCAGTCATTGCAAACTCGGGTAAACAATGCCCGTTGGATTCTTCCAACCAGCGATGAACGGGTCACCATCGTTACTTGTTGGCCCAATACAAGCAATACCCACCGAATTGTGGTTATTGCCATGCCCGTGCCTGATACAAGCTAAGAGGTTGGTCATATTGACAATCGGAGTCAAAGCGACAATGATTGTCAGACCGACATTGATTGTCAAAGCGATAATAATTATCAAAGCGATAATGGAGGTAATAGAGATGAGAAATAAGATATGGATTATTTTAGCGGTGATCGCGCTCATGGTGATTATCACCGGCACAGCCGCCGCCTTCGCCCAGAGTGCATCTGGGGCAATCCTGGGCACGGTTTACAATGACCAAAACGCCGACGGCGTGTGCGTAGGTACCGGTGAGCCGGGGCTGCCAGGTATGGTGATTGAGTTCAACAATGTCGAGGCGGCCATCCTAACCGCCTTGCAGACCAACGAAAATGGCTCTTATGGTTACACGGCGGCCGGCTTCGGCACCTGGAATGTCACCGTAAAACCACCGCAGGGCTGGCGGTCCACTGCCCAATCGACCCGGCAGGTGGCCCTGACTTCAACCCAGCCAGTAGTCAGCGGGCTGGACTTCTGCATAACCCAAGGCTCGAGCACGGCGGCGCCGACGGCAACGCCCGGAAGTGGCGGGTCAGGTGGGGCAGTGACGCTGCCTGAATCGGGTGCGCCCATCGCACCTGCCTTGCTGGTTGGCGCGCTAATCGGGATCGGATTGCTGGCGTTAGGGGCCGGGCTGTTCGTCTACAGCCGTCGAGCTTCAAGCCGATAGTGAACGCGCCCCGGCAGCCGGGGCGCGATTTTTTAACCGGCGAACCCCCTGCCCGCTTATCAGATGCCGGATACCGGCCGGAAACGACCTTGTCCCATTGCTTTGTATCCGGCCTTCTCCCGGCCGCCCGGCGATCAGTACCGGTCTGGTCCGCCACAAGGCGATAGCTGTAATGACTACGCCCGTTACGTAAATGCCCCGGGACAGCTAGGCCATGGGCCGGTTCAGGGTGATTATTCGCTCTAGGTAATCGATAAGCGTGGCACGGCGCGGCCTTCACCACTTTGACGATGTATAGTATCATGCAAGAACATGATGGAAGAAGCCTACGGTCTGGATAATTTCAAGAATGTCGAACGCCTGATCGTCGTCGCGGCGCATCCCGACGACCTGGAAAGCCTGTGCGGCGGGACGGTGGCCCTCTTGGCCGGCCGCGGGGTGAAGATCTTCTCGGTCAACTGCACCCTGGGCGACATTGGCGCTCAAGACCCAACCCTGGCCCGGCCGGCCCTGGCCAGCACCCGCTTGAGGGAAGCGGAGGATGCGGCCCAGATCCTGGGCATCGAAAGAACTTTTAACCTGGGTCATCACGATGGCGAACTGGTCGCCGGCTTAGATCTGCGGGCCCAGATCGCTCGTCTCTACCGCCTGACCCAGGCCGATACGCTGTGGACCTTCGATCCTTATTGGACCGGCCAGATCCACCCCGACCACCGGGCGGCCGGGCAAGCGGCCCTGGACGCCTATATCCCTTCCAAAATGCCCCTCTACCGCCCCGAACAACTTAACGAACCCGCGGCCGAGCTAGGCCGGATCGAGCGGGCCTTCCTATTCTCGACTGATCGGGCGCCTGGTGTGTTTGTCGATGTGACGGCCGTCTATAAAACCAAGATCGCGGCCTGCCTGGCCCACCGCAGCCAATTCCCCAATGGTGAAAAAAGCCTGGAATGGATGATGGAGATCGACCGGAAACAGGCCGAAGCAGCAAAGGCCGGAACCGCCGAGCCGGATGCCGGACCGTACTACGAGTCGTTCAAGCAGATAAGGGTGTGGTGAACGGGGGCGCAGAATTTGCCTGTCGTGGTGGGTATCATCCGGTTACTCACAACCTCTTCTCATACAGGGCGGCCACATAGTCCCGGTCGACAATCTGCCGGCGAAAGGTGAAACCCAACCGCTCGTAGTAGTCGCGCAAGAGCTTGTTGCCGGCCGCACAATCCAGCCTGACCACCCGCCGGCCCTGACCGGCGATATGAGCCATCGCCCAAGAAAGCAGAACTTCCCCCAACCCCAGGCCATGATATGGGCCAGCCAGGGCCAGGGTATGCACATAACCGGCCCAGTCCAGTCCCTCGGGCCAGTAGGGATCACTCCAGGTAATGCGCAACGTACCAATGGCCTCCTCAGCGGTGAACGCTAGGTAGATCTCCCCGGCTTCGATCTGGCCGGCAATCCGCCGCCAGTGCGCATTGGGCGGTGACGGCCACTGGCCGATGCCCTTGCTCACCAGCCAGGTAGCCGCCTGGGCCATAATCTCTATGACTTGATCCAGATCGTCGGGGTTAGCCAGGCGTATTTTCAAATCATCAGGTAATACAGGAGTTGTCGGCAACATGCTACCACCATTTCTATTACAGGCAGGCCAGGCGGCAACCGGTCAGTGAATCATTGACAATCGGCCTACCCTGTCTTAGACTCAATCCAAGAATTGGCAGCGCCAGGCCACAAAAAGAGCTAACCAGTTACATAGTCAAAAAAAGGCAGGGAAATATGTCTTCACCCATGGCCATGGAACCAGAGTCAACCACACACTCATTCGTTATCAAGATCTGGCCAAGCGGCGTCCCGGAAGAGGCCGACCAGGGCGCCTGGCAGGGGCGGATCACCCATGTACCTAGCGGCAAAAGCGGCCCCCTTGAGGAACTGAACGAGATCGCTGAATTCATAAGCCCCTTTTTGGAGTCGATGGGTGTTCGACCTACTATCCGAGTGCGGATGAGCCGCTGGGCTCAACAATTGAGAGGGCAGACCCAGGAGTAAAAATCGCGGCCAAAGAGCAACTGCACTTCTAGCCCACTCATTGGTACCTCCCAAAATTGACCTGCCAACCACGGATTAACCAGGTGCATGGTATCATTAGCCTGTGGGCTAATATCTTGAGGCAACTTACCCATGGCCATAGAAAAAGTGGTTCGAAAAACAACACTCGCGGAGCAGACAATGATCTTAATTATTGGCAAAGTCAACCCTATGAGCTTCGCCTGGCCACATTAGAACAGATTAGACGAGAATTCCCTATTTGGAAGTATGGTACTGAATCCCGATTTCAAAGAGTTCTTAGGATCACTAAACAATAACCAGGTTCGTTATCTTGTTGCCGGGGGATATGCCGTCGCCCTATACGGGTATCCTCGCTACACTAAAGATCTCGATATCTGGATTGAAATCGACCCAAAGAATGCGGAGAGAATTTTCGCCGCTCTTGAGCAGTTTGGTTTTTCCTCGCTTGAATTAACCGCCGCCGATTTCCTCAAACCAGGCATATCTATCCACCTCGGTTACCCACCCAAACGGATTGTCCTCTGGACAACTTTGACCGGCGTTGATTTTGGGAATTGTTTTGAGTCACGGACCGTCATTCACATCAATGATATTTCCGTAAACTTCGTCGGCCTGGATAATCTCAAAAGAAATAAGCGTGCCGCGGGACAGCCGCAAGATCTGGCCGATCTGGACAATCTTCAGTAATCTTCCCCTTGTCATGAACAGGCTTCAGTTGGATAGGCCCACTCCAGGTCCTTTGCCCAGTGAAATGGCGACCGGGCGCGCTCAGATGGCGATGATGAGCGAGGCCGGGCAGCGATGGGAAGCCTATCTACAGAAATTGAGCGATAATAGAAGGGCTTAAACGATCATAGGAGGCATTGATGCGGATTCTGGCCATCATCTCGGGCGAATATGGGCAACGGCATGTGGACAACGTCAAAAAACACGGCCCGGCCGAGTGGACGATCGAGATCTGGCGCGCGCCGGCCATTTTGCCGCTGATCGTCGATTACCCGGAAGATTATGTGCCCGAAACGTTGCCTCCGGCCGATCTGATCCTTTCCTTCGCCGAACACAAGGGGGTGGCCGAATTGTTACCCGACGTGGCCAAAGTATGCGGCGCCCGGGCCGTGATCGCCGCCGTGGATAATGAAGCGTGGCTGCCACGCGGGCTGGCCCGCCAGTTACGAGGCTGGCTAGAAGAGATGAACGTGGTCTGCGTGACGCCCAAGCCGCTGTGCTCGCTGACCGAAACAGATTACGGCGTGCGCCGCCGGCACCGTCTGACCTACGACGAGCCCCTCATCAGCGAGTTCGCCCGCTATTTCGGCCAGCCGGTCCTGCAAATAGCGGTGGACCCAGACACCCGCTGCATTACCGCGGCGGGGGTGACCCGGGACGCTGTCTGTGGCTGCGCTCGTTTCGCGGCCGAGGGGCTGGTGGGCCTTTCGGCCGACGAGGCCGAAGAGAAAGCCGGTTTACTCCACCATCATTATCCTTGCCTGGCCAGCATGGGCATCGACCCGGACTTTGGCGATACCCTCATGCACGTCTCCGGCAATGTGCTCCGGGACGACGTCGGCCGGCAGGTCAAACCTTTTAAACAAGTCCAGACCATCCGGCCGGGCACGCTTAGCGAATAACAAAATGATGACGATATGATAAATCGTATTGTCACAGTGTCCGTATTTGTCAGCGATCAGGATCGGGCCAAGGCGTTCTACACGGATGTACTGGGTTTTGAACTACGGGCTGATGCCCCCCTTTATCCTGGGGCGACCAGCTGCTGGATAGCCGTGACTCCCCAAGGTGCACAGTCAGAGATCATCCTCTATCTGCCGGATGAAAATTGGGATCACTACCGGCAGGTGGTGGGTAAATCCCAGGCACTCACCCTGGATGTAACGGACATGGCCGCACTTCACGAGCAACTAAAGGCCAAAGGCGTCGTTTTTGTCCAGGAACCGGATATGCAGCCCTGGGGCACCTTCGCCATGATCGAGGATAGCGAAGGCAACCGCCTGCTGCTGGTGGAGCAACCGGCCGCCTGATTTCTGGCCTTCTCCCCATCGCTCAGATGCGCCGGGCCAGCACCATCAACTCTATCTCATCCAGCTCAACAGGCCGGCGGCCCCAATTCCCGGCCGTGCCACCCCAGATATGGTGCACCTCAAAACCGGCCATCCGGCACAATAAGGCCAGTTCACTGGGGACGTAACCCCGTTCGCGCACCATCACACTGACTTCCCCTTCTTCCATGGTGAAGAGATCGCTGGTGGTCAGCGGATCAAAAACGCCGCTGGCGACATCTTCCTGATTATATTCGCGGATCTTGCGCAGGCCGTTCAGAGCGGTCATCAGAAAACCGCTGCCCGGCTTCAAGGCCGCCTGAATATTGCCTAAAATGGCCAGGTCATGCTCAAGGGGGTCATCGGCCAAAGTCAACAGGGAAAAAGCGCCCTCACACAGGCAGATGGCGGCATCGAATCGCTGACCGGCCTGATAGCGTGTAGCGTCGGCTTTGATCCAGGTCACCGAGACGCCGGCTTGCCCGGCCGCGGCGGCGGCCTGGGACAACATCCCGGCCGAGATGTCGACCCCGGTCACCTGGTAGCCGCGCCGGGCCAATTCGACGCTGTGGCGCCCGGCGCCGCAGCCCATGTCCAGAATATGCTGACCGGGTTCAA
>Ga0307376_10004305_pt1 | contig 13069 bp, 18 predicted proteins | sample TR2MG_FD_202536 | JGI IMG/M metagenome (GOLD analysis project Ga0307376, IMG submission 202536) | Soil microbial communities from Risofladan, Vaasa, Finland - TR-2 | ecosystem: Environmental > Terrestrial > Soil > Coastal area > Acid sulfate soil | place: Finland: Risofladan, Vaasa | collected... | reverse complement strand
CTCGACAACAAGCAAGAGAAGCGTCTAAAGTCAGCTTCTCGGTATTCTCGCCTCTCTTTTTGGGGTGGTCTCTTGATCGGAACTGGTGCTGCCAATATCGTTGTCCCTGTTCTTCAGAAGGCGGCGGTATTTATTGGTCAGTTCCTTGTGAGTGTTGGGGCACCGCCACATTAAGAGTGGCTTCGGCAAGCCAAAGCCCTTCAAATCCCTACTACGCGGCTTCACCGCTGCGTATGGCTGCGCCTTTGGCTTCGCCCGGGCAAATAGCAAGGAAGCCCCCATCGTCGGTAGAAGGCGGCTGTGACGGTGGGGGATTTCCCCTTATTTGATATTGGAAAAATTTGGAAAGAAAATTTAATGAGTAGCCCGAATAAAAAAAGACGAAACTGCACAAGATATAAGGCAAGCTGTAAGGCTGGCACAAGATGTGGTGGTAGTGGCAGAGTCAAGGGACACTGGAAAGATACCAAGAAGGTCAAGAAGGGTGGGTGGTAATGAAGATTAAGGCTCTGAAGTGCCTAAATTGTGGCGATATAATCTATAGCCGGGCTCGTCACGACTTTCATAGCTGTTCTTGTGAAGATAGAGATAGTCGAATTTCCATCGATGGGGGATTTGACTATTGTAGAATGGCATATAGCGATAATTCTCGATATGAGTGGGTGGAAATCGACGTAAATGCTACCAAGGAAGAACTTTACGACGATTGGAATGAAGGTCGAGATGATTTTGGAATTATTAAGGCAAAATAGGAGATAGCCATGTCGAATACACTATTTAATCTTTTATTCATCTTTTCTGTAGGGCTGATCCCCGGGCTTGTCGCGTCAATCAATAATCGAACCTTTCAAAAGAGCGAGTCGCCAGTGTCGTTTGTTGGGATGACCCTCCTCTATTTGATTTCAGGTCCATTCTGGTTCTTTTATATGGTGTTGACAATTTCAATTAATTTCTTAATTAAGGTTCACTATCTATCTGGAGGATATTGGAAAAGTAACCATAAGGATAGGATGCTTAAAGAAGCAAAAGAAAGACACCTCTTAGATACAAATATTGCTCGAACATTTGACGATTGTGAAATAAAGTGTATGTTGTTAGCAGTATTTTCTGCTGCAATTACCATAATACTTTTTGTTGGCTCTATTGTTACTGAGCCAAGTAGTAATGGAATTATTACATCGAAAGTGCTTGCAAACTTTTTCCGCAGTATAGTGTCTACGGCTGGTCAATTTTTAGTTCAAATTAGTTGAAAGGAATCTTCAATGCTCTGGTTAAATCTCTCCATCCTATACATGGCATCAATTTGGTTTTTTAGGCACGATACGAAAAAGTATCGGATCAAAAATGTGCAGAGTGGTGGTGATCGCATCATTGTTCTGTTAATGCACTTAGTTGCGCCACTATTCATTCCATATTTAACAGGACTTCGTATACTAAGAAGGTTTGATAAGCCTTTTACTGAAGATGCAAAGCTTGGTATTGAAGATTATGTTGAGAAAAAATATCAAAAATGTGATAGTGATGAGGGTGTAAATATGATGAGGGGGTCTTACGCCCTTGGCTTACTTCCCTACGCCGCCATTGTTGTCGGCACAATTTTGGGAACGCCTTATTTGGAGGCTCACATGCCCGCCTTTATGAAGTGGGTGGGTGAAGTAATGATGAGCGCTGGACGTTAATGGTGGAGAAGGAAAGATGATGGAAAAGGACTTTAATATTGGCGACCACGTTTGGGCACGTACCGAAGAAGACGACTGCCATCCAGAATGGGGTAAGGGTCTCATCATTAGTATTGATGAAGATGATATTTATCTGCCATACGAAATAAGATTTTCAGATGACCAAAGTATTTTTTGGTGTGATGAAAAACACATATGTTTGACAGATCCAACAGAGAAGGTCGCAACTACGAATAAGAATACTGAACATATTCATATTAAGACAGATCAAGAGGAAATTGAAGCACTGGTCATGAACAGAAAGCCAATAGATGACGTGCGACCATTTCAGAGAGGTGATTATGTGATTATCCCTGGACATCAAATGCGCATTGTTACAGAAATTGTTAATGGTAGAATTGAAACTCGTAATCCGATTACAAGAAACTATGATGGTAGCGGATGGCATCGTAAAGATATTAAACATGCTACCGAAGAAGAAATTGAGCTATTCCTCTATTATTCTCCAGAAGAAATGAAATTGCGTGATCAAATAATGATAGAGATGATTAAAGGTGCAAAGTTAGATAGTTATAATGTTAATAATGCCTACAAAGCTGCTGATAAAATAATGAAGCAAAGACGGAGACTACATTAGGGGAGTTTACCTTGCAAACTTTGTATTTGAAGACTATTTTTAGATAATATGAAGGATATTAAAAACATGAAATTCAAAATTGGTGACAGAGTATTTATACCAGGCTATACGACCGGGATGATTCTTGAAGCAGAATACTATCAGCATGGAGTACGGTATAGAATTGATGACGATTGGTATAACGAAGATTATTTAATGACACATAAAGAACAGGATCTTTCGAGTAAAGATGTTCCTGATGAAGCAATGAAATTTAAGATTGGTGACAAGGTTTTGGTTCGAATGTATTCAAGTCAAGAACAAAAAAATCTCAAAACTGGAGTTGTTCTTAATATTAGAAAATCAGACGCTTTTTGTTACAGGGTAAACGTTAACGACGGTTGTGGTCATGGTGATATAGGTTGGTATTCACCAGAAATGATATTTGAATATAAGGAAGAAGGTATGGATAATCGCGAACTCGTTCGCATTAAGACCGACGACGGTGCCGAGATTGAGGCTGAGGTGGTGAAGAAGACTAATCCAGTGCCTTCGGGCGAAAAGGTCTCGAACGATGTCCCGAGTGCAACGAGGGACTTTGAGGTTGGGGACTATGTAGTAACAGAACGTGGTAGTTTTGCAAAAATTATCAAAATAAACAGCAAGAACATAGACCTCCCATATTGTTTAAATAAATATGACTTAGATAGTTATGGATGGTTCTCGAAACAAGACATTAGACATGCCACACGGGACAAAATTGACATACGCCTAAAATATACGAATGAGGAGCTTAAGCTGCGAGATCAATTTGCCCAGTCGATGCTGTGTAATGATAAAATATGGCACCAGTTTCGTGCTAACGAAACCGTAACCGAAGCAATATATAGAATTGCTGAAGAAATGCTTGAGGCTCGAAAGAAGGTGCGGAGTAATGAAGAATAAAATTCGCATTAAAACAGATGACGGTTATGACATGAAGGCTAAGATCTATGAATGTGAAAAGACAAGGGAGATTAAAAAAGAGAATGAAGAACCATACTTGCCGGTAATATTTGGAATATTATTAGCATTTTGTCTTCTGTCTGGTTTTGTAATATTGTTCACCAGTTTGCTTAATGAGGATATTAAAAGAATGACAGTCCTTAGGACAGTTAATGAATACTCCGTTCAAAATTACCAAAACATAGCATTGTCTTGCTTTGAAAAGATGAATAATGACGAATTATCAACCATTATAGAGTTGAAAAATAATACAAAGAAGTTGGTTGATTTTTTACGTCAAAACCATATTCCCCTATACAATAAGTTGCAAAAATTATCTCCCATTGTTGACGACGAAAGATTATATGGCACGTCCAATCTGTCAGATGCCATAGCTGATTTGGCTAGGAGTAAGCTTATAGAAAGGTTAACTAATGAATAAGATTGACTGCAAAGTATACGTAGACGGCAAGTGGAGGTGTGGGACACTGGAATGGCTCCGGGAAGACCAGCCGTCACTAGAATCTAAAAAAGTGTTTCCAAATTCTTCTGTTGGGTGGGAACTTAATGAAGAGGCAGTTCCCAGCAGCGGTACGACGGGATGGGCTTCAAACAGCCCGCAATTTAGCCCCCAGGAGTTTACGACAAGTAATGAGATTCAATGGGAATGGAGTAAGGGTGTTGACAGTGGCTTGTTAGTGGAAGGTGGTATCGAGATTACGCCCGATATGACGATAAATATGATGCCACCCAAAGAAGAGTCGCTTACACCCAAGCAAAATAATAGACTTCGAGCCGCCGCCTTTTATCAGCGCCTTTACTTTTGGGGTATGGTGATCGGTTTCGTTGGTGGAGGTTGGTTGTCGCCCTATGTTAAGAGTGCCCTGTGGCATGTTGGGCAGTTTTTAGTTTCACTTAAATAGTTTACAAAAATTTTTAACACGTACTTGTACCACAAGTCATATTTGATTGATAATTAATATGAAAAAGATTCCAAAGCCTTACAACACAATGCAAATAAACAATTTCTGGAAATATGTTGCAAAGTGTGCTAAAAAAGTAAGAAATAATAAGCATCTTGCAAACTTGGTCGTTTCAGATCCTTGGACGGAAGGTCATCGAGAGCTGAATCTTGAAGTTCTTGATGTCTGATAAAGCTAATGCATCACAATACAAGAGAAATATGTAAGATTTGTTACCGTGTAAATGCGGTAGGGTTTACTGTCCCGAATCAAATATGGAATGATGTGGTTCCAGAACCTTTCTGTCATTCAGTTGTATGTTTATCTTGTTTTACCAGAATGGCAGACGAGGCATTAATACCGTGGGATAGGGAAATCAAATTTTATCCAATAAGCATGTTAACGCATCTTGAATTAGATGACTAAACTTTGTGTAGTAAAGTGATTGGTAAAACGCAACAGGAAGGGAATTTGTTATGAAGCTTTTACTATGTTTAGTGCTACTTTGTTGTAGCGCACAGGCTCAGATTGACTGGAACTACATTGATCAGTCGCACGAGCAAGCACTGAGGGCATTTGTCTATGACCATACACATGATCCAAAATTTTTAACGCCAGAAACATATGGGTGCCAAAGATCATGGAAGGGAGAGTTTAATCCCACGAACTATGGGGTGATAGCCTGGGTTCTTCAAGAATCGCATCGTTTTAATTACCAGCCCGGCTTTGAATTTTGTGCGGCAAACGTGCGTCATATGCTGGACTATTGTTATGATTGGAATCGCCATATCCCAGGCGGCGAGGGAGTAATGGGGCATTATTTCTGGAATTATAGTAACGACGACTCAGACCGTTTGCGCCATACTCATCTCTATCAATATGCTATGGCGTATCTTGACCAAGCCGTGCCACTAACGGTTGGAGAACGAGCACGGTTACTGCTTATGATTCGCGATTGGGCTGATGGCTTAATGGGGATTGATTGGAATGCCTCAAGAGAACGCGGAACTTTGTTCCAATATGGACGCGCGGGTATTCCAGCAATGTGTCTAATGGGTGCCTACTACGCTACAAGCGATTATAAATACTTGATGGGTGCAGAATGGATTCTTTTAAATACATTCTATGGACTTGAGCGCAATCTATCCAACGGCTTCGTGTCATATGACACAGGGTATGAAGGTGAAGGAAGAACCGCTAAGCTACTTTACTATGCCGGTCATAATACAATGGAAAACTGGCAACTATCCTACTTAGGAGAAGCCGCCTTTCATGTATATGCCAATACTTATAATGTCGCGGTGAAGCAATATCTGGCTCAAATAGTCGTTAACATCACAGATTGGGTTGTGAGAAATGACGTGCCAACCGGCGACCTTATGTATGATAACGGCGGCGGAATGAATCTAACACCCATGCAGTGCGGATCTCTATTTGGTGAGTGGGGTCAGCGCATGACGCCGCAGCGTGCGTTATCTTTACGTCAGGACGAACAGTTTTATCCCCTGGTGTTACTTAAGGTCACTGAATATGATGGTAAGTATTGGGAATGGAATCTTCCCAACGAAAAGAGGCGCATTCATTATCCAGGTCCTAATGGCGGCGATCCAGTAGGTCCATCCCTAAGCGTTCCTCTTATTTTTACTTGGTCCGACCTGCTTCTTGATCGCTACTTGTTGACTGGTGATAAAAACGATCTTAATTGGAGTTTTTGGTGTTACCGAGACGCCAAGTATTTTGCCAATCGATCTTGCGCTAGTGATATTAGATGCCTGGCAGATCGAGATAAAGAGCACTACGGCACAGGCAACATCGGAAGAACTCGCGGCTTCTCTTGGTGGGCAAGAGGCGGTCTCTTGAGTGGCGAAATTCTTAGAGCGCTACGCTAATTATACGAAAGGACCCATGATGTCGTCGGCGTCTGAAATTTTCCGCTCGGACGCTGGCGTCGGCGTAGACCTAATGAAGAGGGGGGCTATAGATATATTAGCCTTTCCTTTCATGTTGCCAATCGCGCTCTTTAAATTTTTCGTGGGCATCGGCGTCGTCATATTGGGTACCACCTTCTTCCTATTTGATCGGAGCAACGAGAAAAAAGTAGAAAAAAAAATGATGAAGATGGAAGACGAAAAATGGTCTTTGATTGGAATTGAGAATCCCAAAATAGAAGGGTAAGGAAAAATTATGAACGAAAATAATATGGAACAAGGTCTCCAATTTAAAGTTGGCGATGAAGTAATGGCTTGGGACAATGACGATAGACCCGTTCCTCCACTATCAGATTGGGAAATTGTCACGATTACAAAAATAGACCAAAATGATTCTGACATGCCATATCGTGTTAGAAGGGACGGAGCTATTAATGCAAGTATGCCAAGATGGTGGTGGTGTAGACAAGACGAAGTAAAGCCATTGCCCAAAAAAGAGGGTGAAACAACCACGAATTTTAAGACTGGCGACCGCGTTAAGGCGATTAGATGGGTTGATAGTAATAAAGGTAATATGATATGGAAACACGGAACCGTTAAACGAGCAAATATAGGACATTCTATGTGTAATATTGAATTTGATAATAATATTCATGCTTACAATGAATGGTGCTGTGACCACAAATATGTATTAGCACTACACGAGTCGATTCCAGAAGGTCATCAAGAAGAGGTCAGCGAAAAACCAATAGAATTAGAAGGAGAAAAAGAAATGAATTATAATTCACCATATCCACATGGTCCGAGTCCGAACTTCTGTGCATGTAGTGGGATTATAACCCATAATAACGTATATCACGAGGGCTTTGCGAAGCAAAGTCCCAAGCCTGAGCGAAGCGAAGGCTTGATTCCAAACCCCTGCCCAACAGGGCGCTACTACCTTCCGGGAACGGGACACCACTTTGATCGGAATGGTTATATGAGAATATATTATGATAAAAATCACAATGTTATCAATATTGACCCATGGGACGAACACCAGACCGCATTATTTAAAGGGTATTGGACATATTCTCATCTTCCAACAAATCTTAATACATCCGGCATGAATGAAGAAAGCTTAGACCTTATTCAAAAAATGATCATACGGAGAGATTATATTAAAGTACCACAATATCAAAATGAATTAAGAGAAAGGCGTCGCAAGATCTGGCGCAGCATTAAGAAATATGCCCTCATCGGGGCTTTGGGCGGCATTCTTTTTGGAGCCACCATTGACTACAAACATGGCTGCAAGCCTCGAAACTGGGTAAAGGGACTGCTAACCACCGTGGGTCAGCAGCTACAGAATGTTGGTCAAAATGTAACAAAGTAGGTTTAACAAAGCCCGGGAAGCCGGGCTGCAAATAGACAGAAAACCCCCACTCATCAAAAATAGCCCCCCATTGTGAAACGCGGGGCGGTACATTTTGGGCGCCGGTAACATCAAAAGGTGATAGCTGGTGCGGTCAAGGTGTAATCTGAGATGGTGGGGGCTTCTTCTCTACTTGCTGTCTTGTCAAAACTAATAATAAAATTTCTATTTTGGAAATAATGTAAACATTTCCTGCCGTCTCTTTTGGGTCTGCTCTTCATTTTTTTCACGGTGTGTTTTGATTACGAAGGGCACAGTATAAGTTGTCCTATCTGTATAAGATATGAAAGCGCGTCTCTTTCTGAGCCATTTCCCAACTGAGACGCCCCACCCCAAGTGACACTCTGTCACATCCCTCCTTCTGCGGTTCTCTCCGCTCTCTCCTATATTAAAAGATGTAAAAAAGATTCAGCCATGTCGTTTAATTTGTAGGTTTAAAATTGAAAATTCTATATATTTTTCTTTAGATTTAGCGTATAATAAGATGAGTTTTTGACGAAACTCTCAATTCATTACGCTTATCGAAGCGCTATCCTTAGGAGAGATGATTGCCCCAAGAGGGCTTGCCAAGGAGGAAGAGCATGCCAACAGTTGTCAAAGATTTTCAATAAAATAAAAGCGAGATAAAAGGATCTAAGGATACTTTTTATTGTAATAAATGTATGTATGAATACTATAAGAGAGAAGGTAAAAAATGAGTCGTATTTATGATGCGATGTATCGCTTTGGAGGGCGACAAAGACAGTCCCCGGCACTTGCTGCTTCTGGTACAATTCTTAATGGGGAGCCAACAGTAACCGAATATTCTCGCAAAATGTCTGGCGATGGTGTATATTGCATAAATTTTGAGGATCAGCTTATTACCGGACCGATACGCACAACGGTTGTAACAGCGCATTCTGCCGCCGCTGTTCCGGCACCCAGTGGTAATATGATTGGACGGAAGACTATTGTCCTCTATAACAATGGTAGCAATACCGTATATCTTTCTGGTGATAGCGCGATCCCAACCACCGAGGCTTTTCCTCTGCCTGCATCTTCATCCATATCATTTGACCTTCTTTCCTATCAGCAATTATGGGTAAGAACTATTAGTGGTTCTAGTGAAGTTCGTTGCCTTGAGTGTGTATAGGAGGCTATGATGACCCTCGTTCTTCACGCAGCTTTTTCCGAAGGTGAAGGAGCCACGACGGTAAATGAGCAAGACGGTACACACGAAGGTGTGCTTGAAGGTTCTACAAGCCCAACTTGGCAAACGTCTGGAGGCGTAGGCGGCAAAGGAAATCATCTCTCTTTCAATGGAGTTGAAGGCGGCTCTATTGTCAGGTTTCCAGAGAAAGCAGAAACTAAGATTAGCGGCGCCATTTCTGTTGGAGCTTGGGTTAAAACAGAACAGACATTTCCTGGTGAGCCAGCCGACGAGCCACAGAAAGAAATTGTTACAAGAGGCGGTGGAAACTTTTCCTTAGGCTGGGAAGAAGACGCTGTTGAATATTTTGTTTGGCTTCGTTGTTATTTTCGTGCTAGCGATAGCGATTATTTTGAATTAGAATGGCGTGACGACAATCCTCAGCCCGGTTTTCGTGATGGTGACTGGCACCATATTTTAATTAGATTCACACCATCTTCCGACCAAAGCACAGAAGATGGAACAGCCCAGCTATGGGTTGATGGTGTCATGAAGGATGAAGAAAGTCATTCTCTTGCCGATCTAAAAGTGTCCGGAGTCGAAGACTGGTGGATTGTTGGTGGTCGCAAATCCACTTCTACAGACGTGATCGACAGAAATTTAGCTGCATCAATTGACGAAGTAAAAATATGGGATGAATATGTAAGTGACGCTACGATAGCAAGCGAGTCAACGGAAGAAGAAGAGGAAGCCGCCTCCGGAGGCGGTATTCACATTAGTGTTGGTAATTGCCGTATTGAAATGGGATAGGTGATAAAATGTCTCTTATTAGAATTTCTCGTGCCGAATCGGGCGATGTAGATAGTGTCAATTCGTTAACCGGAGCCCTAACTCTTGTTGGAGTAAGCGGAGTTTCCATTACAGACGACGGATCTACCACTATTACGATTAGTCAATCTGACATTTTCTTTACACCTGTTGATGCAAGAACAGTAACAGGTCATATTAGTCCAAACGCAGATGAAACCTATGACTTAGGAAATGCTGGTTTAAACTTTAGAGATGTTCGTGCCACTAGCGGCGTTTTTGACGAAGCGGTAATTAGTGGTGTTGATCATTCTACGCTACCGCCCATTCTCTATGCTATTCAAACTTCCGGTGGTCCTGTTGATGCAAGAGCCGTAACAGGTCATATTAATCCTAATACTAATGTCTCCTATGATATTGGTACAACATCTTTAAGAATGCGTAAAATTTGTGGTCAAGATGGTGAGTTCAGTTCAAAAATACAAGCTAGTGGAAATTTAATATGCAATGATGTTAGTCACCGCACGTATCTTGGGCTCTACTGCGGCGGGACGCCGGTGGCGGGTAGCGAGGGGACGTACTGCACGTTCGTGGGTGAGTATGCGGGCTATCAAGCGAACCAGAACTACGGAAGCGCGTTCGGGGTTTACGCAGGCTACTTGAACACGGGCACGCAGCAGTCCGCGTTCGGGGTGTACGCCGGACGCTCGAACACGGGCGCGTATCAGTCCGCGTTCGGGGTTTACGCAGGCTACTTGAACACGGGCGCGTATCAGTCCGCGTTCGGGTATTACACCGGCTACTCGAACACGGGCTCGTCTCATTCCGCGTTCGGGTATCAAGCCGGTCAATACAACAATGGCTCCAATAACACCGCTATTGGTTATGATTCTTTTAATACCTGGACCGACAATACGGGGGCTGCTAAAACCTGCACAAGTGGTAATTTCACAGTTGCAACCCAGCAAGTTGTAGTAACCGGACATAGTTTTGGTTCTGCTGGCACTTATGTCAATTTGAAAATATCAACGAATGGAGTTCTACCAGCAGGTTTGGATGCTGGAATTGATCAATGGAAAATTATTGGTACCAATACTTTACAAGTTATTTCAGATTCATTTACAGACGGTGGTTCTGGCGTTCACACGCTAACCCCTCCCGTAACATATTCTAATAGCACAGCCTTGGGCTACGATGCCGAACCCACTGCTTCAAACCAAGTAATGTTGGGAGATGCTAACGTTACCGAGGTAAAAACTAAGGGTAAATATACAACTTCGGCTGCAATCGTAGAGGCTCGCATTGAAGCTCACACCGTCACCGAACCTCGTTTTGTACCTTCAGTAACCAGTTCTGGTCTTATTGGAAGTCGTTCTTTAAAATGGCGCGAAGTAAATGCTACGAGTGGAATTTTTAATAGAGTTTCTTCTCCAGTAGGCGAGTCATTATATTTGAGTTCTGATACAGCTACATATTTTAGTAATGATGGTGGATATACGCAGTATTTAAAAGTTTATAGAGACGGTTCTCGCTCTTATATTAGTGATTGGGCAAATATTGGATTAAGATTAAATGCCGGCGGCGCTATTGAGCTTAGTTCTGTTGACGCGATTAGATTTTGGGCTGGTGTTCCAACCAACGTATTAGATATTGATGGATATAATGCAGACATGCATACGTTTCGTCCATTAACAAGCATGTCTGGCGTTCTTGGAGACCGTGGTCACATTTGGAATCTTGGCTTTTTCGATAATGTTTTAACCAACAAAATCTTTGCAAATACTGGGGACACTATATCTGTTAGCGGCAATTTACATCCGGCGACAGACAATGCTTATGATATTGGAACGCCCAGTTTAAAATTCCGCAACGTTCATGCTGCAAGTGGAATCTTTGACAATATTGCCGGAGCAAGCCCAATTACCGTTCACGATAATCTGGTGCCAAGTTCAGATTTGGGCGTTGACCTTGGACATGCCGGTGCCCGCTTTGGAACAATTCACGCAACAAGCGGTTCGTTCGCAAACTCGGACATGCCTGTTGGTAGAGTTGGGGTTATGGAAGCCAGTGGTATTATGATACAGACAATCGGTACCGATTGGGTTGATGTTGTACAATTCAATAATAAAGATACTTGGGGAGACATTGCCGTTGCTTCTGGTGGTGGAGGCACTGGTCACATACAAACATTAACGGCTGGCGTATATTTAATGTCACTTGGTCTTACCTTTGAAAGTACAAAAAACACGCCCTATGAATGTGCAGTCTTTAAAAATGGCTCTGAATCTTTCCGTCTACATAAGCATAGTAGTGCAACCTCAGAATGGATGGATTTTCAGCATTCACACGCCATGGCTTCTGAAATCGATGACTATTACAATTTAAAGATACGGGTTACAACGGGTGAAGGAAAAACATTCGATGTTCATCACGGTGAATTTCATATGATAAAGGTGCGTTAAGAGGGGTCAATTAGGAAGGAAGCCCCCACCATCAAGGCATTCAACCAAACCGGGGGCTTCCAAACATATGGGGGAGATTAACCAATGCCACTAATTAGAATTACGTCGCCAACCTATGGGCAAGGTCCAAGCAGCCCTAGTTCTAAATATGTTGCTCTTTTGTCAAATTCTCTTACTGAAATAGTCTATCATAATTTGGGTAGTCGCGACATCATAGTGCAATGTTTTACTGAAAACAATAGGCGTGTCGAACCTGCCAGATGTTCAATATTAAATGACAATGAAGTAAAGCTTGAATTTTCATTTCCGCAAAATGGAAGGTGTATTATAATGAGTTAATGAACGAGTTTGCTTACAAACTCTAATAATGAAAGGAAGGTGCTTTTAATTGTCTCTTTTTAACTCCTTCATTGAATTTTATGCCAGCGGCGTAGTCCAAGCGTCGGAATCTCTCACAATAGAAACGCTGGTTGAATCCACAGCCCGCGATACTCTTTATTTAAGATCAGCCGGCGGTGTCATGCTGTCTGCCAATCAAGCCAGTGGAACTCTTTGGTATGATGCTCCAGATGGCTGCTGGAAGCTATCAAATGGCGGCGTTGGCGCAGCCCCCGTCATGTCTGGCATCAATGGCGTCGGCGGTCCAGAAATCACTCTAGAGGGTGGCGGAAACATTACCATTGTTCCCGACCCGGTAAACAACAAAATTATTCTATCTGCTGGCGACGTATCTGGTATTCAAACTATTAACGGAGAAGACGGTCCGACCATTACTATCGATGGCGCTGACGGAATTGCTGTTGATACTACAAGCGACACCATTACGATAAAACATGATGTTGGAGCCTATATTGTTGGGTATTCTGGATTTAGAACAGGAACAAATGCCTTACACACGATAACTCACAACCTAGGCACGAGCTTCGTAGTTCCCCGCTTCGTAGCTCGCAGTGGTCCGGCAGCTATTCAAGGGCGATATTTTGACCCGCGCATTGTTAAAGTTACTAGCCCAAATACTCTTGATGTGCGTACTGACCTTCCTCTTGATTACGACATTGTTGTTCTTGGTATGAAGGGTTAAAAATATC
>Ga0307376_10004302_pt1 | contig 13071 bp, 25 predicted proteins | sample TR2MG_FD_202536 | JGI IMG/M metagenome (GOLD analysis project Ga0307376, IMG submission 202536) | Soil microbial communities from Risofladan, Vaasa, Finland - TR-2 | ecosystem: Environmental > Terrestrial > Soil > Coastal area > Acid sulfate soil | place: Finland: Risofladan, Vaasa | collected... | reverse complement strand
GTTAGGTGGTATTAACAAAGATGTTAAAGTAAATTGGAAAGCTGCACGAGAGGGCCAAGGTCCATTTCGCGGGCTAGCCTTTCAATTTGAATTAGCAAAAGATTCTGATAAGCTAAACTTAAGAAACTCTATTAAACGAGTTATGTCATTTAGAGCTAAGGACCCTGGTGAATCTACTGAAGATTATACTAATGCACAAAAGTATCAAGCCACTGTTCTTATGAATAAAGCAATAAAAGAAATTAGTAATTTAGGTATTGATCTTAGTGCAGACACACTGACTAATGGTGAGGTGCTTTCAATAATTAAAGTTTTAACAAAAGCAATAGACCTTACTTCAAGAAATGCTACAGCTGCGAAAGTAATAGCAAAAGATAAACAAGAAATGTTGTCTATGGTTCGTAAAGAACCCCGCAACGTAGATCTTTAGCAGCATGTAATCCCTAAGGTTACAAAAAAAATAAACCCCTAAGAGTACCATTACGGTATTCTTAGGGGTATTTTTATTTTTTGAATCTGTGTTTAAAGAAAACAATTAAGTTAATAAAAGTATTAATAGTTACCATTGCAAGTAGCCACCATTGCCACCAAGTTACTACATCCATTAGCGACCTTGTCCTCTGTATACTTTACGTGTAGCATACTTTTTTCCTGTAAAGGTTCTTTGTTTACGAGGTTTTAAAAGGTAAGTAGAGTTTTTAGATTTCTTCATTATCGTCGTTCTCTTCTTCTATTTGCATTAAGATTAAATGGTTACCTGTAATATACGCAGATATCCATAAATTTAATCCTGCTAAAAACATAAATGGAGCTGCTAAGAATTCAGTCAGCGTTGATTTTCCGATAGGCTTCTTGTTTCCAGTCTTTTGCATATTGCTCACCATCTTCTCCTTTATTAGCATAGTATTCTTTTACTCGCTCGTATTCTTTTTCAATAATTAGTTCGTCTAATTGGCGGTCAGTCATAGAATCTGCTAGGGATGCATCCATACCCAGCTCAATTAATGCTGTCTTGTTATCGGGTTCTAAACCCAAACGAACAGGGAGAATTCCCTGCCGTTTACGCGAAGAAGTAGTCACTGTTATGTACCTCTCTTATCTCCAAGGCTCCAAGCTTTGGTTGGTTATAGTTAAAGTTATCAGGGTTTGTTATTATCATATGCTCTATTACATTAAAGAAATTAGGATAGTCATACATACTTACAAACCGATCTTTGATTATTTCTAGTAGCTCTTCAATATCACATGCATGAACACTGAATGAATCATGAACAGCACCGAAATCATTTCCCCATTCTTTAATTACGCTAGCCATATGTGCGGCATCCATAGAGTGTACAAAGTTTGGGGAAATGCCGGACATAAACGATCGTATCTTAGGCTTGTTAGTATTTTCTTTACCAACATGTTGAATACGAATTGTATCAGTCTCTTCTTCTGTACCATCTTCTTTACGGATTATTGGTTTGATATCACGATTACTGCAGCTAATAATAGCTTTCTCTTTAAACTCATTATCAATAAACGCTTCATAGATAACTGGAAAGCCAGAAGGAGTAGTCCATTTAATAGACTTCTGTTGTGTTTCTTTAGCATAGTCTGAAGCGATTTCTGCCTCGGCTATTTTCTGTAGAAACTTCATAGTCTGTAATGGCCCTGCACATACTTCATCAATTGCTTTAACCAAATGTTTTGCTAGCAGCTGACAATCTTCTTTGGTTATATTATACTTTTCCAGGTACCCTTCAACATGACAATCAAGATACATATTTTCTGCGATCTTTAAAGCTCCGGCACTATATGCCCTGGTCATTGACCCACGTTTAGCAATACCTTTACGTATATGTTTCATGGGCATTTGGCGTTCCTCAAACCACTCTGGCATTCGAGTAATAAGATTCTTAGCGCATTGCACATAGAAGTCTTTCTGGATTTCCTGTGGTACAACACCAACCAACTCACCTGCTTCTTTATCTTTAGACATTGCGCATAGATGTTGCCAGCCATTGTTGCTACCATCTACTGGAATAGGTAGATAAGTATAATACTCGTGATCACTATTAAGAGCTTCATAAATTTCTAACACACAAGCTAAAAGTGTAATAGGTTTTTCTGCTGCTAATTCAATTCGTTCTTCAGTTGCAATTTCTAATAGCATGTCAATGTTATTATCAGTCCATGCTTCACGATCAGCTAGTGTCATCTTATCAACTGAAATATCTTCTAGTCCTTCATCTTCTAAATATGATAGGTAGTCAGCTGTTAACCAGTCAGGTAGACTATCACGATGATAGGTTTGATTGTAGCAGCTAGCGATATGTATCTTTAATCTGCGTAATCCATCATCTGTCATTAGCTTACCATTAGAGAATAGCATTTGACCTCTAGCAATATCATTACTTTGAAAGTTTAAGAACGGGGTTGTATAATAAACCCGACCACGATAGTCGGCTTCAGTATACTGATAAAAAGTATGTTCACCTATTAACTGGGATCTTGCCATTGTTAAATCAAATTCAATGATCTTAGACTTATACTTTTTAGGTAAGTGTTTATGTTGATCGAGAATCTTTTGACGATTACGTAAAAGAATATCTCGGACTTTTATATTAATTTTCCAAGGAGTTTGCTGTAAAACATTCATGCTTTTAACAAAGTCACGATGAAGATATTGTTGAAACTCACCTCGCCTTTGTTCAGTCCACCCTTTAATTACAGGTCGATCTGTTGGTTGCATGAGATCATTAATATCTTCTGGCTTTGTAAAGGTCGTACCTATAAGTAAGTCTTTTGAACCTTCTGGAACTATTAAGTCCCAGCGTTCAGGCACTACAATATAATGTGTACGACTTCTTTTTAGACCACGATCTAGACTTTCCATTGGTACGAATGAATCATCTTTATTCTTACCAATATTAATCTGGTGTGTTTGATAGAACGCTTCAAGAAACAAATCACCCATCATTACACGTAGCTTAAACCATTCCCAAGGTGGCTGATCCTCATGATAATATTTAATATCATTAAGAATATACTCACCAATTGCAGTACTTAAATGAGTAAGGTTAGCTTCACCTTGGTATGATTTGTTACCACGTAAACTATTACGAGTAAAGTGTTGTTGAATTGTATCCATAGTAAACACAAGGTAGGCCATTAAGTCCGCTTCAGTAGTTAGCTTTAGCAGACTACAAGCAATATGCGCTTTAGCTTTTCGTATCTTCTCCGTTAGGTATTGGAGTTGTGCTTGCATATTTAATCCTATCTATTGACATACGAGATACAGGCATTAGTAATAAGATACCTGCTTCATCTTTATATTTATCAGCAAAAACCACACGGCTAATGCCACTTTGTAATATTAATTTAGCGCACTCTATACATGGAGAAAGCGTGCAGTATAGTGTTGCATCTTCAGAAGACCCTGTGCTTTTAGCTAGCTTGCATATTGCATTAGCTTCAGCGTGAATTACTTCTTTATGGGTTGCACCATTAGCATGCTTGCAGTCATTCGACATGCCCGAAGGCATGCCGTTATAACCCATACTAAGTATATTGCCATCTTTAACAATGACAGCTCCAACTTTTGTATCTTCATCATGACTCATTTGTGCTACACGAAATGCAATGTCCATAAATAATTGATCAAGTTTGTTTTGTGATGGCATATTATATACTCGTGAATTCATTGTTAAGGGTATAAGTTAATCGTCCTGTTTCTGGATTGTAAAAGGCAGCCCCAGCTGAACCGGTTTGTCCAGTGAATCGTGACTTGAGGACTCTAAACTTAATGGTGTTTCTTTCTGTATCATTGTCTGATACCAAGTTTCTCGCAAAGGCAATAATGTCGAACGAGATCTGCTTGATCGAGCCACTGCCTTTGATATCATCGATTGACGCAAGGTTACCTTCTTCAAATGATTTACCTCCACCCTGGGCTTTACGTAAATGCGAAATTAAACCCAGCCATATGTTATGTTTCTTCACAATTTTTAACAGATCACTCATGAGTTTATCTACCGCTTCGTTCCCACCCAGTCCTTCAGAACCTTCAGATACTGCAATGGTAATGTGATCAAGGATAAGATACTTGCACCCCATGAGCGCCATGTATTCAATCTTGTCAAGCAATGAAGTGTCTGAGCAAGATCCTTGGTGATCAAGTAAAACAAGTCTTTCGTCCTTGAATACTTGCTCAAATCCTTTACGAAGATCTGCATCTGAGAGGCTCTTAAGGTCCATGCTAGAGCGCTCGAGTGACATTCCGATAAACTTTTCTGCTGTATCTCCAACACTTTCTTCGAGAGATACAAGTCCAACTTTATCACTAGTTTTATTAAGTAGATCAAGAGCGATCTCTTTAATGACAGTAGACTTACCGCTGCCAGTGCCGGAAGTAAACAAAGTAATTTCACCATGCCTAATACCTTTTAGTTTATCGTTAAGACCATTAAGACAAGCGGGGTATGGAATACTTTCAACTGATTGACGTGCTTTGAACTGTTCCCAGATCGGTTCACCAACAACAATACCGGCTGGAGACCAGGTCTGTGCATCCCAATAAGCTTGAAGTAATTTATAAGAGCCATGCTTTAGTAGTTCATCTGATGGATCTTTCTCTGTTAGCTTAGCAACTTTACATCTGCCAGCGCCAATAATCTTTGCCGCCTTTTCGGTTGCTGCTTTGCCGGCTTCATCTTGATCAAAGAATAGTACAACGGTTTCAAAGCGGCGGATAAACGACAGCTGCTCAAGCAATACTTTAGTACCTGATGCAGATGAAATAGAGACTACAGGAAATATCTTATTATACTTATCATAGAATGCTTGAGCTATTGCGCAAGCATCTAGTTCACCTTCAGTAATTACGAGAGACTTGCCGCCCATAGCTTGTGCTTGGCCGAACAATTCTGTATTACTAAAGTCTCCGTGTATACGAAAGTCTTTAGGTAGTTGGCGTTCTTTGTACGCTGTAATCCTACCTTCTTTAGTGTAAGGGTAGTAGTGAGAACCTCCGGAACCATCTGGATTTACTGCCATCTTGATTCCGAAGTGGTCAACCACTGTCTTTGAAATACCCCGGCTTGTAATAGCAAAGCTATTAAGGTCTGTAATATCAGCTAACTTATTAGTTGAAGTTACTGTGGGTAAAGCATTGAATTCATTCATATTTTGTGGTACTTTCTTTGTTGAATAGTTACATGAGAAACAGTGCGCCCCATCATTGTAGATAGTAAATGCATCTGATGAATCGCATTTAGGGCACTCAGTCTGTATATATCTTGTCATTTCCAAAGCCTTTCTTCTTTAGCTTGTCTGATTTGTTTCCGTCTTAAAGAGCTTTCCTGCTTCTTTTGCATGCGTTGAACCTTCCTGGATTTTATCAGGGTCAACTCTTCCCACTCGGACATAGAGAAACTCTCTTCCTTTTGCGACAATTGTTTTGTGTAGTTCTGCATAATATACCTTGTTGTCATTAAATTCTTCAAAGATACCTTGATAAGTATCAAACAATGGTTTAATTACATTATCAAGATCTGCTCCTCGATTTGAAAAGCCTGCTACAATATAGAAGTATACTTGATCATCGCCGAAGGGCCAAGCAACCCCTCGGACTTCATCACGTAATTCATTCTGATACTCTATGTACTGTCTCTGCTTGATTGACTTGTTGCGATAAGTCATGTTGTTTGCTGACAGTGGTTTCACCATAAAGGTGTGCTCTAAGATCATTGAATTCCTCCCATGATGTTAGCATTCGTAAAAGTTTATGGGAAACTTCTAATTGTTTTAGACCTGCACCGTGCCCTCTCCAAGCTGCTCGAACTCTGTTCCAGCGTCTAGGTTCAGGTACACCTGATAAAATCTTTTCAGCTTTCTTTGGGCCAATACCTTTTATTCCTGGAATGCCATCAGCATTATCTCCAGTAAGACATTGAATCATAAGGTTATAGTTTGCTGTATCATCATTAATAAATTCCCATGTATCTTTACCATAGTTATAATGATTACCTGGTATTTGTTTTAAGTCTTTATCAATACCGCAAATTACATATTGGTCGTCTGCTTCACGTGCTTCATATGCCCATATACATACTAAGTCATCTGCTTCCATGCCGTCTGCGGTGATTGCACCTTTATCAACGGCGTAGCGGTGTAAGAAGTTTAGTTTATCTTTTATGTCTTGATCTAGCTCTGGTCTATTCGATTTATATTCTTTATATAAATCTTTACGAAAATTACCAGAGCCTTTAACTGCATAAAGAGTATTAAAGGTTTCATCCTCATCAAAAAGATTGCATAACTTATCTTTAACAGTAAGCTCCATCTTTCTACAAAAGGTATCATACCCTGTACGTAAATCAGATTCACTTGTTGCACCATATGCAACCTTAAAGAAGATTGAATCTGCATCTACAAGCATATTAATATTAGTGGACGTCTGCATAATTATCTCCAATTGTACCTTCACCTGCCATAATAGTAACCCCTACGCGTTTAGGTCCTTCAGCAAATGATTCTACAAGGATTTCTAATACACGTTCAGCATCTTTTTCAGATGCAGACCAAGCAACTTCGTCATGATAATATAGACGAGGCTGTGCATCAAGGCCTTCTTCACGGATCTTTTCTATTTGGTATGCAACAGCAGATTTAGTTGTGATAGCTTCGCAAGATTGCAAAAGATAATTTAAGGTTTGATATGGTTGAGGCGTATAAACACGTCGGCCATCAAGCCCTGGAATATAACCTTCTGGGCAATTGGCTGAAGTCTTTTTCCATATTTCTTCAATGCGTTCTTTTAATCCTTTCAAACCTGGAATAGCATCACCGTACTTTTCAATAGAATCGTTGCCAGCTTTAACAATCTTTTTACCTGTAAGTACTTGACCTAGCTTAGTAGGACCAGCACCAAACAAGAAAGCATAGATCCAGGTTTTAGCTGTGCGTCTATCAGTACCGATAATATCTGCATTATACTGATGAATATCTCCAGATAAGATTTGTGTTGTTAGATTAGGATCATTAACATAATGAGCAAGACTACGAAACTGATTACCACTTGAGTCAGCTCCTACGATCTTACGACCAGGCTCTGCTACAAGGCATTCACGTAGCTCTTTACCCCATGGTGCATTGACTGCAGGTAAGTTAGCAATAACTTCATGGCGGCAGCGGAATGTTGGAGTACCGACAATCCATAATTTACCATGAAGTCTACCGTTTTTAAGTTCGCGTAACCAACCTTCAAGTACACCTTTACGTGATCGAAGGGTTGTCCATTCATTAATTAGTATTCCGTGTTCACCGACTTTTTCTAGTGAAGTTGCTGTTAGCTTGGGTGATTTCTTTTCCCAACCATAAACGCTGCGTTCCATCTTCCAATCATCAGGTTCCCAGCCGATTGAATATAGATACTCTTTAACTTGTTCCATATTACCTAGTGTAGCTTTGACGGTTTCTTTACGTTGAAACTCTCGGCCAGCTGCAAGCATATGTGTATCAGTAGTTTTAACTTCACGATTAAAGTATTCAGTAAGCATGCGTGCAGTTGTTGCAGTATACTCACCTTTCTTTGTAAACTTAGGTGTCTTAGGTGCTTTATCAATATACCTAATAATATTTGGAAGATTAGGTTCTATTTTCTTTTCGATATATTTCATACGATTAATAAGTTTGTTAAGGGTGTCTTCACCTTTCTTAACATCAAACTGCCATCCATAATACCGGCAGTAAGCATCAAACTTTGCAGCTTCCATTTCTGCTTTCAAGCCTTCACGAATAAGAGGTTGCTTAGCAGCAAGCGCATTAAGTTCTTCCATTAACTGCTTAAAGATTACAGTATTTAATTGTACATCACGTATGCAATACTTAACCATTTCTTCAGAGAACTCTGAGAAGTTATCGAAGTCTAGCTTATAGTATCCTAAGTGTTTACCCCAGCCTGCCAAGCCATGCTTGTGTGGTCTGCGATAATTAAGAACTTGTGATGCAATCCATGTATCAAAGAACTTATTACTGTATAGATCAACGCCATATAGCTTTAGTATAACAAGCGCATCAAAGCCAATGCCGTTATGTGCAACTAGTAACTCGGCATGTTTAAGTAAGCTTAAGCCAGCTGCAATATCACCATTGCGTTTTGTAGGTTGATCTGTATATGTCATGATACGACCCGTATCAATGTCTTCTACAATTAGACACCATATTTTAGTAGCGTCTAACCCATCAGTTTCAATATCAAATGTTAGTCTCATTGGTTTCACTTTCTAGCATGTGCTGGTTGAGACATCTAGGACAATGCTCTTCGTATCTATCAATCCACATTCTGTAGTATTTGATTGTGCACGATGGGCATTTAATTATTTCAAATGGTAGCTCAGTAATATGATCAACTAAGCTACGCATTATAGGACTGTGCGATTGCTCGGGCATTTACATAATATCCTGCATTAAATTTAGAGGGCTGCAGATTTTTAAGGAAGTCCATATAAGAAAGAGTACCTACTACATTAACCTCTACTTCATCACCTGCTTTAAGGAGACGCTCTGGACGACTGATCCATTCACAGAATATAAATGTGTCGACATCTGTAGATTGCCAAGCAAGATATGCCATTTTCTTATGAGCAATATTATAGTATTTGTCAATAAATTTTACGTCAACATTACCATAAACGTCGGATACGCCATCAACTTTCCAAGATTCGTGGTCATCCCATTCGCCTGTACTAATCATATGGTATTCAAAGATTTCGCATTCAATATCTTTGATAAGTTGTTGTTCAGACCGTTGACCTGCATTATAAATCTTTGAACGCTTTATACATTGATCTACGAATTCTTGGGTAATTTTGATTTTCATTATGTTTCCTTTCAATCTTCACCATATAAAGAGATGAAGTCTAACTCTTTTCTTGTGTAATAAGAGTTTGATGTAATATAGTCTGCAGACCAGGAGGTATTACAATGCGAACAAAACCATTCTGCTTTGCTATTTATAATATAAAGCAGCTCAGCTTCGCCTGCATTGCAATGACCACAAATTTTAAAGTTCATGCTCATTAGAAGATCCTTGTAAGGAAGCCTGTAGTGTTCGAATGGTCCGGTCCAGTCCATCCCTCAGGTTTAATAAGATCAGGAAGACCGAGAGGATTGGGCCTCGTAGCTTTAATACCAGGCTCTTTCGCCATGTTGGCTTCCATGACTTCAGCCCAAGCACCAGCGGCGTCGCAGCCAAATGCATCCAGTGTACCAATGGCGATAACACATAAGTCAATAAGGCCATCAACAATTTCTTTAGGATCACCTTCTTCAAATGCTTTAATTGTTTCATTTAATTCTTCTTTCAAAAAGTTAATGCGAAACTCTAAAAACTTTTTTAGGTTTTCAGTATTGTTTTTAATAAGCTGTTTATCTACCCATTCATTAACGCCAAACTTAGTGTGCATGTCTTCAATGTGGTAGTGCCAAGGCATTTCTTTATTAACAGTATACATATCTATTCCTTTACTTCATATTTAATTGCATTTTCATATTTATACCATGAGAGATCAAGATCAGATGGCTCAAATGAATATACATCTGCTTGTTTCTTTAGAGTATATTCAGGTGGTGCCCATGGTAATCTCTTAATTTGTTTAGTAGCATTGTCAATATGATCTTGATATATATGTGCATCACCTACAATAAATTTAACATTACCAGGCTTAAGGGAAGATACACTAGCAAAGCATAAAAGCATAGTTGCAGAAAGCACCACATCACTGGGTATTCCCACCATCCAATCCCCTGATCTTTGGATCCATAATAAATCCAATGTGTCACCGTTAGAATAAAACTGGTAATTGTGGTGACAACAGGGTAAACTAAGATCATTGAGTTTATCAGGACGCCAGCCACTAATAACCATGCGACGATCAGCTGGATTATTAAGCAGGCTATCAATAACATTCGCCATTTGGTCCACACCATTAAAGTCGCGCCATGCATTACCATAGTCCACATTAATTGTACCATCTTCATTAGCCCATTGATTCCAATAATTACAGCCCCATCTTTCAAAATCTTTAACATGTCGAGGTCCTCTAATCATTGCAGCATATTCGCCTAATACACCTTTGTAAAAGATTTGGCGAGTTGTAATTAACGGGAAGAAGCCACCGCTAAGTGTAAAGTCTAGTGTTTGAAAAGGTAATGAGTAAGTAACGGCATTACGAGTATGCCTAGCTACTCCTGTATTTATAATCTTTCTTGCAATATCAATGTATTGTGACTCAAGTGTCCAAGCCATATTAATTCCTTTCTAAATAATACCAAGTACCCAGTTTTCAGCGCAATCTTCTGCGTATTGTTCTGAATGTCCTACAATACTACGTTCTTCAATTATATTTGCATCTTTAATCATTACTACGGTAAATGATTTATCAGCCTCAAGGAATACGTAAGCCATTCTGTCTTTATACTCTTTAGTTCCATAAAATGTATGTATAGGCATCAGTCTACATTCCTTAAGATTTTTTCGTTATATACGTGTAATACACCTCGATCATCTTCGACTACTAAACGAATAGCACCGCTTAGCTTTTCAAATACTGAAACAACAACACCTTCAAAGGTATAATCGCCACCAACTTTTTCTACTTTATCACCTATATTAAATTTCATTCTTTTTATTCTCCAAATATGCTGCGAACATTGCACAATAAACTGCCATGTCAACTAGCGTGTCTTCAAGTGCTTCGAAGTTTGTATCTTGATCACCTTCAACAATATTTCTCATACGAAGATATTTAGTGTGAATCATGTGAACATAAGATTTTTCTCCGAATGGGAAATAATCTTCTTCAGTCCATTTACCGCCTTGATAGTCTTTAGATTTCTTTTCTTTAAGTTCAGCGGCTTCATGTAATATTTGTACAGCAGTAACTTTTGCCATATTGTTATCCTTTCTTTTACTCTTAGGAAAAGAGGCGTTAGCCTCTTTTTTATCTTCTATTTCTTTCATTATTCGATTGTAATCTGTCATTTTTATCTCGCTTTCTATAATATTTCTTTTTATTTTTAACTACTTGTGGCTTATATTTAGCATCTCGAAGTAGCTTTGCATATGGATTTATAGGTTTAATTATCATGCTGCATGCTCCGGATGTCGGTTACTAAAATTAAATGTCTCCTTAAAGACTTAACTTGGAGGTTTACTATGGGTTATGAAAACTGTGGAAAACACCCGAATTCGTTAAAACAGCTAAAGCCTTATATGGACTCTGAGAAAGCTAAAGCTATGCAAGAGAAAGGTTTAGAAACACGAAGACGGAATAAAGCATTGCGAGAAGCGATGCGCTTATCAGCACATGAGTTTAAGAAAATTCGTGATGAAATTATTACGGAGATGCCATCAGCGGTTGAAATTCTTAAAGTGCAACTTATTAAAGCTATGCAAGCTGAAGATCAAGAAACTATTGAGCGCTTAGCAATTGCTTTGGCTGAATATGAGCAGCCTAAGTTGCAAAGAATTGACCAGACTACGAAGAATTTTGATGCTACGTCGATGTCAGAAGAAGAACTCGACCGCAAGATTAAGGAACTGTCGGATGTGGGTCATTAAATAAAACTAAAGCCACTAGAGATACATAAAGTATTTCTAGTGGCTTTTTTATTTCATACAAAGTAATATTTGAGTGTGTAATATACTCCGAGAAATGCATAGAAGTATATTAAGATTTTAGCAGCTTGCTTTGTAAATTCACTAAGCATCATGACGTTGGCCTTTCAACAAAGCGACCGGTTTTAGAATCTCGTGAGATTTTAAGGAAGCCGCGGTTAGAACTGAGTGTGCCAGGGCGTTTGCCATAGCGTTTAGTAGTACGGCGGAACATAAGATTTTGAGAGCCGATTGGATTTACAATGAGTGTTGACATTATTTACTCCTCAAAAGTTGCTTGAATAGTTTGTTTAGTCCAGAGGACGGTTTGTTGATTACACGTGGTTTTGATGTATCGAGCCATGTCGCTAGCTGGGAAGTCATTTTCCTTGTTGGAAATTGCTCGTACAATTGTGATAGGTTCTTGCATTGGCAAGCCGTCGTTGTCTCGCCACAATCCTTCGGCTTTGTAGTGGGTTGTGCAACCACCGAAGAATATGGCGAATGTGTTGACGACATACTGGATTGCCGAGTCGAACTCGGTAGGTACGTATATTTCATATTGATACATTATAGCTCCCACACGTAGTCAATAGTGTTTTCAATATCATCGGTTAAGCTATTTTGAAATAATTCTTCGAGATCTTCGAATTCGAGATTGTGCTTGTTAGCTAATTCGGTAAGGCTTAGTATAATGTTATCATGAGTTTCATCTTTAGCATTTTGGATTGTATCGACAGCTTCGTCCCAACCGTTTTGTACTTCAGTTTCAATTATTTCTTGAGCTACTATCATTAACTCTTTAAGTTTACCCATTGTTTTTAACCTTTCCTGATTGTTTCCATTCACTGAATTGGTAAGCTGACCAGTCTTTTATTTTAGTTTTTGACATTCGTTCGATTAGAGCTTCAAGGCCTGACCAGTCAGAGTAGCTTGATAGATTATCGGTTTGTTCCATTAAGTCTATATGAATCATATCGATATCGCGTTGAGCTGATAGAATTTCATAACGAATGTCTTCGCATTCTTCGTTATTGCATAGGTTTATCATGTGTTCAGATGCAAGTTCGAGATGGTGCATAGCTTCAATAAGATGTAGTCGAGCTAAGCCTGCGGATTTAATTTCTTCAATAGCCATTAGTGCATCGCTTTCGTATAACCGGAATTAAGATGATTACGTCTTTCTATAGCTTCAGCACGCCATTGATAATCAATTTCGTGTTCGTTTGAGCGCATCCATTGCCATAAGAATTTTGCGATTTCTTCGCGTGAATGTGTGTTAGCATCGGCAATAGCTAGACGTAGAAAAGGAAGATTGTTAGATATTCGTGATATCATTTCATCGTCGAGTTTAGACATGGTTTACCTCAAATAATAATTGAGCGCTCGAATAATAAATAAAACAGGAAGTATAAATCCGAGTGCGG
>Ga0307376_10004301_pt1 | contig 13072 bp, 8 predicted proteins | sample TR2MG_FD_202536 | JGI IMG/M metagenome (GOLD analysis project Ga0307376, IMG submission 202536) | Soil microbial communities from Risofladan, Vaasa, Finland - TR-2 | ecosystem: Environmental > Terrestrial > Soil > Coastal area > Acid sulfate soil | place: Finland: Risofladan, Vaasa | collected... | reverse complement strand
AATTTAACGTTGTTTTTGATCAACACAGTCATACCCATTATTCAGATGGTCATCTGACAGTGGAACAAAACATTCTCTGGCATTTAGCACATGGATTCAATGCGATAGCAATAACAGATCATAATACCATGGAAAATACAGAAGAAATAGCTGTCATGGCAGAGAAGTATAAAGATAATATTACTATCGTTCCAGGTCTAGAATGGACAACAAGGCGCATTCATTTGAATTTACTAGGAATAACAGAAGAAATACTTGTTCCCTCAAATAATCCTACAGATGAGGAGATTAAAGCTGCTATAGATGCAACGCATGAGCAAGGAGGAGTGGTAGTAGTAGATCACATCCCTTGGAGTCTTCCAAGAATGCCAAACCATCCAACAAGAGCACAATTACTTGCATGGGGAGTAGATTACATAGAAATGGTAAATGGTGATGTTTATGATAGAGAATCAAAAGAATGGTATAATGATACGGGAGGATTTGCTCAAATAACAGGAACAGATATGCACAACCCAATGGATGTCTCAGGATGGACATTAATGAAGGCAGATAATTATACTGCTGCGGGAATAATGAAGGAACTATTAGAAAGAGATACCACAATAATCTATGCTAGCCATGGATCACTGGATTATTCAGAAGGAACAGTAAATCCGGTGTATCGGATTTTCAAACCAATCATTCATACCGGATATTATTTCTATAATGAGGATGCTACTGGTGGATTTGTTGATTGGCGATCATTTGGAGTAGCAATAGGCTATGTCATAATTGGATTTGGCATCTTTGAAGGGGGAAAATTCGGTGTTGAAAAGCTAATTGAACATCGAAGAACGAATAAACGCAAAAATGCTTACCAAGAATATGATTATTGAGAAAAGTATTTCTCAACAATCATTATTTTTTTTATAAAATGAATTTATAATTAAAACATTTTATTTCAACAAAAAGTATAATAATTCGAATCAGGTCTATTATTCTTTGAGTTATTATTCGAGGAAGGGATATTAATGAAATCTAGGTTTAGATTACTTTCTATGATAATGGTACTATTTGTACTAGGGTTTGGCATAGGCTGTCAACCATTTGTAAATGGCACAATTTCTCTTACTGATTCTCTTTCAAACAATTCAAGTGTTACAGGAGATGTTACTTTTATATATCCGAAAACATTGACAATTGGAGGAGATAATTATTGGAATTTGACAGAATTGTTGGATATTAATGAAACATTGGAAAGAATACCTTCTTTTGAAGCAGACGGAATAACCGCTTATTCTGGTAATGATATTGTTCCTCTTATTTCAAATGATAGATTTTTGGTCAATGTTACATTGTTGAATGCAACTATTTTAGACGACCATGATTTAGTCGATGAAGGAGATATCTACTTCAATGTGACCATCAATGGGAATTTTACTGAAACGGGAAATTATGCTGCTAATGATGGTGAAACAATTGATGTGAATCTTGAAGGTTATTATGCTTGGTGTATGAGATTAAATATCGATATTGCTATTTGGGATGATGACACACCTAGTTCACCAGATGATGAATTAGGAACATATCATTTTGAAACAAATACTCCGACGAGTGGTATAGTTACAGGATATACTTATTATTTGGACGGGAATCTTGGCGACGCAGAAGTTTGGGTGAAAATAGAAGTAGTGGATACTAGTTCAGAGATAACAGCTGAATTTCTAGCAGATGGATGTAAACCATATCTGTATTTTACAGATGAAACTTCACATACAGAAGAAGCAGATGAGGTATTCGCTCGAGTATTAGTAGGACAAGATGCAGCAAAAGGAACAAAAAGTGTGTTTTGTCTTCAGTATATCTACTATTGGGGAGAAGAATACTTTCCAGATCCTATCACTGTGCAATTCCATGAAGATGATTACGAAGAGTTTTTGATCTTTATCGATCCGGATGATTTATTCAATCCTTATAGATACGTCTTTGATGATGGTAGTTACGTCTCAAACACTCGCCCCTCAAGAATGGCTATTTGGGAAAATAGTGCAACGACAAGTATTCTTGAAACAGAAGCTAATGTCTACGAAGATTTGATTCCTCTTCTTGGAGATAATTACACTACCGATTATAAGATATTCAACCTTGCAGGTGCCTCTTCAGAGCTAAGAAATGGAACTAGTGGAGTGAGAACGATGAATATTTTAGTGCAGACATCCTTCCACAACTTCCAAGAGGGACCACCAGGATTATTTGATCTTTTTCCAAATGAACTGGGATACGATTATGAAATCGATGAATTGAATGATTCTATGCTCAGGTATTTCTTCAGAAGACATTATGCTTCATTCGAAGCAGGATTGTGGTTCATCTCAGCAGTAGGAATCGATACTCCGAAAATACATCCATTTACCTTCGATATAATGGATCCTTTCAAATTCCCATATGTAAAGAATGCTTATGCAAATGTAGTGGATGACATTGAACGATTCCAGAAAGCAGAGAAAAACTGGGTAGAATATGAGTATGATATTGAGCTAACCTTAGCATTTCTGATAAAAGCACAATATACGATCACAGCACCGGACGCTGTAGAACCAGGAGATCAATTCGACGCAACAGTGGAAGTGGAAATATTAGAAGATGAAACGGAAATAGCCTTCTTCTATGATATCTTCTTGAACAGTACCACAGAAGTGCTCTTCTATAAAAAGAACTTCTTGTACGATTATGAAGGAAAGATAGGAGTGAATATTCCACTAGCGACCATTAAGAACATTATGACTCTTTTTGGTTTCAATCCATACGAAAAAAGCGATGTAGGATTAGACCAAAGTGGTTATTTGACCTTGGATACATTCTCGTTAGCACCAACACTATTAGGAAACATAATGAGCACATCTATGTCACTTCATTTCTGGGAGATCATAAAAGGACAGCTACCGATATACTTCCCAGTAACATTAGCACCGTTGACAGTTTTTGACTACTTTATTGATAGCATAGATTTGAAAATGGATGCAGAACTAAATGGTTTTGTGAACGGTACGATAGGTACAAGCGATTTGGACATTGCTAATTCAACAGTAGAAGAATTTGAGTTCGATGGAACAACTATTTCAACCACAACGGAAATAACAGTGGATAATGATATCACCAATGGAACAACATTCGACATCGTCTTGGATGACTTGGCATATATCTTCGAATTTATGGCAGATTGGTCTTTTGAAATAAACTTTTGTGATATCATTGCTCTAATCGCACCAGAATACGGACATATGTCCTGGGACTTGGGAACAATGCCAAATGTACAGTATGGTTCAGCGGATAGCTTCCAAGAATCATCAGCAACAGTAACAAAGACAACAACCGTATTAACAGATGTGTCTACCACAAAAGGTGGAATGGAATTCTATCTAATAAGTGCAACAATAACAGTAACACTAAGTGCCATAGTAGTATGTAGAAAAAGCAAAAAGTGAGGTTAAAAACTCACTTTCATTTTATTTTTTAAAAGAAAAAAAGAAAGAAAATCAGAAACTGATCTGTTTTTTAGATGCAACAACAGCAACAATCGATACAATCACAAGCAGATTCTGTAGTACTTTGTTTTTTCTGAGAAGAGCTAGAACCACAGCAATCACAAGCACAGTCTAAACAATCTCCCGCATCCTCGGCATCAATTCGGAAACGATAGAATCTGAAAATCTCAACCATAAATGAAAGAGGCCAGAGTAAAAAGCAAATTCCGCCTTTTTTATAGATTATTTTTGATATAGGATTAGAATTTTTTTTCATTTTCCCATTAACCTCTAAAATCCTATTTGTATTCTTTTCCAATCTTATAAAATTTTTCTTGATAAAATAACCAACTAGTTTAGTAGGGAATAGCAATTGTTAGTCTAAACATATAGAGCTATAAAATAAAGTTTAAAGCTTTATTAAAATAATCAAATGAAAATTTGGAAGAATTCGAGAATTATAAAAAAACTGAAAATTATTGGAGAACTTTAAAAGATTAGCAGTCTTAACTTTTCGCTGATTATTTTTTTGGTAATCTTCTTATTAATCTAAAAGAAGTCCTATAAGATTTTTCGTTTTTTGGATGATGGTCTCTAAATGAACTCCTAAAATGTTCCTTCTTCTTATCTCCTTGATGATTTATCGGATATCTACTCCATGCTCCCCCCTTATAACAAATGAAATTTGAGTTTAAAGAACCAATTGGATCTATTACCTCCTCATCTGAAAACTCCCTTAGATCATCTTTCAACGATTCATATACTAAACCATGCATATCATATAATCCCCAATTATTTGGTTTTTTAAGTCCAACTTGGTGTAGTTTCATTTCCGAATTTCTTTTAGTCCAAGCAAATTCCTCTAAAAATTCTGGATTATTCCCAAAATAATATTCAGTTTTTGTTCCAGCTCTACATGTATATTCCCATTGAGCTTCAGTTGGTAGATCAAAACCACCACTATTAGGTAAAGCATTTAATTCCTTTAGAAAAATCTGAGCATCATTATACGAAACATTGATTATCGGATTATTCTGAGAAATGTTTTTTGGAAGGATTTGAGGTAATGTTCTCATTATTTTTTTCCAAATACGTTGTGTTACAACAAATTTGCTCATGTAAAAATCTTCTGAAATGTTAACTTTGTGTGTGGGTCTTTCCCCTGGAATATTTGCATCTCCCATAATAAAACAGCCTTTTTTGATTAAAACCATATCTTCCATAATTTCATTTACTATAATAGGATCTATTTTGTATTCATCATCATCCTTAATTTCTAAAGATTTTTCTTCCTCAACTTTTTGTTCTTTAATTTCAGGTAATCTGCTAACTATAATTTCTTCGATTTTATTTAAATTAAGGTTTTCAGTAAAGGGTTTCCATTTATCTTGATCTAAACAATATAAAAGATAATACCTTGTCCCCTCATCTAGTAAATAATCAAAGAAATCTTGATTGAGTGAATTTTTCCTTTCTTCAAAACATTCTATTTTGTGATTGTGCATCATTTTATCAAATTCATCTAAAAAATCTTCAGGATTGAAAAGATCTTCATTTATAGCATTTTGAATAATCTCTGTTATATCCCATTCAAAATCAAGTTCGTCTTCAATCTCTTGAAAAGAATAAAAAGTTTCAATCCCTTCAACTATCCATTCATATGGTCTAAAAGTCATATCAGCAAAATGTCTTTTTGGGTGAAAATATTTTAACCTGTGTTTAATTGATTTTCCCAAAATATATCTGATTACAGGAATACCTTCAATAAAGACGCCTAGTTCTCTTGATTCATATTTGTCTTTTTCTCCCCCATAACTTAAGATATTTTCAGAAGAAATTAGTCCTCTCGCTCCATCAAATAGTGCAAATTTTGCATGATTTTCCATAGGTAATAGTTCTGTTAGAATTTGTTGTCCTAAAACTTTCATTGCATTTCGTAATGAAGATCGTGCTTCTTTTAGTTGCTCTCTAATGCTTTTAGAGAGACTTTTTTCATTTTCCCATTCTCTCCCCCATAAAATTCGCAAATACTTCTTCTTCCCGGATTTACTATTAAGCAAATCATTAATTATGCTACTATCAAGAGCACTTGAACTAACTCTATCTGATGCTAAAAATATATCTTGCTCACAATCTCTAATTTGCGTTATAAGAACATCTCTTGATCGGTGTTCATTTATTAGTTCAATTTTGCTTCTCTTTAGAAAAGGAATTAATGCTAATCTAATAGAATGAATTGTTTTTCGATATTCTTCAACGAAATTATCAAAGGATCCCTTTTCCTGAATTATCTTGTTTAAGTAATAACAAGCTTTCTTTAGCAAATTGAAATGATTTTTCGCAGATATTCTATTATTTTTGATTTGAATCTTTTTTAGATCTTCTTTGAATTCTTTTAGAAATTGCTCAGCTGATTGGTCTTCAATTATTTCCTCAATAACCTCAGTTAATTCTGATGCAATTTTCGTGTCATTGCCTTTAATTCCCACTTCAAATTGGGTAGAATCAGGACGACTGCTAGCTGCATTCCAACTACCAATGAACCAATCTGCATTAGAGTTAATGATAATTTTTTCATGAGATCTTTTTTTTGCTGTAGTAAATACCATTTTTTGCAATAAATTTGCATCTAGCTTTCTAATTGTATCTTCATACAATTTTATAGTTTCTTTCTGCTGTTCAAGTGTTTCATCATTTGAATGTCCATAGATAAGAAGTGTTTTACATTGTGAATCTTTTAATGAATTCAATAATCCCTCCTCTTCTGATAAGTTTAGTTCATTTAAAAAAGAAGATGTTAGAATCAAATGAGTAGGTTCATTTGTTGTTTTATTATTGGAAATTTGTTTTCCTATAGACAATTCATATAAACAATCAAAAAATAGATTTGTTTCACCTACTATTGGTTCTATAATTTGTCCATTTTCAAACCATTCTATCCACTCGTTTTCATTTTTTAACTCTTCTAATAACGTATTTACTATAAAACTTAGATATTTTTCTGAAGAAAATAAATAGTAATTATCTGGTAGTTTTTCTAAATGTAAAGCAAAACGCTCCACTACAGAACTTTTCCATTTGAAATAATGAAGTTTAATTTTACGTTTTTCACCGAAAATATAAGGAGCTTCTTCATAAAGCATATATTCCAGATTAGAGAGATCATTTGGTAAAATTCTGTAGTCAATTCTAGCGTCTCCATACATTTTAAATCTAATACTTTTTTCTCCAACAACTTTTATTGGACTGCTAATATACGCTCGTGAATATTGGGTATTATTAAGTAGAGATCTATCTTCTAATGCACTGATCATTTCAAAGATATTCAAATTTTTATTTTCTAGAAGCTTAAATGAGTCTATTTTAGATTTTAATTTAACCAAGTTTTTTGGTTCTCTTCTTGAAAAATCAATATCATAATGTAAAGCAGTCAATCTAGGTATTAGATTTCCTGAAATAGCATCAATCCACCATTCTCCTTTAATTGTCTCATAACTTAAAAATTCTTGATATAAACCTATTTCGCCATTTTTTTCATATATTTTTTTTATTCTATCTGCTATTAAAAAATCTTTATTATTCCATTGTGGAATAAGCCAGTTCTCATCAATAAGCTCCTTAATTATCTGATTAGTAATAAAATGATCATTAGGATATGGCCAAGGTGGATTCTGTTTCAATTCAAATATAGATATGCCTTTTAACAACTCGCAAATATAAGCTAATCGCCACAATCTATGTGGGTGATATTTGGGAAAATCAATCTCAGCTTCTATTAAATATCCAGGAATTTCAATAAAAAGAGGTTGAATATTATCAGTAAATTTGTTTTTTCTTTTATTTTTACTCATCTAATTTAACCTCCTTTGATAGAATAAAGCTACCAAATTCCTTGAATTTTGTATAAAAATTAAATAAATAAGATAAATCCTTTTCTTGTTTATTTCGCTCAATATGTTCACTACAGCCAATTACAAGAAGGTTTGATTTGGATCTAGAAAACATAACATTCAATCTTTCTGGTTCAATAATAAATCCCCACGAAGATTTTGCACCAAGTGTATTATTCCTTACTAAGGAGATTATGGTTAAATCTGCTTCATGTCCTTGATATTCATCAACAGTTTTTATTATTTCAGTTATTTTTTTATTGGTTATTTTTTTAATTGCTAATTCTAATTCTTCCGAATCTAAAAAGAGGTTTTTTTGTTCATTATAAGGAGTCAGAATTACAAAATCAATATTTGCATTTTGTTCAATTTCACTTAAATATGCTATAACTAATTCTAGTTCATAAATATTAATTCTATATCCTCTTTTTTCTGGATCTTCCCCTGCTTCAGGTAATTTTGTTACATGGGGGGTATCAATCCAAAGTAGAATTTTATTATACTTATCATTAATGAATCCTTTAAGTGGTTTATACTTCTCTTTCTTGTGTATAAATTCTCTATTATAGAAAACATTTCCAATTATATCCGAAACCTGTTTTTCCATTCGGTATTGTTCATCTAGAACATGTACCTTCTTTTCAGGTAAAATATTAAATAAGTACTCGAATGGTTTTAACCACTCTAAGTTTTCTAAAGTCAACTTACCATTTTCTATGTAATATTGATTGATTTTTTTAAAATTATAACTGAATCTTTTCAGTAGTTTTTCCTTTAATATTGAATCTTGTTGACTTTTTTCTAATATTTTCTCCCAAATGCGTAGTGACTCGGTTGTTTCTTTAATTTGATATGGTGGTAATTGATTTTGATCTCCTATCATAAGGACTTTAGTTCCTAAGCATAAAACGTGAAGCAATTCACTTGGGTAACATTTTCCTGCTTCCTCAATTATTGCCAAGTCAAAATTCTTATTTTCAATTAAATCGTACATAGCTCCATCCATAGTTGTACAGAAGAAAAGATTAGCTGATGTTTCTGCGATAGATTTATTTCTTAAATCAAATTCACTGGGTAGATAATCTTGAACTTTAGACCAAATACCATCGCTTTTAGTCCAAGTATAACTAGCAATTCCCTTTATAATTGAAGCATTAATGTATTTATTAATCGCTTCACTGAATTCACTCCTCCTAAATTTCTCTGTTGATAATGATCGATAAGCACGAAAGGTGATATTTAGAGACTCTAATAATTCAGTTGTTCTTACCAAAATGTGATTTAGAGAAAGATGTTCCTTCGAACAGATTAAAATTTTCGCAAATGGATTTTGTTTGAGACATTGTGCAATAACTTCAGTAGCTAAATGTGTTTTTCCAGTACCTGGTGGACCTTGAATAGCGAAAATACCTTCATTATGAATTATAGCATTAACAAGCTCTGATCTTTTCCAATAGTTTTTATTTTTCTTAATGACATGTTTTTTTAAAGAGAGATAATCTGATAAATTTCTGTTATTACTAATATAATCAATAAATTTCCTTTTTTTCCTAATTTGATCTAAATCTCCATATTCGTAAATATAGAGAAATCCCTCCTGAGGAATTCTTTCCTTAAACTTCTTGATAAAAATTAGAGGTTGATCTTCATGAACCTTTATTAATTCAGCAGTAATAGCTTTGCGATTAACACTAATTAATGGATTTGGAAAATAATTCAAATCTGTTAAAACTAATAACCTTGATATTTTTCGATCTTCTATCAATGAATCCCAAATTTCTTGTATGGTAGGTCTTATTATCTTTCCAAAAATAGGATCATTAAAAGTATGGTTAATTTCTAGAAGTAATTCATCCTTATCTAATTGTCCATATGTAATTGATGATTTTTTAGGCATTATCTTATATTTGTAAACTTCTCTAATTTTTTGAAAGAATTCTGCTTCAGTGAGAATACTCAAAAAAGAGGATTTGATTATTGTATCTGAATATAAATTGATATTATCATAATCTGATTTTTGAATATCTTTAATCAAATTATCAATATATCTTCTGTTTTCAGTATCGTTTATATCTAACAAAGAAGAGCTTTGAGTTTTAATCCAATTACAGAACTCATCTTGATCCCTTTTTTTCTGTGCTTCAATTTCATTGGTTTTGAGATTATATTGACCTACGAAAAATGTTATTGGAGGAATAAATTTGCCTTTAATGGGTTTGAATTGTGAAAAACCTACAATATTCAAATTATGAGCATCAATAAAAGTTCTCAGAAGGGGCATTAATTCAGTGTTTTTCCATTTTTGAAATTCATTATTTTTTTCAATACCATTTTGTTTCGAAATAATCTCAATATTAATAGGAAACTTCAATATAATTCTATTTTCTTTATAATAAAAATCTGAAGGGATCAAATAATTACTGGAAAAAGCACTTAAGATTCTAAATCTATGATTAAGATAATCAAGAAAAAGACTCTTTACTTCTTCGTTAATATCAATATTATATTCTAAATTAAAGTTCGAAATCTCCCAATTAAGCATCTTGTTGTTTCCCTAAACATTTGAAACTCATTCTTTATTTTTTTCTGCTGCTCTCATTGCCCTTGATTTAAAGTCTTGATTTTTTCCGGTTTTATCAGCATGCGATTGAATTGCTCTAGCTCTAGATATAGTCATTCTTTTTGAAGTTTTAGAGCTTCTAGAGCTCTTGCTTGAACTTCTCCTACTTGAACTAGAAGATCTGCTAGATCTTCCACCACCGCCTCTACTCATATTATTTCAATCCAATTATTATATTATATCATATCAGAGGTTAATTTTAAAATAAATTTTTTTCTTGCCTCACAATTATAATCGGGTCTAATTTGGTCTAAAATACAATCATTTATACACTTATTATCTACTTCACAATGAAAACAAATGTTTGGTTTTATGGGTATTTTACTTTCCATTCGTTTCTGTAAAATATCTAAATCTTCTGAAAAATCTCCTAATTTCCAGTTTTCATTATTAAACATTCTACCACAAGGATATACTTCTCTTTGTAAATAAATAATATTTGATATTCCTGCTCCACAACAACTACCAAACATAGTACAAACTCTATCTGGATTTTGTTTTATAGCTCTTTTATAAGATTCAAAATTACCAATTTCCACTTTTTTAGATAGGTTGTTTTTTTTATAAAAATCATAAATTATGCTTAAAATTTCATAAAAATCATTATAACTCATATTTCTGTAAGTTTTTGGTACATCTACAAGTCTACCAAAGATAATCTTTGAGATATTATTTTTTTCAACAAATGAAAAATATTCTTCAAGATGATTTACTAAATCTAATGTGATAGTTGTGTTGATTATTTTATCAAAATTTTCTGAGTGAAGATATTCTAATCCCTTAATAGCAAGATTAAAACTTCCTTCTCCTTTTTTTGTCAACCTATTTTTGTCATTAATAGAAGGGGGACCATCAATCGAAACACTAGGTATAATTCTGATATCTTTGATTTCTTTTGCAATCCTAGAAGTAATTAATGTACCATTGGTAACCATATAGAAACGGATTTTTTCTCCTTTTTTTTCACTAAAAATTTTGGTGAGAGATTTTTTTATTTCAGACCAAGAAAGAAGAGGTTCGCCACTTCCAACAAAATTCAGCTTTATTTTCTTACGAACAAAATCCCTCTTACTATATAAATCAATTATTGATAGAATTTGATAAATCTCTCTTTCTGTAAGTTTTTTTTGATTAATTAATTCTTTATCTGGATTATAGAAATAACAGTATTTACATTTTAAATTACAAATTGAATTTGGCGATAAACAAATTCTTTCTATTTGTTGTATCAATTTTATCACTTGAATTAGATCTAAAATGTCCCAAATAATCTATTACCGGTATCAGTTTTCCCTTTTCCAACATATTTATTGGTTGATACTCTAAAAATATAGAAGAAAATTTCAGGATATTTTTCAGAAATTATATCAACAGTTGTATCAGGTATTACTGAACAAGCAACTAAAATTTTTTTAGGATTTTGTTCCTTAATTTGTTCAATAACTGCAAACATTGTTCCACCAGTATTTATTACTGAATCAACAAGAATAACTATTTTATCTCTAAATGAGGGTAATTTTGATAATTCAATATCAGATAAACCAATACCTCGTTCAGGCGTTATAAAATAGAAAGGAGCATTTTGAAAAATTGAACGAATTCCTTCGCCAAAGTAAACACCCGCTCTCATAAATGTTAAAATAATAATACTCTTTTCATTGGAAATTCTTTTCCCTATTTTAATACCTTGAGGATGATTGATTTCATATTCTTCTAAATCTATTTCATTAATTAACTCATAAGAAATAAATTTACCAATTTCCATATGGATTTGAGATAATTCATATGGACTAATATCAATTCTTCTTGATTTAGTTGCTAACAATTGGGTAGCATTTTTTTCAGTATAATGGTAAATTGGCATTGTTTTTATTCTCCCTATTTCTTTCATGAATATTTTTATTTGAAAATATCTTGGATAATATCTTTGAAGGTAGTTCGAATAATATTAGGATGAATATAGTCTTTAAAACTTATTTGAAACAACGATTTATGGAATTTTAAATTTTCAATTAAGTCCCAATTATTCCTGTGATTTACAACAATAACTGCGTGATCTGCTTTCTGCATCATTAATGTATCAACATCACTATCTCCAAAAGCAATTACAATTTTATTTTGTTTTTTCAAGAAATCACAAATGATTCCTTTCTCGATTTTTCCAATAATAAAATCATTAAATTCCTTTCTTATTCCTCCAATAAGCATAATTTTTGAAACATTATTAAACTGCAGAATTTGGCTCCAAATTTCTTTCAATCCAGCTGTTATAATACAAATATCAGCAAATTCAAACAATTCATCAAATAATTCTTTAATTCCTTCATAAAATTGAATTTGATTAGCAACATTTTTACAATTCGAGAGGAATTCTTCCAAATCTAATTCATTGTAAATTTCTGCGTTAGCTAAAAATGCAGGATAAGTATAACCATATTCTTTAAAACCTTGTTTAATCCTTGAGAGGTCGATATTTGTTAGCTCATTAAACAACCTACTAGTATCTTCTTCACATAAAGTTCTATCAGCATCAAATAAAAATACAATTTTGTGTTTAAGATTATTTTTTATGCTTTCAAGATAATCATTCAATTTTATACTATTTTCTTCTTGGTTTATTGGAAACATTATATTCATCTATCAGTAAGTATTTTTAATAACTGTGTTTGTGCTCTTTTGAAATCATTTCCATCAATTACATGAAAAGAAATATTATATTTTTTAGAAATAAAAAGAGCATTCCTTTTTTCTTCAGCGATTTCCATCTCTATGATATTAATATCAAGAATTCTTTTCTTATTTGTATCTTTTTTTCTACGCTCTAATACAATTGCAGAACTTGTTTCATATAAAATCAAATCTGTGAAAAATTCTATGTCATCGTTAGTGAAAACAATTTCAATTTTGTTAGTTGTAGAGTTATAAAGAATTACATGACCGTCAACTAGGAGATCTTTACCCGTTTCTTCTTGAACACGTTTTAATGATTTTATTGCTTCTTTTCGAAAATATTCTTTCTGATTTTCTGGAAAAGAATCAAATTTATGAAAATCTTC
>Ga0307376_10004299_pt1 | contig 13075 bp, 12 predicted proteins | sample TR2MG_FD_202536 | JGI IMG/M metagenome (GOLD analysis project Ga0307376, IMG submission 202536) | Soil microbial communities from Risofladan, Vaasa, Finland - TR-2 | ecosystem: Environmental > Terrestrial > Soil > Coastal area > Acid sulfate soil | place: Finland: Risofladan, Vaasa | collected... | reverse complement strand
CATTTGAAGCGGAGCTTCTGAGATTTTGGTCTGGGGATTGTACTTGATTCCCAAGGAATCCAAATCCATTTCTCCACCGACGATAACGGCCGGCCGCTCGATTTTGATCCATCGTCTGTCGTATGGAAGTCCTTTATCCTCGACAGCATTATGCCACTGGGGGTCGTAGAATTTCAGCAATTCACCGGCGATAAGCAGTGTTTTGGGTATATAGATGGCATCTTTAAAGCATTTGTGAACTCTCTTGGCGATGGACGTTTTACCGTTCCCCGGTGCACCGTACAAGAACACGCCTCTGCCCGAGTTAATTGCCGGTCCCAAGGTATAAAAGACATATTGTTCCAAAACCAGGTCGTGGAATGCTTCTCGTAATTCTTCGACCCCGGGAGTTTCATTTTGAATGGATTGGCTCTCAACGCTTTTCAAATAGTCCGTGAAGGGAACCGGAGCGGAACCAACGTAGGCAGAAGTTTCTGCAGCGATGAGCGCTTTTGCGCGTCCCTGCTCAGTCAGCATGTATGCGAAATCATTGATGCCGGCATCGGATCGGTAGGCCAGAAAGAGTTGCTTTTTTAAATCCGACAGGATCTGTTCAATTATTTTGAAATGAAGACAGATTCCATCAGCAATTTGTCTGCCGGTCATTACCCCACGACTCAACAGGAGTTTAAAGATAAGATCTTCAATGAGTTTTTCGTTGAGTCCGGTTTGACTCAGATTTTCCAAGACAGGGGGAAAAAACTTTTTCCGAGAGAGATCCTCGCTGGAACCATTCACCTTGTCAAAAAGTTCTGTATATGTAGAACCTTGGCGTTTAAGACTCATGCTTGATTCCTTTTACTCAGGGGTTCGATAATTATTCGACACTGGTGTGCACCCCATTCGTAAGTCTCGCTGGTTAGTTATTATATACCATTCAGATATCAGCAATCAATCAGACAGTCAACCCGCATGATTTAAAAAAATGCCAAATCCCATAGATTTTGAGCCCAGTTCGTCCGTATGCTTGATACTGGATTTTTTTGGAGATACGCTGGTCAGAAATAGTCTGGGTCGGTGGCGTCGCCAACTTTCGAGGACGATGGTGAACCATAATTTTTTTCAACGGTATCAATGGGTTCAGTTGATTTTAACGATTCTGAATCATCCGTGCCAAAGCTTCCAAAGCCATACGGTAACCTTGAACACCGAATCCTGCAATCTGGGCGGTTGCCACATCGGATATAACGGATTTGTGTCTAAAGGGTTCCCTTTTGTAGACGTTGGAAATATGTAGTTCGATGACAGGAATATCGAGCAGAAGCAGTGCGTCTCGGATGGCGATACTGGTATGGGTATACGCAGCAGGATTGATAATAAGCCCTTTTTGTGTAACTGTAGCGTCCTGGATCTTATCAACAATGGCCCCTTCATGGTTGGATTGGAAGGCTTCAACGGCAAGGCCCAGTCTTTTCCCAAGTTTTTCAAGGGATGCGTTAATTTCATCGAGGGTCGTCTTGCCGTATATTTCGGGCTCTCTTTTTCCCAGCATATTCAAGTTGGGACCGTGAATGACCAATACGTTCGAGTTCTCTTTGCTCTGCGCCATGGTATCATCTGCTCCTGTTTTACTTGCCGATTAACGCTCGAAATTTAGATATGGTTTTTGGGTAGTCCGTACTTTTGAAAATTGCAGACCCGGCCACAAAGACATCCGCTCCGGCATCCGATATGTTTTTAATGGTTTTTTCGTTGACCCCACCGTCAATTTCGATAAGGGTCGCCAGCCCCCGGTCTTGTAACATTCCCCGGAGGGCGCTGATTTTTTCTAAACTGTTGGGTATAAAGTGCTGACCGCCGAATCCCGGATTAACGCTCATTATCATTATAAAATCAACATCTTCCAAGACCCACTCGATGGTGGACAGCGGGGTTGATGGATTCAATACAACACCGGCCCGAAGACCGGATTCCTTGATCATCTGGATCGTCCGGTTCAGGTGGATGCACGCCTCTACCTGAACTGAAATCAGGTCGGCCCCAGCTTTTGCAAAATCGGCGATGTAGCGTTCCGGATTTTCAATCATCAGATGGACGTCCAGTGGAAGTGATGTTGCACGTCTCGCAGCTTCAACGATCAAAGGACCGATGGTGATGTTCGGCACAAAATGGCCGTCCATGACATCGACATGAATCCAGTCTGCTCCGGCGTCTTCAACCGATTTAATTTCAGCGCCCAGTTTTGAAAAATCAGCAGACAGTATGGATGGTGCAATATATTTCATCGTCAAATCTCCCATTTCGACAATTCGGAAATCCGATTTAAAGGTTGATTTGTTTTAATAAAACACGAAATACAAGTAATATCAAACAGTTTTATTCGAACCTCCCCACGATATGTATCTCATGCCAAGTATCAAGACCACTTAACCGGCTTCGAAAACCTGGGTCTTAATCAAGTCGCCATCTTCATAAAGGAAGACCGTTGCATTGTTGTGTTTGGGGATGATCAGCCAGATGTCCTCCCCGGGTTTTATGAAATTGTCGAATATAACGTTTGAAACTCCGTAACTGTTTAAGACGACCCGTATATGTCTTTTTAAAAAGCCGTCTTTAAGCCGGTATCTGAACAGGCTCACCCCTTGTGAGCCGGGAAGATATCCCGGGTCTTTTGCACCGGGTTTTCGGTTGATAACAAGGTTGACAGTGGACCCTTCGATGACGCGATGCCCGGATAACGGTGCCTGATCGACAATGGTATTAAGGGCTTTTTCTTTGTGAAAAAGAGAGGTTATTGCGCCAAGCAGCAGATTTCTATTTTCCACCAGCGGAATTGCTCGGTCAAGAGAGAGCCCTCTAAGATCCGGCATTTGGTAAGCCCGTGGCCGGATTCCCATACTGACCAGGAGATTGACACATCCGCCCCGGGTTGTCACGGTTTCAGGGGAAGGCACTTGTGCAATGATGGTCTCTTTTTTTATGATATTGTTGTACGTACTGGATATTTCCCCCAGACACAAGCTGTTTTCTTCCAGAATGATTTGAGCCTGTTGAACCGAAAGCCCTTCAAGATTGGGCATCAAAATAAATTTTGGACCTTTTGAAATTATAATCCTGACATCACGTTCCTTTTTTATTTCCGATCCGGGTTCCGGGTCCTGCAAGATAACGTTGTTTTTGGGGACTTCGGCGCTGTATTCGGATCCTTCGACTTTTGTATTCAGTCCCAAATCTGTTAACAGCTCGAGAGCATAGACCACATCTTTTCCAATCAGATCCGGGACCACAACCGTATCTTCACTTTTGATGATGAGTGTGAGGGTCAAATACGCACTGCCGGCAACAATAAAGATAAGTACAAAAAACAGCGCGGCGATTTTCAATACACGTGGGATCACGTTATACGTTTCATGTGGATGGAAAAAAAACCATCCATGTTGTGAAGATGCGGAGAAGTTTTAAAATATCCATCTTCTGTTATCAGAGAACGTGCTTTAAAAGGTAATCCATCCGGACTTTTTTCTATAGCAAACTCCGAATGTTTATTCAAAAAACCTTTTATCACCGATTCATTCTCTTCGGGTTCCGTGCTGCAGACCGCATAAACCAGGACGCCTCCCGGCTTGACAAGATCTGCCAAGTTATCCAGAAATTTCGACTGTCTTTTTTGATGATCGAACAAATTCAGTTCCGACATGCGCCATTTTGCATCCGGATTTCTTCTTAAAACACCCAGTCCCGAACAGGGCGCATCTAAAAGAATACGGTCAAAATTTTTATAATCTTCTCTGTTGAAAGGTTCGTTGAGATCGTGGGTGCGGGTCGTCACAATGGAAATTCCCAGACGATACATCTCGGATTCCAGCCGGCGCAGCTTTTTTTTATTTTTATCCATGGCGATGAGTCTGCCGCGGCCGTTCATCATCTGGGCGATATGTCCTGTTTTTCCGCCAAGACCGGCACATGCATCTAAAACCGTTTCACCCGGCCGCGGATTCAGAAGAAGCGTCACCAACTGTGCGGCTTCGTCCTGGACCTGGAATAGCCCGTCTTTAAAGGCCGCTAGTTCCGGAATGGATTTCTTTGGGCTTAAAAAAAAGACGCCGTCCGGGGCGTAGGCGGTGTACTCAACCTTTTCCATATATTCTTCCAGGAAATTTTTCAGTTTTTTACGACGGGTCTTTAGCGTATTGCATCTTACGGTTATAGGGGGGATGGTGTTGATTGCATCGCAGATCTTCCCGGTCTCGATCGGTCCGAACCGATCCAACCATCTTTTTATCAGCCATTTCGGATGTGACTTTTTTACCGCCAGTGCCGATACAGGATCATTTTCAAGATCCGGAAAAGGAACGTGTTCATATTCTCTGGCGGCATTTCGCAGCAGCCCGTTTGCAAAACGCACAACGTACGGTGCGGCGACAGATTTTACCATTTCAACCGATGTGTTCACGGCAGCCGACACGGGAATCCTGTCCAAATATATGATCTGAAAAAGTCCGAGCCGCAAAATATTCAGAACCCTGGGATCGATTTTGCCCAAACGGGTTTTTGAAAAATAGTCTATGATCCAATCGAGCCGCCCTTGCCACCTCAGAACGCCGAATACCAGGGCATGGACCAATGTTCGGTCCTTTCTGGTTAAAAGGGTATCTTTAGAGAGAAGATCATCTAAAATGTTATCGAGGGTTTTATGCCCTTTATCAAGGGTGTCCAAGATATACAGCGAGGTTTTCCGTGCCGTGTCGGCCATACGCATAAGTCCTTGGATATCCGGTCGATTCGAGAATGACAAAATTTAGATGTCAGTGGAAAATTGTTCCGGGATTCAAATGGTATCCACGCAGGAAATCTTTAATCAAAAGACGCTTTCCCGACGATCCCTGGATCTCCATAATAGACAAAACGCCTTCTCCGGCGGCGACCCGAAGTTCATCGGGAAAGCCCTTGATCACGGTACCGGGAGTTTCGGGAGTATCCATAAAAATGGGCCTGGCCTTGAAAATTTTAAGGCGTTTGTTTTCATGAAAGGTGAAGGCGCCGGGCCATGGGGTGACCCCACGAATGAGCGATTCCAGGGCGCTGGCCGGCTTTTCCCAATTCAAACGGCCGTCGTTTTTTTTAAGAAGGGGTGCGTATGTGGCTCGGGAATGGTCCTGTGGAATAGGATGTATTTTGTCGGTTTTAAAAGAATTAAGGGTTCGGATCAAAAGGTCTGCACCCAGTTCAGCCAGACGGTCATGAAGGGTCCCTGAAGTGTCGTCAGGCATCATTTCAATTTTTGAAGAAAGGAGGATGTCACCGGTATCCAAACCTTCATCCATTAAAATAATCGTGATCCCTGTCTCGTTCTCTCCGTTTATGATCGCCCATTGGATCGGGGCAGGCCCACGATATTTCGGGAGGAGTGATGCATGAATATTTAGGGTCCCAACTTTGGGTATTGCGAGGATATTTTTGGGAATTATATGACCAAAAGCAACCACGACAATGAAGTCAGGCGGGTGTTTTGCCATAAGGTCTGAGAACTCGACCGTTCGGATTGACGGCGGCTGAATGACTTCATATCCAAGGTTTATCGCAGTCTCTTTAACCGGCGGCGGGAAGACTTTGCGGCCGCGTCCTTTTGGACGGTCTGGCTGGGTGACCACCAACGCCACGTCTTGGCCGTTTTTGTGAAGCGCATTCAGGGCGGGTACTGCGAATTCCGGTGTCCCCATGAAGATTATTTTGGCTGTTTTGTTCATCTGTCTTTTAAGTTCTTTTTTACCTTTCTTTTGTATATTCCTCTTTTTAAAGAGCTGATACGGTCTATAAATAAGATGCCGTTTAAATGGTCAATTTCGTGCTGGAGGACCACAGCCAGCAATCCTTCCGATTCTATACGCAACGGTTTCTCATTTCTGTCAAAACCTTCTACCAGAATAGAAGCCGCTCGTTTGACATCGGCTCTGAAATCAGGGACACTCAAACACCCTTCTTCTTCTGAAATCGTCGTTCCTTCTCTCGATACGATCCTGGGATTAATCAGGACCTGTAAAGATCGTTCCGAGTCTTGGGGTGAGACATCATAAATGAGGAAACTTTGGTTAATGCCTACCTGTATGGCAGCCAGACCGATGCCGGGTGCTTGGTACATGGTGACGGCCATGCGCTCAATCATGTTCTGGAGTTCACCGTCGATGTTTTTTACCGGCTGGGTCGGCTGACTGAGGAATTTGTTGGGATATGTTAGTATTTCTATCGTTGCCATATATAAATTTCTATTTGTTTCCGGTTTGTCCGGGTTAACTGTATTATTTGCTCTGTTTTTCATGTGAAACCTGTAATACATTTACGCTGGTTACCATTGCGGAAATAAGCCCGGCAATAATAACAGGAAATATCTGAATTGCATGATTTGCCAGGGTATAACCGGCGGCCTCTTTTGAAGAAACCCCGAAAAGCAACAGGGCAAAGATCCCGCCTGCCTCCCAAATTCCCCAGTAGCCGGGAACAGAAGGGATGGCAATAAAAAAACAGATTATTATCATTACAGCGGTGATTTCAACAAACGAAAGTTCTATGCCCGGGCAGCCGAGAGCCATTAAATAATATGAAAAGGCCGCAAGACCCCAAATAAAAAAAGATAGACCGATACAGGCACATATCTTTGTGGGATATTTAACCAGTGTAAAACCAGAGGCAAAATTGTCGACAAATCTCACCATGGGTTCGCAAACTCTTTTTAGGATTTTATTTTTAAAATCCGGTCCGGCAAAGAAAAGCATCGACGGAATTTTTATGATTAACCCGTTTATAATGTTTCGGGTTTTGCTGAAGCCAACCAGGGCTATCCCGACAATCAGTACTAAAAGGAGTTTAAGCGTCCCTTCACCGGCTGCCACCAGCGTTGCCCTATTGAGATGGTACTCGCCGAAAACAATATCAAGATCGGGATCTATTTGAACCGTGGCGAGCATTGCTGCGAAAAGAACGATCAGTATGCTGACATCAAAAAAACGTTCAGCAGCTACCGTTGCAAGCCCTGTAGAAAATGGAATATTTTCCTTTTTTTGCAAAACGGCAGGCCTCGCCACCTCCCCAACCCTTCCCGGCAGGATGCAGTTGATCATAAAACCGATCATCAGCGGATGGAATGCTCCCCAGAAACTTATTTTGGCGGTCGATTCGAGTATTATCTTCCATCTGTAAGCTCTTAAGGCAAAGCTTATTAAAATCACCAGAACTGACGGTAGTATCCAAAAATAATTGATTGATGCAAGGTAGACTAAAAGCTCATCAAATGGGACATTTCTAAAGGCCAGATAAAGCGCCAGAACAGATACTGCCCCTCCCAAAATCAGGGAAATACGGATATTTTTTTTCATATGAATATCATTAAAGATCGGATTTAAGGCCGCGCTCAAAAATAATTCCACATCTTGGTGCCCCGATCCATACCGCACGGCAACATTGCGCGTCGATTAAATCGTCAGGATATGGGCTCGCCTCGAGCCTTGCCATGGGGGCGTGTCGGTCCTGAAAAATGTAAATTTATTTCTTCGCGAACCTTGAACAAAAGGATCGAGGGTTATTAAGACAGGATTTTGCGTGCCTTTTCGATATCTTTTCTGATCGCATCGGACAGTTCGGTAATATCCGAAAATTTTATTTCGTCTCTGATGCGCTGTACAAAATTTACACGGATTTTCTGTCCGTATATGTTTTCATTAAAGTCGAGAATATGGACTTCCACGGAGAAGACACCATCGTCAAAAGTGGGGCTGTAGCCGATATTGGCAACACCCTGGTATTTTTTCTCCATGCAATCTACCGTAACAGCATAGACCCCGTTTTTTGGACACAGTTCATCATGCAAAATAATGTTTGCTGTGGGAAATCCGAGAAGTCTTCCGCCTCTATTGCGTCCGGTGGTCACAACCCCTCTGATCTGGTAATAGCGGCCCAAAAGTTTTTTAGCTCCCGCCACCTCGCCCGCCATGACGAGTTCACGGGTCCGGGTGCTGCTGATTCTGTCCGTCAAGCCCTTTGATGTCTGAACCCAGTCGGCGACGATGACCTCAAATCCGAGATTGTCGGCATAGGTTTGTAAAAGTTCTAAATTCCCCTCACGATTTCTGCCAAATGTATAATCTTTTCCAACAACAATGGCCTTCATGCCGATACATTTCAACAGAAGGTCTTCAATAAATTCTTTCGCCGAAATTGCCGCAAATGCCTTGTTAAATTGGATACATATAAGAACATCTATGCCAGTGTTTTCAATAAGTTCAATTTTCTGTTCATTCAGAGTTATGAGGGGCAAATGCCCATTTTGTTTTAATACACGAACCGGGTGGGGGTCAAAGGTCATAACAATCGAGGTGCCGCCGATGGTGTCGGCCTTTTCTATCACCTCATGAAAAAGAGCCTGATGTCCAATATGGACACCGTCGAAATTGCCGATGGTAATCACGGCATTTTTATACGGTTTTTCAATCTTATCGATATTTTCAACGAGTTCCATTATAATTTTTCCCAGCAGGTAACATGGGTCTTGACAAAATTAAGGAAAGGTTTATATAAGATATCCTTTATATTAAATCAATCCTTTAAACGACATTATTCATGCCGAAGTGGCGGAATTGGTAGACGCGCTAGGTTCAGGGTCTAGTAGGGGTTTCCCTGTGGGAGTTCGAGTCTCCCCTTCGGCACCATAACAAAAACGAATTTATTGGGCCCTTTTTCTTATATTTTTAAGGAAGGGCTTTTTTTGTTTTAACCAATGATTATAGTATAAAATTGTTAAGTTCTAATCTAAGCCCCTTTGTACGTTTTTCAAGGTGCTAACATATTTTTTTTCTTTATTTTTTTGGCCCTGAGATGCTAAAGATTAAAAATATGGCTAAAAAGTTATGAAATTGGAGGGCGGATTTGATAAAGCCCTTTAATATTATGAGGATATGGAGGTGACTTCTGAAATATTCAAATAATTTCTGGAAATTTTTTGTGTCCGTAAAGCTTACCGTGGTGCTTTTGCTGTCGATTGCCGGCACATCGATTTTGGGAACGATTATTCCCCAGAATGAAGATCCTGCTGCATATTTCAGGGCATACGGAGAATTTGTTTACCGACTTTTCGATGTGCTCGGCATTTTTGATATGTATCATTCATGGTGGTTTCAGTTTCTGCTGCTTTTGCTGACCATAAATATTGTTGTATGCTCAATAGACCGTATATCTGCTACGTGGAAAATTGTATTTGTCAAGAATCCTTCGTTCAATCTTTCAAGGTTCAGAAACCTTTCTCAAAAGGAAACGTTTGCCGGCAATCATCCCCCTAAAGAGTTGGAAAAAATATATCAACCGATTATTTCAAAATATTTTGGATATACCCGGGTTGAACAGACCGACCAGGGGTTATGTATCTTTGCCGAAAAATGGCGCTGGACGCGACTGGGGGTTTATGCGGTACATCTGAGTGTCATTTTGTTGTTACTCGGCGGTCTGATGGGATCGCTTTTCGGTCTTGAAGGATTTGTCAATATTCCGGAAGGTGAAAAAATTGACAGCATCCGGATCAGAAACACCGGGAAAATCCACTATCTGGGGTTTGAAATCAAATGCGAAGATTTTAATATCAGTTTTTACGACAACGGCGCGCCCAAGGAATACCGATCGCGTTTAACCATTATTGAAAAAGACACGCCGGTATATCAGAAAGATATCATTGTAAACGACCCGCTTCGTTATAGAGGGATTAATATTTTTCAGTCCAGCTACGGCAAGATGCCCTCGAATTCCACTTTTAAAAACAAGCCCCCGGCTACTGATCCTTCCGGAGAGATCACATTAAATTTTACCAACCGAAAATCAGGGGCGTCATTTCGGATAAAAAACGCTATGGGTAAGCCGTTGGATCTCCCTGAAGGTTTTGGTAAATTCGTTATCGTGGAATACACAAAAGCGGCTGAATTCCGAGGCCAGAACATTGGGGAAGCCTATAAGGGGATTTTGACTCCAGCTGACGGAAACCCTTTGGACGTCCTATTGCCTTTGCATTTTCCGAATTTTGATCGTATGAGAAAGGGTGCCTTGGTTATTTCTGTGGCAGATCAGGAACCAGAGGCGTTCAGCTTTGAAGAAAGCTCCGATATGCGGTATTACACCGGTCTCCAGGTGACAAAAGATCCGGGAGTTTTGGTGGTTTATGCAGGATTTATCATGATGATTATCGGGTGTTATATCACTTTTTTCTTGTCTCATCAAAGGGTCTGTATCGAAATAATAAAAGGAAAAGCAAAAAGCAGGGTCATCGTTACGGGTACGGCCAACAAAAACAAAATGGGAATGCAACAGAGGGTCAAAAAACTTTCGGATAAATTGGCCAAGTTATAATGGTGTTCATGAAGACGATATGGATCTTAAAGCGTCAATTATCAGGGGATAAACAATGAGCAGTTCAAATTTACTATCGATCACAACGTTTATTTATGGAGCGGCGGCATTTTTTTATATTGCCCATCTGGTTTTCAAGAAACCGTTGATAGGAAGACTGGGCACATGGACCGCTTTATTCGGTGTTTCCGGAAACGTTGCCGGCATTATCATGAGGTGGGTGGAATCTTACCGCTTGGGTATCGGACATGCCCCGCTTTCTAACATGTATGAATCTTTGGTCTTCTTTTCCGGTACTATTATCATTATCTACCTTGTGGTGGAAAGACAGTACAAAAATAGGATCATGGGCGCCTTTGCCACACCCATAGCATTTCTTGCCATGGCGTATGCTTCCATGTCTCCCAATATAAATGATCGTATTCAACCCCTTGTTCCGGCATTGAAAAGCAACTGGCTGATTGCCCATGTTATCACCTGTTTTTTGGGGTATGCCGCCTTTGCAGTCGCCTTTGGCATGAGCCTGATGTATCTTTTCAAGCAAAGAGAAGTCAAGGGCAAGAGCAGTTTGCTCGCTAGTTTTCCTAAATCCCAGGTCCTGGATGAGTTGAATCATCAAATGGTCATGTTCGGTTTTCTCTTTTTGTCCATCGGTATCATCACCGGCGCTGTCTGGGCAAATTCGGCCTGGGGAAGTTACTGGTCATGGGATCCCAAAGAGACCTGGTCTTTGATTACCTGGTTTATTTATGCAACCCTGCTGCATGCCAGGATGGTGCGGGGATGGTATGGCAAGCGAATCGCTTATCTTTCAATCATTGGATTTATGGCGGTTTTATTCACATATTTTGGTGTTAATCTTCTGCCCGGCCTTCATAGTTACGGATCAGTATAACCCTAATTGATCGTAAACAAACTGGGAGAAATATTATAAGGGATTAGTTTTTTCACATATTTTGTAGATACAAATGTATTCTCATAACGTTTTTATAGATGAGATATAAATCTTTTAATACAATCCCATTTTGTTTACCCTTCGGGAAAGCTTATGATACCCCATCTCCATCGTTATCAAGGGCTCGCAGTAGACGACTACGGCTTCGTCCTTGATGCCTTGGATCTGGGGCATCCTAAACTTTCGCTCAATTAGGGTATAAAAAAAGTGAAAAGGGGAGTAGACAACCATGAAGATATTTATGACCGGAGGATCCGGTTTTGTCGGCACCCATCTGGGACATGATCTTCTAAATAGAGGGCACCGCGTTATTGCGGTGGGGACATCTTCAGCCCATAAAAATCCCCCGAATGAAAATTTTCGTTACATTTCAGCGGATACGACCTTAAAAGGGCCCTGGCAGGATGCGCTTGAAGATGTTGATGCAATCATCAACCTGGCAGGTAGAAATATTTTCAAACTGTGGAGTGATACGTATAAAAATCAAATATATAATAGCCGTATTTTAACCACTCGAAACTTGGTTGAAGCCGTGCCCCACAGGAAAGGGATCATACTTTGCAGTACATCTGGGGCAGGATATTACGGAAACCGCGCTGATGAAGTGTTAATGAAGGATGCTTCACCCGGCGATGATTTTTTGGCCAAGGTCTGCATCGACTGGGAAAAAGAGGCTTTTCTGGCCGAAAAAAAAGGGGTCAGAGTTGCTGCAATGCGTTTTGGCGTGGTTCTGGATAAAAACGGCGGGGCACTTGCCAAGATGATCCCGGCGTTTAAATCTTTTGCAGGAGGTCCTCTGGGAAGCGGCCTCCAGTGGTTTCCATGGATTCATATGGACGATCTTATTTCAGCGATTAATTTTATTCTTGAAAACAACGATATAAAAGGCCCTGTCAACTTCTGCGCTCCGAAACCAATCAGAAACCGTGATTTTGGCAAAGCCCTCGGCAATGTTCTGAAGCGGCCGTCTTTTATGAAAGCACCTTCGTTTATGATTCGTCTTGTTATGGGTGAAATGGGGACATTGCTGACGAACAGCCAAAAGGTGATTCCCCATAAGCTTTTGAGTCATGGTTTTAAGTTTCAGCATCCTGACATCGACCAGGCGCTGGGCGACATTTTTAAATAGAGGTAATATTTTATTCTTATTTGAGGAATAACCTGATGCTGGCAAAACTTAGCATAATTGAATTTTTGGAAAAAACGGCGTCGAGGGACCCGGTTCCAGGGGGCGGAAGTGTCGCAGCTTTAAGTGCTGCTATTGCGTCGAGCCTTTCGGAAATGGTGGCCAATCTGACGGTCGGGAAAAAAGGCTATGCAGCGGTAGAAGATGAGATGAAAGCAATTTCAAAACAAGCCTCTGATTATAGAGATAAACTCATTCAATATATAGATAAAGATTCGGACGCCTATCAGCAGGTGATGCTGGCCTTTAAATTGCCGAAAAATACCGAAGAAGAGAAAAACATCAGAGCGCAGGCTGTTCAGGAGGGCCTGAAGCATGCGGCACTCGTTCCTTTGAGTGTTGCCGAAGATGCTTTTAAAATCATCGAGTTGGCAGGAAAGGTTGTGGAAAATGGGAACAGCAATGCTGTGACCGACGGAGCGGTTGCTGCCATGATGGCCAGAACCGCCGTCCTTTCTGCATTGTATAATGTGAAGATAAATTTAAATCAAATAAAAGACCGGTCGTTTGTTGACGAGGTGACCGGTCGAGTAAATTATTATGAGACCGAAATAGAAAAAAAAGAAAGAGAAATA
>Ga0307376_10004297_pt1 | contig 13076 bp, 7 predicted proteins | sample TR2MG_FD_202536 | JGI IMG/M metagenome (GOLD analysis project Ga0307376, IMG submission 202536) | Soil microbial communities from Risofladan, Vaasa, Finland - TR-2 | ecosystem: Environmental > Terrestrial > Soil > Coastal area > Acid sulfate soil | place: Finland: Risofladan, Vaasa | collected... | reverse complement strand
GTTTCCACGCCGAAACAGAACTCAGGCCCGGAATCGTCACCCGTGACCTTCTCCAGGATCGTAGCGTCGAACTGGAAGGCGCCGAGCGTGAATCCGGTATAGGCGCCCGCCACGAGACCGCCGTCGATATCGCCGAGGCCCCGCAAGAGCGGGCCGTCATCTTGATCGCGCTTGGTGATGTAGCCGGTGACCGCGCCGGCATGAAACCGCTCGCCGCCGAGAACCCGGATGCGGATCTCGTCCAGCCCCCGGAAGTTCACGCGCTTTCGCACCTCGGTGATAGCGGAACCGTCCTCCTCGACCGTCTCGCTGAATTTCGGAATGATGATCGGGATGGGAATTGTTTGGAACTCGTCGGAGCCCTCATACTTGGGCTTGACGATGGCCGCGCCGCCCAGCGTGATGGACCGGCCGGTCTCAGGGTCGGCGCGCGCCTCGGAGGCGCCGATGAAGGACGCGGCGACGAGCAACGCGCCTGCGGCGCCAAAACAATTCCGCGCACGGCGGGGCAAAAATGACATCATGATTCCCTCGGTGCGCCTTCCCGGGAGGACCCTCGCACGACATGGCCGGGGGTGACAACCGTCAAGGGCAAGCAGGACGTGCAGCCACGATGAAAAAAGGCTCATGCGTGCGCGCGGTGGCGGTGGGGCCAGGCGGCCTCGAGCTTCGCCTGGTCGAGGGTGCCGCCGATAAACAAGAGCGCAACCACGGCGCCACAGAGCGCGAGGATCGCATCGGCCAGAAAGGCGATGTGGATGCCCTCAGCCAAATCCGAGGCGCTTAGAACGATGGCCGTGTTGGCCGCAAGCCCGACCGAGCCCCCGGCAATCTGCGCCATATAGACGATAGCGCCACCGAGACTCGCGCGTGACCCATCGAGCGCGGTGATCGCCGCCGTCGTGATCGACGAATAGACAGGCCGACGCCGATCCCGAGCACGAACATGCCGAAGATCAGGTCGTTGTAGGTTGTCGTGGGCGTGATCCGCGACAACAGGAACATGCCCGCGGTCAGGAACAGCGCGCCGCCGGTGACACTGACCTTGGGGCCGAGCCGCGCGTAGAGCCGTCCGGCGACGAAGGACGTCACCGCGAATGTGCCCATCACCGGTAAGAGCCCTGCGCCGGATCCCACGGCGCTGAACTTCAGGACCTTGGACATGAACTGCGGCAGATAGAGCAGGGCGGCAAAAAAGATTGCCGACATCATCAGCGTGGCGAGGGCCGCCGCGGCGAAGCCCGTGTTGCGCATCACATCGTCGGGAACCAGCGCCCTGGTCCCCGCACGCTGCTCCACGAAGAAGAAGGTCCGCCGGTGACGTTGCCTGCCTCATTGCTGGCAAGAAACGCAGCGAATGCGCCGACATCGCCGTTGTCGCAAGATGATGGGTCGGCGCGCGCGCCGAGGCTTGGTTCATCAAGTCGTCGAAATGATCGATGCCGGAAGCGGCGCGCGTCTTGAGCGGCCCAGGCGACAGAGCATTCACCTTGATGCCTTTCGCGCCGAGCTCCGCCGCCATATAGCGGGTCGCCGACTCGAGCGCCGCCTTGACCGGCCCCATGATGTTGTAGTGCTCAACGACCTTGTCGGCGCCGAGATAGGAGACCGTCATGCACGTGCCGCCATGAGTCATCAGCGGCTCCGCGCAGCGCACCATGCGGATGAAGGAGTAGACTGAAATATACATCGCGGTGGTGAAGCCCTCGTGCGAGCAGTCGACCACCCGGGCATGGAGATCATCCTTGGGACAGAACGCCACCGACTGGAGACAGATATCGACCTCTCCCCATTTCTCGCCGATTGCGTCGAAGACCCGCGCGTATTGATCGTTGTCGCGCACGTCGAGCGGTAGGATGATGTCGGCGCCGAGCTCTTCCGCGAGCGGGCGAACATATTTCTCCGCCTTGTCATTCTGATAGGTCACCGCCAGATCGGCGCCCTGATCGCGAAACGCCTTGGCGCAGCCAAACGCGATGGAATCCGCGTTGGCGATGCCGATGACGAGCGCTTTCTTGCCGGCGAGAGAAAACAAAGGCGAACCCCCTCTTGTGCATTGCAAGATTTACGCATCGAATGTGACGGTTCAAATGTTCGGCCTGCGGCAAAAATGCTTTCATGCATGGCGCGGCAGGCATTTTCGGTGGACGGGGCGGTGTTCCCCGCTCATGCGCGATCGGCGCGCAAGAGGAATGAGGGGCTACCGTGAAGAGCGATTCCCGCAAGGTCATTTACGCCGCACTCGGAGCCAACTCGCTCATCGCCGTCAGCAAGTTCGTAGCCGCCTCGATCACCGGCTCCTCGGCGATGTTGTCGGAAGGGGTCCACTCCGTGGTGGACACCGGCAACCAGGGTCTCCTGCTGCTCGGCATGCGGCGCGCCAAGAAACCCGCCGACGCGGCCCATCCCTTCGGCTATGGCGCGGAGATCTTCTTCTGGGCCTTCGTGGTCGCTATCTTGATCTTCGCCGTCGGGGCCGGCATCTCGTTCTATGAAGGCGTCTACAAGCTGCTCAACCCACACCCTATCGAGAAAGCCTACATCAACTACATCGTGCTCGGCCTGGCCTTCGTCTTCGAGGCCTTCGCCTGGGTGATCGCCTACAAGGAGTTCCGCAAGGCGCAAGGCAACCGGCGCAAGTTTCGTCTGTTCACGGCCGTACGCCAGTCCAAGGACCCCGCCACCTTTACCGTGCTGTTCGAGGACAGCGCCGCCATGCTTGGCCTAGTTGTGGCCGCGGCCGGCGTGGCCGGCGCGGACGCGCTCGGGCTCCAATGGGCCGACGGCGTAGCCTCCATCGTCATCGGCGCCATTTTGGCGGGCGCTGCGATCCTATTGGCGCGCGAAACCAAGGGGCTGTTGATCGGCGAAGCGGCGGACCCGGCCGTGGTGCGGGGCATTCGGGAGATCATCCGCGAGGCGCCGGACATTCTGCACATCAACGAGCTGCGCACGATGCATCTCTCTCCTGACGAGATCCTGCTGGCGCTGAGCGTCGACTTCGCCGACGGCATCTCCTCGCAAAAGGTGGAAGAGGCGGTCAGCACGCTCGAGCGCATGATCAAGGAGAGCTATCCGGAAGTGCGGCGCGTCTTCATCGAGGTGCAAGCCACGCATGACGGCATGGCGCGCCGCTCCACCTAAGAGCTACTCCTCCTCGATCTCAACGTCGGAGGTGAGTTCCTGCTCGGCTTCCGCGGTCGGCTGCCGCGTGAAGTCTTTCAGCGTGCCGACCTCTTTCGCATCGCGGGTGAACTTCACCGGACCCAGAACATAGGCGGTGATGAGCTCCGCCAAGGACCGCAAGGCGTGAACGTGAATCCGCTCCCAGCCATGGGAGGCGTCGATGCCGAAGCAGATCAGCGCGGTGCGCACGTCGTGACCGGCCTCGACCGCGGACGCGACGTCCGAGCGGTAATGACGGAATACATCGCGCTGATGGAAGATGTCGTTTTCGACGCACAACCGCGCGAGTTGCCGGGTCAGGTGATAGTCGAAGGGCCCGTTGTGATCGGCCATGGCGATAGTAACGCCGAACTCGGCGCTATTCTGGCCCGGCGCCGTCGTGCCGTTGTCCACGGCAATGAGCGACGCGACATCCTCGGTCAGAATGTTCGAGGCGCCGACGCCGACCTCTTCCTCGATGGTGAAGAGAAAATAGACGTCGACCGGAAGCTTGTCCTTGACGGGGATCAGGGCCCGCAACGCCGCGAACATGACCGCCACGCCAGCCTTATCGTCGAGATGGCGCGAGCAAATGAAGCCGTTGTCCATAAACTCGGGCTGCGGATCGATGGCGACGATGTCGCCGACCTCGATGCCTAGCTTGCTCGCCTCGTCCTTGCTTGAGGAGCGCGCATCGACGCGGATCTCCACGTTTTCCCAACCGCAAGGCTGCTCGTCGACCTCGTCGCCAAAGGTGTGCCCTGAAGACTTCAACGGAAGGATGGTGCCGCGATAAGAGCCCTGCTCGGTGAAGATGGTGCAGCGGGCGCCTTCGGCGAAACGCGCGCTCCAACTGCCGATCGGCACCACGCCGAGACGGCCATTGTCCTTGATCTGCTTGACCTGGGCCCCGAGCGTGTCGAGATGGGCGGCGACGGCCCGCGCCGGCTTGCGCTTCTTCCCCCGCAACACCGCGCGGATGGCACCGCGCCGCGTGACCTCGAAGGGGACGCCGAGCCGGTCGAGCTCCTGGCCGCAATGCCGGACGACGTTGTCCGTGTAGCTCGTCGGGCTCGGGATGGAGAGCAGCGCCTCCAGCATATCGGCGAGGTAGTCGAGGTCGATATGGAGAATCGTCATAGGGGGGACCTTCCCGGAAGAAGAAAATTCGGGGCGAGAGGCGCGTCCGGACCGGCGCGCTTCGGAAGAGGGGTAATATGATAAGCGCTAAATTTGAAGCGCTTCGCGCACGGCCGCCGGCATTGACTGGGGAAACAGCAGGTCGACGAAGCGCTCGGCGGTGGGTTGCGGCTCGTGATTGGCGAGCCCCGGGCGTTCGTTTGCCTCGATAAACCAGTAGTCCGGCTCGGTCGGGGCCTTCACGATGAAATCGATGCCCGTGACCGGAATTTCGATGGCCCGGGCGGCATGCACGGCGGCGTCGATCAGGGTCCGGTGCAGGATTCCGGTGACATCGTGGATCGTGCCGCCGGTGTGGAGATTGGCCGTTTTTCGGACGACGATGTATTTTTCCTCGGGCGGCACGTCGTCGAGCGAAAAGCCCGCCTCCACCACACAGCGCTCGGTTTCGGCATCGAGAGGGATCGTCGATTCGCCACCCGTGGCGGCGGCCCGGCGGCGGGATTGATGCTCGATCAACTCGCGCACCGTCGATCGCCCATTGCCGACGACGGCGGCAGGCTTGCGTATGGCAGCGGCAACCACGCGATAATCGATAACGATGATGCGCAGGTCCGAGCCCTGAACGCATTCTTCGACGATAACCTCGTTGCAGATCTTGCGCGCGGTATCGATCGCGGTCTGCACCTCGTCCCAGGTCCGAAGGCCCACGGCAACGCCCTTGCCTTGCTCGCCGCGCGCCGGTTTCACCACGACGGCGTCATGGCCTTCGACGAACGCACGTGTGCGGTCCTCGTCATCGGCGGTGACCTGTTCGGGCACCCGGACATCCGCCGACTCCACGACGCGCCGGGTCACACGCTTGTCGTCGCAGATGCTCACGGCGATTGCCGTGGTGAGCGCCGTGAGGCTCTCCCGGCATATGACGGAGCGGCCACCATAGGTCAGGCGAAAGAAGCCGCCCTCCGCGTCGATGATGTCGACGCCAATGCCGCGCCTGCGCGCCTCGTTGATGATGATCAGCGCGTAAGGATTGAGCACATCGTCGTCAAACGGGGCCTCGGTGAACAGCTTTTCATTGATGACGTTCTTGCGCTTGACGGTGAACGTCGCCCACCGGATGAAGCCGAGCTTCTCGTAGAGCGCGATGGCTTGCGTGTTGTCGTGCATCACCGAGAGGTCCATATAGGCCGCGCCGCGCTCTTTGAAATGCTCCGACAGGCGCCTTACCAGCGCTTCGCCGATGCCGGGAAGCGTCGCTTGCGGATCGACGGCGAGACACCACAGCGAAGAGCCGCGTTCGAAATCGCCGAAGGCTGCCTCGTGATCGACGCCGGTGACGGTGCCGATAATGCCGCCGGTGGCTTCGTCCTCGGCGACGAAATAGGTGATGGCCCGGCTGTCGCGCTTGGACCAGAAGAAGTCCGGCGGCACGGTGACCATGCCGCGCGCGGAATAGATCCGGTTCACTTCCTCGGCGTCCTGAATGGAGCTCAAGCGGCGAATATAGAAGCCGCGTGGCTTGGCCTTCGCAGGCTCATAGGTTTTGAGATCGAGCCGGTAGGTATGGGAGGGATCGAGGAACAGCTCCTGGGGTGCCGCGGCGAGCACCACGTGAGGGTCCAGGATATAGAAAGCGATGTCGCGCCGGCCGGGACCTTCCGCCCGAATGCACGCGGCGAGTTCCGTCGCGTTGGAGAAGGTCTGGCCAAACAGAATGCGGCCCCAGCCGCAGTCCAATGTGACATTACTCCGCACGACGCCATCCCAGTCGGAGGTCTCCACGTGCGGCTCTGCGCCTTGCACGGCCTCCCCAGTGCTGCACTTTTCCATGCTCATCGTCGAGCCTTAGATGTTGTGAGCCTGAAGCCACAATTCCAATAACGCGCACTGCCAAAGTTCGGATCCCCGCAACGGGGTGATGTGCGCCTTTGGGTCCTCGAACAAAGTTCCCAGATATTCGGAACGGAACAGGCCGCGGTCGCGGGCCGCCTGCGACGTCAACGCGTCCTTCGTCATCTCCAGCACGGTGCCGTCGATATATTTGAGGGCCGGCACCGGGAAATAACCTTTGGGCCGGTCGATCACTTCCGAGGGTATGACGTCGCGCGCCACGTCCTTGAGCACGCCCTTGCCCTCGTCTTTCAGTTTCAGCTCAGGCGGCACCCGCGCGGCGAGCTCGACGAGCTCGTGATCGAGGAACGGCACGCGGGCTTCGAGCCCCCAGGCCATGGTCATGTTATCCACGCGCTTTACGGGGTCATCGACCAGCATCACCGTGGTGTCGATGCGCAGCGCTTTATCGAGCGGCGTCTCCGCCCCCGCGCGTGTGATATGCGCCTCGACGAACCGCGCCGGGTCGTCGTCTTCCGCCATCCACGTCTCGGAGAGATGGGCGCCGAGCTTCTCGCGGTCGCGGTCGAAGAACAGCGCCTTGTAGTCGGTGAGGATGTCGTTGGAATTTTCGAGCTTCGGATACCAGTGATACCCGGCGAACACCTCGTCGGCGCCTTGGCCGCTCTGCACGACCTTCACGTGCTTCGCCACCTCGCGCGACAGAAGGTAGAAGCCGACATTGTCGTAGGACACCATGGGCTCCGACATGGCCCCGATCGCGTGAGGCAGTTCCTCGAGCATGTTGGCCGTCGGGATCATGATCTTCGTGTGGTCGGTGTCGAAATGCTTGGCGATGATGTCGGAATATTTGAACTCGTCGCCGGCCTCGCCATGCGCCGCTTCAAAGCCGATCGAAAACGTCTTCAGGTGCTGCTGCCCCGCTTCAGCCAGCAAGCCCACGATCAGGCTCGAATCGACGCCGCCGGAGAGCAGCACGCCCACCGGCACGTCGGCGATCATGCGCCGGTCGACGGCCCGCCGCAGCACATCGCCCACCCGTTCCTTCCACACATCGTGATCGAGCGTCAGATCCTCGCGCGAGCGCGCGAATGTGAGCTCCCAATAGACACTGTCCCTGGTGAGTCCGTCCGGCTCGATGATGCGGAGCGTCGCCGGCGGCAGCTTGCGCACGCCTCGAAGGATCGTGTGCGGCGGCGGCACCACGGCATGGAAGGTCATGTAATGCGCCAGGCCAACCGGATCGAGCGCGGTGTCGACATCGCCGGCGGCAACCAAGGCCGGCAAGGAGGAGGCGAAGCGCAGGCGCTTGCCGCTTTCGCTGTAATAGAGCGGTTTGATGCCGAGCCGGTCGCGGCACAGGATGACGCGCCCGGTATCGCGCTCGTGGATGGCGAAGGCGAACATGCCGTTGAAGCGCTTCGGCGCTTCCGCGCCCCAAGCATGCCAAGCCTTGAGGATCACTTCGGTGTCGCTGGTGGAGAAAAAGCGGTAGCCGCGTCCTTCAAGTTCGGCGCGAAGCTCCTTGTGATTGTAGATGCAGCCATTGAAGGCCAGCGTCAGCCCGAGCTCGGAATCGACCATCGGCTGCTGGCCGCGCTCCGACAGATCGATGATCCGGAGACGCCGGTGGCCGAATGCCACCCGCCCGCGCGCCACGATGCCCTCCGCGTCCGGGCCGCGGGGCGCCATCGAGCAGGTCATGGCGCTCAAGGCGTCCAAAGAAGCCGGCGAGCCATCGAATGTGATCTCGCCGCACAAACCGCACATCGCTTAAAACCTCGGACTGGTGAGAAGTTCGGATCGTCGAGCTGGTATACGTGAAGATACGAGCAAGATTGGGGCCGATCTTCGCGAGGCCCCGGAAGCCGCCGCGCCGCAACGCGAATATCTAAAGGCCATGCTGATGTAGGGGGTTATTGCACTAGTGCCAGCATCGATCAAATTTCAGGCGTCGCAAAGACTGCGCGAAATCCGCGCATATGCTCATTTCGGGGGCATGACGGCCCAAAAAATCGGTTGGATTCTTGCCAGAAGCTAGAAGTGGTGCCTCCGGGCGACACCTTCTGTTTACTTTGTCGAAGGCCCAGGAACTGCCCTGTTTTGCCGTTATTCGTCAGGGCTCTCGCGAAATCATTAGTGATTTCAGGGTGGCTGTTGGCACTCCCAAGGATTACGCTTCAGGGGTTGAGGGGACCAGGAGATGGGCGGACGATCCCAAGTTGTGGGGCTACTCGCTGTAGCTGTGGTGTTGTTGCTCGCGAGTCCGATTGCGGCACCGTCAGCTATTGCCGAGGTTCGCATTCCGGTCCCCGGCGTTTTCCAACCCGCACCCAAGGCCGTCACGCCGAAGCGGTATTTCCGCCCCACGATGCCGCGCCGAAATCCCACGCGTGTGACGGCGGGCGTCTCCGCCAGCGCCGTCTCGCCGCCCCAAGCGGATAACAGCGAAACCGCTGTCTCTGTCGGCACGTCGTCATCGGCCAGTGTCGCGCTTGCGCTCGACGTCCCAGCGAAGCCGCCGGCGAACGACGCGCAGACCGAAACCGGCGCCGAGACAGAGGCGCCATCGCAAAGCGCGGAAGCCACGCCCACCGAAGCCACGCCCACCGAAGTCTCCCCCGCCGATGAGGCCGAGGCCGCTCCGGAGGAAATCGACGAGCCAGCTGAAACGGCCGAGGCCGAGGACGAGTCCGACCCCACCGCAGACGAGCCCTCCACGGAGACGGCTGAGACGGAACCTGCACCGGCCGAGAGCGCAGAGGCCACCGAGACGGCGACGGCGACAGAGACAGAGGACACGGCGAGAGACGAGGCGGACAAGGACGAGACGCCCGCCGAGGTCACAGAGGCAGACGAGGCCACCACGCCCGTAGAGGACGAGACGCCGGAAGCAACCGATGCGGCGGAATCAACCGAGACGGATGCTCAGGGGGCCGCCACGCCGGTCGAGCTTGCTGAAGAGACGGAAGCCGAGGCCATTGCGACGGACGCCGAGCCGTCAAAGGTGGCGGAGACCGAGCCCGCGGACGCCGCACTGACGGTCACCGCCGCGGTGCCGGTCAACGATGCCAGCGTCGTACTCGAAATCGCGCCGCCGCCGGAAGAGGTCCTGGTCGCCGCGCCCGCGCCACCCGCCGATGAGGTTTCACCGGGCGATGCGGCGTCATCGGCCGGTGGGCCTGAGGCGAAGATTGCGGCGCTGACGCCGGCCGATGCCCCGGCGGCCGCGCCTGAGCCCGCCGACAAAGCTCCCGACAGCACCGAATTGGACGCCGCCCCCGACCCGGCGGAGGCTGAAGACGCGAGCGCGACAGATGCGGAAAACCCGTCGGCCGACGGCGGCGTGCAGGCCGAAGAGGCTGCCGAGGCCGAAAAGACGGCCGAAGAAACTGCGCCCGCCGAGGCACTAGAGCCGACGCTTCCTCCCCCACCACCCGCCCATCCCGTTGTCGCCGAGATCCGCGCGACGCTCGAGGACCCCGGCAAGTTCAAGAACGTGGCCGCTTCGGATCTCAAAGCCCTGAAAGAATTCTACGGCGCCCACGAAGGCCCGCCGCTTTGGGTCACCGATATCGGCTTCAGCGAAAAGGCCAGGGCGGTCATGGCCGAGATCAGAAAGGCCGACGATTGGGGTCTCGATGCCGCGTCATTCGAGCTGCCGCCCGAGGACGATTTGCTGGCAACGCCGAACGCGCACGCCGACGACGAGCTTGAGCTCTCGATCGCGGTGCTCAGTTATGCGCGGGATGCGCAGATTGGCCGCCTTAGCCCCTCGCAGGTGAGCAAGCTCTTCGACCAGCATCCCAAACTGCGCGATCCGAAGACCGTTCTCACCGAGACCGCGGCGGCGGGCGATCCGAGCGCTTACCTGGTGTCGCTGCACCCGCAGCACCCGCAGTTCAAGCGCCTGCAAGCCGCACTGGCCAGGGCTCGGGAGTCGGCGCAAGCGACCGGCCGCAATCCGAACAACGACCGCAACGTCCAGCTGATCGTGATCAACATGGAACGCTGGCGCTGGATGCCGCGCGAGCTTGGCAATTACTACGTGTGGAACAACATCCCGGAGTTCAACACGCGCGTCTTCAAGGGCGGCCGGCCGATCTATCAGGAAAAGACCATTGTCGGTCAGTACCAGTACGCCACGCCGTTCTTCACCGCACGGATGCGCAACATCGTGTTCCATCCGAATTGGACGGTGCCGCCGACCATCATCAAGGAAGACTTGGCGCCGAAGCTCAAAGGCCCTGGGGGTGGCGGGTTCTTCGGCAGCTCGAAGGACGCCATGCTGGCGCGCTACGGGCTCGCAGTGAACTATAAGGGCCAGCGCATCAGCGCCGACAGTGTCGATTGGAACACTGCCAACGTTCACGCTTACACTTTCACGCAAGAGCCGGGACCGGCAAACGTGCTCGGCCAGTTCAAATTCAACTTCCCCAACAAGCACGCGATCTACATGCACGATACGCCGCAGCGCGAGCTGTTCGCACAGACGACGCGCACACTGAGCCATGGCTGCATCCGCGTGAACCAGCCGGACCGGCTTGCCGCGCTGCTTCTCGGCGAGGACAAGGGATGGTCCATGGCGCAAATTCGCAGCCTGATCGCCAAAGGCCCGCAAGACAGCACGGTGATCGCGCTCAACAGAAGCGTGCCCGTGCATCTCACCTACTTCACCGCGATCGTTGAGGAAGACGGCCGGCTGAATCCCCGTGCCGACATTTACGGCATCGATAATCGCATGGCGGGGAAGCTGTTCAAGAACCCCGCGCAGTTCCCGGTTCCCGCCACCCCGGAGGTCGCCGAATCCGGTTCGAGCTCCCGCGCGCAAGCCCAGCGGCGCCGGCAGAGCAACGACTTCGACAGCTTCATCTCGGGTCTTTTCGGAAACTGAAGACGGGTGGACTAGGCCGTGAGCCCGCCTAGGATCTCGCGGGCAAATGTCGTGAGGGACGGATCGCGCGCGCCCATCACTAAAATGACATCGCCCTCTTTGGCGTCTTCCGCGAGCCGCTCGATGAGCCAATCCCGCGACGGCGCGAAGGCGGCGTTGGTGCCGCGCGCTTTGATCTCATCCACGATGTCGGCGGCGGAAAAATCGCGCGTGGCGGTGCCGCCTGCATAGAAAACTTCGAGCATCCACAGACGATCATCGGGTGACAATTCGCTCGTGAAGGTCCGGACGAAATCTTGCCACAGGAACCGCGTGGGGCCGTAGCCATGCGGCTGGTAGATCGCCAGCACGCGATTTCCACGCAGCTTCGCGGTGCGGATCGCCGCGGCGATCTTCTCCGCGTTATGGGCAAAGTCGTCCACCACCTCGATGCCGCCCTTGCACCCCACGGTCTGAAAGCGCCGGCCGATGCCGGAGAAGCGCGACAGGGGCTCCGCCATCTCGGCCAGCGGCACGTCCACCGCGCGGGCCGCGGCGATCGCCGCGAGCGCATTCATCACGTTGTGGAGCCCCGGCACGGGAATTTCGAACTTCACGTCTTCCACACGGAAAGCGCTCGAGTAGGGACCCGGTACGATGTCTTGTCCCCGCACGGCGGCGCGCGCACTCAAGCCAAAGCGCAAGGCCCCGCCGCCAAATTGATCGAGATTCTCGTCGTCACCTACGACCAGCGTCTCGCGCGCCCGGCCCCGAAGCGTGGCGAACATCGCCGCCACCTCGTCCATTTCCTTGTGGTCTCGTTGAAGGTTGAGGATCACGCCGACCGCTGGCGCATAGCGCACCAAGGACCCATCGCTCTCATCCGCCTCGACAACGAGAAGATCGGACTCGCCGGCGTAGGCATTGCCGATCAGACCTTCGGCTTGCAGCGCCGGCAAATCGCCACCCGTGATGACGGAAGGATCGCGGCCCGCGCCGCGTAGGACCTCGAAAGTCATGCCGGTGACCGTGGACTTGCCGCTGGTGCCCGTCACGGCAATGGAGCGGAACCGGGCCACGAACTGCGCGAGCATCTCGGAACGGTGCACGACCGGCACGTCTTGTGCCTTGGCCACGGCAAAGTCCGGCACCTGCTCCTCGACCGCGGTGGACACGACGAGCGCCGCGCAGTCATCGCCGACGCCGCTGCCATCCTGCGGAAAGACCTCGATACCGAGTGCTTCGAATTGCGCACGCACATCGGCCCGTTCGCCGTGATCGAAGGCGCGGTCGCTGCCGCTCACGCGCCCGCCGGTCATCGCCTGAAACTGCGCGATCGCGCTCATGCCAGAGCCGCCGAGCCCCGCATAGTGAAAGCGGCCGCCATAGAGATCGGGGATCGCCTGCGCCTCCGGCGAGGCGATAAGGACGAGATCGCCTTCGCGTACGCGGTCGAACAGGGCGCAGATATCGGCGTTCGAAAGCCGCACGCAGCCCCGCGAGGCGGGCCGCCCGATCAGAGCTTCTTGGTTGGTGCCGTGCAGATAGATGTAGCGCTCGAGTGAGTCATGGCCAGGGCCGCGATTGAGTCTGTCCTCGAGCCCGTCGAGCGTGAGGATGCGCGTGAGGATGAGGTCGCCGTCGCAATCCTCGCCGCGGCAGGTTTGGCCGGTGGGTTCGCGCGATTCGAACACCGTGCCGGCGCATGCGCTCTCGCCGATGCGCGCATGAATGCGATGCCAGCCCGGCGGCGTCTTGAAGGAGTTCTCCTCGCCGCCGATGCCGTTGCGTGCCGTGGAGACGGGCCACACCGCTTGAGCTTCACCGTCTTCGATCCAGGTGGCGGTCTGCCGTTCCACATCGACCACGAGCAGGCGATTTGGCAGCATGGCCGGCGCGCCGGGACGGCCGAGCGCGGCACGCGCGAGCGCGAACGCGCGGGCGGATATGGAAGAGGCGGGCAGTGTCACGCGGCGCACTCTGCCACAACGGGCGGGCGTCCTGTCACCTTTGTTTTGGCGATAATCGCAGTTGTAGGACGGCC
>Ga0307376_10004295_pt1 | contig 13079 bp, 12 predicted proteins | sample TR2MG_FD_202536 | JGI IMG/M metagenome (GOLD analysis project Ga0307376, IMG submission 202536) | Soil microbial communities from Risofladan, Vaasa, Finland - TR-2 | ecosystem: Environmental > Terrestrial > Soil > Coastal area > Acid sulfate soil | place: Finland: Risofladan, Vaasa | collected... | reverse complement strand
GGAGTTCGTTGTCGCGACGATTACGAACTCACTGAAGACAGGGAGAATTGCCCACGCATATCTGTTCTGCGGACCGCGGGGCGTCGGCAAGACATCCGCCGCGCGCATCCTTGCCCGGGCGCTGAACTGCCCGTCGGGTCCGACAGCCGAGGGCTGCGATGATTTCCCCGGCGCCGACGAGATTGCCCGCGGTACCTCCCTCGACGTCATCGAAATAGACGGCGCTTCGAATACCTCAGTCAACGATGTGCGCCAGATCAAGGATGAGGTGCTGTTTGCGCCGCAGAGTTCGCGGTACAAGATCTACATCATCGACGAAGTCCACATGCTGTCCAACAGTGCCTTCAATGCACTGCTGAAGACTATCGAAGAACCTCCTCCCTACATCATATTCATCTTTGCCACTACCGAAGTGCACAAGGTTCCCGCAACCATTCGATCACGCTGTCAGCAGTTCAACTTCCGGCTTATCCCGTCGGAGAGGATCATGGAGTGTCTGCGCGACGCGACGGTAGAGCTCGGAATGACTGCGGAGGACGAGGCGCTCTTCTGGGTCGCCCGCGAAGCCGCAGGTTCACTGCGCGATGCCTACACCATCTTCGACCAGGTTGCAGCTTTCTCTGACGGCGCAATCACGATGGAGGGTATTCGGGAAAAACTCGGTCTGCTCGGCGCCGAACAGATGGCGGGCCTGCTCGGCGCGATGGCCGCTCGCGCGCACCGGAAAGTGCTTGAGATCGCCGAGGATCTTGTATCCTCAGGAGTCTCGGTCGAGCAGTTCATCATTGAACTCGCCGAGTATTTTCGCGCGCTTCTGTTCCGCAAGCACGGCGTGCAGAATGAATCGGTGCTCGGATACCGTCTGGATGCACTTCCGGCCTCGCTTACCGACGCCTATTCGCCGACTCAGCTGGAGAAGGCTATCGAACTCCTTCTGACCCTGTACCGCAACATCCGGTATTCGCTGAACTCCCGGTTCGAGCTCGAACTTGTCCTCAGCCGCCTCACCGATCTGCGCGATTACATATCGCCGGGAGAGATCTCCCAGGGCATCACCCGCATCAGGCAGGAGATTCTCGAGGGAAAGCTCTCGGTGCGAACCGCAGGAACGTCGCAACCGGTCACTGCGGCGCCTGAGCCGGTCGCGGTTGCTCCGCAGCCGGTCGGTTCCCCGACGGTGACGCGGGCTCCTGCGGCGATGCAGGTGAGACCGTCGGAGGAAGAGGATGATTTTGACGCCACTCTGGATGACGAGCAACCGCACGACCCTCCCGGCGCGAACGAAGAAGAGCTACCGAACACGCTTGAAACTGAAAAGGTGACGGCAGTCGTCTCCGCGGTGAGAAAAAGCAAATTGACCCTCGGTTCGAATCTCGAGAAGGCGCTCGCATGGCAGCTCGAGGACAAGGAACTCGTAGTCTCTTTTGACACAGTCTATGCGGCGAACGCAGTGAGGCAGGACGCCGACCTGGTGAGTCATGTGGCATCGGGAGTGATTGGCACCAAAGTGAAGGTGCGCGTGCAGATTGTGCGTCAGGACGATGAGAAAGGCGGTCACAGCGATCCACGCGTCGACATGGTGAAACGGGTCTTCCGCGGCGAAATAGTCCAGTAAAGGAGCATAGCTCATGAACTTTAATCCCATGGATCTGCTGAAGAACTTTCAGGGTCTTCAGGCAAAGATGACCGAGGCGCAGGAACGGCTGAAGACGATTCGCGCGGTCGGTACCGCGGGCGGCGACATGGTGCGGGTTGAAATGACCGGTGAAATGCAGGTTGTAAGCGTATCGATATCACCGGAAGCAGTCGATCCGGATGATATCGAGATGCTCGAGGACCTCATGCTAGCCGCATTCACCGATGCAGTCACAAAAGTGAAAGACAAGATGCGTGACGAACTCTCCTCCGCCACCGGAGGTCTGGGTATACCACCCGGCTTCATGGGGATGTAGCGTGAACGCGCTCGAGGAGCTCATAGGCCACCTGTCCCGGCTGCCCGGTATCGGCAGGAAGAGCGCAACGCGTATTGCCTACTACCTGCTGCGCTCCGATTCATCACTCAGCGCGAATCTCTCGCAATCACTTCTGCGCACGAGGGAGCGCATTCATCCCTGTCCGAACTGTGGCAACTATACCGAAATTGATCCCTGTAGTGTCTGCGCCGATACAACCCGCGATGTCTCGACGATCTGCGTTGTGGAGCAGCCTCAGGATGTCGCCGTGCTCGAGGCGACGCGGGAGTATCGCGGTCTCTACCACGTGCTCATGGGCGTCATTTCGCCCATCGAAGGAGTCGGTCCCAAGGATCTGACGGTGGCGCGTCTGGTTGAACGTCTGCGCAACCCGGCTGTCACCGAGCTCATACTCGCAACAAATCCGACTGTCGAAGGAGATACGACGGCACTCTATCTGGTAAAACTGTTCGAAGGGTCACACGTCAAGACTTCGCGGCTTGCACTGGGGCTTCCGGTTGGAGGAGACCTCGAGTATGCGGATCGTTTGACTATAGCACGATCGTTGCGTGGCCGGACGACCCTCTCATCCTGAGGAGGATATCGTGAAAGTATTGTTCATCGGCGGTACAGGGAACATATCCCTCGACTGCACCCATGAGGCGGTGAAAGCAGGCATTGAGCTCTATCACCTGAATCGCGGCCAGCGGCGTGTGGCGCTCCCGGCCGGAGTGAAGACGCTTACCGGTGATATTCGCAAACCTGATGAGGTTGCCCGCATCATCAAAGACATGCAGTTCGATGTTGTCGTCGACTGGATTGCATTTGTTCCCGAGCACATCGAGACCGACATCAGGCTGTTCTCCGGAAAGACTGCTCAGTTCATCTTCATCAGCTCGGCATCCGTGTACAAGAAACCGGTAACCGAATCGATCATTACCGAAGGAACGATGCTTCACAATCCGTTCTGGGAGTATTCACGGAACAAAATCGCATGCGAAGAGCGCCTCGTTCGTGAGTACCGCGAACGCGGGTTTCCGATCACCATCGTGCGCCCCTCCCACACCTACAGCACCGGCTGGTTCCCGACGACATTCGGCTCAGCCGACTTCACGGTTCCCGCCCGCATGCTCGCCGGAAAGCCAATCGTGGTCCACGGTGACGGTCAGTCTCTCTGGACACTCACCCACACGAAGGACTTTGCCGTCGGTTTCAACGGCCTGCTCGGCAACGACAAGGCGATCGGCGAGGTATTTCAGATCACCACCGACGAGGCGCTTTCCTGGGACGAGATTCATCGCATTATCGGCAGATCACTCGGCGTCGTGCCGAAGATCGTGCACATTCCCAGTGACTTCATTGCGAACTACTCTGCCGAGCTCGGGTCCGGGATTCTCGGTGACAAGGCGTACAGCGTGATCTTCGACAACACGAAGATCAAACGGTGGGTACCGTCGTACAAAGCGGTCATACCGTTCCACGTCGGAATGCGCTGGTCTGCCGAGTGGCACCACGCACATCCTGAGTCCGCGGTAATCGACAAGAAGAGTGAGGATGAGATCGAAGGGCTGCTCGCGGCCTGGGGGAAGGCGCACAGCTGATCAGATAGTCTGAATGATTGCGGTGGGGCGGAACGGCGAGGGTTGCCGTGGTGCGCAGAGCGCCGCGAGCAACCTGCTTGCCGCCTCGCGTGAATAGAGCGGCAACAGCGGCTCTTCGTCCTGCGAAAATCGCGAGAGCACATATGAGGCGACATCGGGGCGGGAGGGTCGGCCGACCCCGATGCGGCAGCGCCAGTACTCGTTTGTACCGAGTGCCGCTGAAATGGATCTGAGGCCATTGTGGCCGCCGAGACCGCCACCTTTGCGGATTTCCATGGTGCCGAAAGGAAGCTCGATCTCGTCGTGGACGATTACGAGCTCCTCGGGTTGCAGTTTGTAGAAGGTCATTGCAGGTTGCACCGACTCACCGCTCAGGTTCATGAACGTGGCGGGCAGGAGCAGCACGACGCGGTTTCGTGAATCTCCCGAGAGCGCATCGTACTGCGCAGTGGTACCCTTGAACTTCGACGTCCAGCCCACCGATTCGATTGCAGGCAGGGCTGCCGCAATCATCCACCCGGCATTGTGCCGAGTGGAGCGATACTCAATTCCAGGGTTTCCGAGAAACACCGCAAGACGAATCGGCATACCGGATGATCTCAGGCGATGCGGGGCTGCCCTGCGACATGCCGGCTTCTCCTGCCGGCATCAACTGCCGTCGGAATCGGTCGACCGATCAGCTTTTCGATCTGCTTCAACAGCGGTCGCTCTTCGGGCGCACACAGCGAAACGGCAATGCCTGAGGCGCCGGCCCGAGCAGTTCGGCCGATCCGGTGCACGTAGGTTTCGGCCTCGTTCGGCAGCTCGTAGTTGAATACGTGAGTAACTCCGTCTACGTCAATTCCCCGGGAGGCGAGGTCCGTTGCGACAAGCACACGCACCGAGCCTTTCCGAAAGGAGTCGAGCGCGCGGGTGCGGGCGTTCTGGCTCTTGTTTGCGTGGATCGCGTCGGCCATGATGCCGTTTGCGGTGAGGCTTGTGGCAAGGCGGTCCGCTCCGTGCTTCGTGCGGGTGAAAACGAGTGCGCGCTCGACACTGATGCCGTGCAGCATTGTGGTCAGGACGTCCCGCTTATCAGACTTTTCGACGAACACGATCTTCTGATCGACGTTGTCCGCAGTTGTCTTTTCCGGTTCGATGGCGACCTGCACCGCATGGTTCTGAATTGACCGGGCGAGTTCGGCTATCTCTTTCGGCATTGTTGCCGAGAAGAGCACAGTCTGCCGTTGTTTCGGCAGGAGTGCGACGATCCTGCGAATGTCGCGGATGAATCCCATGTCGAGCATCCGGTCAGCTTCGTCGAGAACGACGGTCTCGACCTGGTCGAGGCGCACACTGCCCTCGCCGTGAAGGTCGAGCAGACGACCGGGCGTTGCAATAAGCACGTCCACGCCGCGGTTGAGAGCGCGGACCTGGCCGAGCTTGCTCACGCCGCCGAACACGCAGGATCGGCTGAAGCGAACATTGCGGCCGTAGGTGCCGAAGGATGCATCGATCTGTGCTGCAAGTTCACGTGTCGGCGCGATGACCAGCATTCGAACTGATTTCGGGTTCAATCGTTTCGGATCGGTATGGAATTTCTGAAGAATGGGGAGCGCAAAGGCTGCTGTCTTGCCGGTTCCGGTCTGGGCGCAGCCGAGAAGGTCACGACCCTCCAGGAGCGGCGGAATGGCCATGCGCTGAATCGCTGTCGGCTCGATGTAGCCTTCTCCACGCAGGGAGTTGAGAATTGGAGTTGCGAGCAGCAACGACTCAAAATAGGTTGTACTCATGAGAATCCTTAAGATGTTTGTGTGACGATGTCCAGGACATCGCTGTTTTCGGAAGAAACGAAAGACATTCGAGGCGGGAAAGCTTCGCGTACCTGCGCGTCTGCCGGTTACAGGTAAAGTATAGCACTTGAGGAAACGAAAGTATAGCGCGGCGCTCCCCTGAGCGCGCGCAGCAGTCATCGGCGTGCCGGAACGGTAGTCTGCAACGGAACTAATCGAGTACATTACCTTAATGGCAGGAGGAATAGCGGTGAGCACACATATCCCGACTCGAGAGGAAGCATTTGAGCTTCTTTCGGAATACAACAGCGATATCAGCCATATCAAACACGGCCTTGCCGTGGAGGCGACAATGCGCCGATTCGCCGTACTGCTTGACGAGGATGAACAGAAGTGGGGCATCATCGGACTGGTGCATGACCTCGACTGGGAGAAGTTCCCCGAACAGCATTGCACCCGTGCGCGGGAGATTCTCTCGGAAAAAGGGTGGCCGGCGGACTACATCCGCGCGATCATGAGCCATGCGTGGCAGATGTTCACAGACGAGCAGCCGGAGCATCGCATGGAAAAAGTACTCTACACCATCGATGAACTGACCGGCCTTGTCATGTCGACTGCACTCGTACGTCCCTCCCGCAGCCTTTCGGATCTGACCGCGAAATCGGTGTGGAAGAAGTGGAAGGAGAAGAGCTTCGCCGCCGGCGTGAATCGGGAAGTTATCGAAAAAGGTGCGGCGATGATGGCATCCGATTCAATCAGGATGGAGTTATCCGACATCATCACCCACACAATAGAAGGAATGAGAACAGTCTCCGCAGACCTCGGGCTGTGAATGTAGCGCAAAGGGAACCCTACCTGTAGTATATTGTGAGCAGGAAATTTGATGGACATCGACACGAGACAACAATCCGAACTGAAACAGCACTGCTTCATTTTCCAGGGTGATTCACTCCTTCTTCGTGACGGCGCAGGTGTACTCCTGCCGTCCGTTGCTTCTGCCGAGGAGATTGGACTCGCGCCCGAGTGCACATACGAAATCGACTCAAACGTCGGCCTCCGTGGCGTGACAAATCGCGTTGCAGCGGGAGTTGAAGCGCCGGCCGGTTACAGCTGGGCACGACTGCGATCACTCTTTGGCGCTGTGGATGAGGAGCTCTTCCGGGCCGCCGGCCAGGCGTTTCAGGTCGCGGAATGGGACCGTACCACGCGCCACTGCGGCGTCTGTGGCGCGCTCACCGAGCATCGGCAGAACGAGAGAGTGGCTGTCTGCCCCGTTTGCGGATTCGAACAGTACCCGAGGGTGTCGCCTGCGATGATCTGCGCCGTGGTAAAAGAGGACAGGTTGCTGCTAGCGCAGAATGCCAGGTACCGCGGAGGGCACTACAGCGTCGTGGCCGGTTTCGTGGAAGCAGGCGAAACGCTTGAGGAGTGCGTCGCACGTGAAGTGATGGAGGAGACCGGTCTTGTGGTTGACGATATCCGATACTTTGCCAGTCAGCCGTGGCCGTTTCCCCATTCGCTCATGGTGGCGTTTACTGCACGTTGGAAATCAGGAGATATCCATATTGACCCCGTAGAAATCGCCGACGCGGGCTGGTATCGTGCCGACGAAATCGGCGACTGGATTCCGGGCAAGCCGACAGTCGCCCGCAAGCTCATCGACTGGTTCGTCGAGAACCACAGCTGAGCGTAACGGAGAGTGGGAGCGCGAATTATGGAAGATTATCGTGAGAACAGGTCTGAGAGTAAACGTCGCATTCGACAGGATATCCAGAGTCTGCAGAGCAAATTGCGAGCGACCAAGGATTCCCTTCAGAAGCGCGATCTCGTCGACAAGATCAGCAAGCTCGAGCAGGAACGTCTGAACGTCGAGAATCTGTTCCTCGATCTGCCCGACGAGCCGCCGGATCAAGCGGTGCCTGAACAGCAATTTCCGATTCTCAACCACGCGTTGAAGAATTACGACACGTTCGTCGCGAAATCGCGGGAACAGAACCGTGACGTACTCGGGCTTATGCTCTATCTGCACTATTTTTCCGAAGAGTATCTGGGCTTTCTGTCGCAGCGCAAATTGAAGCTCGACGTGAAGTACTCGATGGTCCGTGATACGTTCTACAATCTGTTCAGCCAGATCGACCGGAGCATGGACACATACCGCAAAGAGTCGAGTCGCATTGGTGAAGGTGACTATACCAAGAAGTACGAGGAAGACATCCTGAAGCGTCTGGTGGAGATGCGGCAGGCGCTGTTCATTGAGGCGAACAAGTTCTTCCGTAGAGTACGTCAGTTTGCAGACGATCTGCTCGCAGATCTCGAAGGAGACCCCATTCTCTGCCAGAACGGGGATGATTTTCTCTCCTATTCGTCAATCGACCGTGAGACCGAATTGCGTGGCGTTACCGTGCAGGATGCGCTCGGCAAACTCTACGATATGGCAAACGAAGCGGTACTGTATCTGGACGTACCGGATTTTCAGCGGTAGGACATCGTCCGCCGGCAGCGCTACAGCTTGTCGATCAGCATTGAACACTTGCCTGACGGTATCGGCAGCGTCTTCTTCTTCTTGCCCATGATATCGATAGTGAAATAGTAGAGCTTCTCGGATTCGAGCCTGATTTCCCATCCTCGACCGCTCTTGTTGCTCAGAATGGTGATCAGATTTCGTTTCAGCGACAGGTTTTCTATTCCCATGATCTCAAGCGTGGGTACGATCCAGTCAACAGTCTTTCGCGGCAGACTGATATAGAGACCAACCACGTTCTCGATCATAAGAGCTATCGTCGAGAGTGCCGTGTACGGAAGAAAGAGCGCTCGTGGGAATCCTTCCTGTTCGGGCCATTCGGCGGGTCCGTCTTTGCGCGGCCGATAGGCCTCCCATACGGTTCCCTTCTCCTTGCTTTCCGGGTGAAGGGTGTCAAGAAGATAGTACAGATGTCTGATCGCGCATTCGCGTGCGAGATCGAATGCGCCGTATTTTTCGAGCCCTTTTACCACCATGAACGTGAACGGTGAGTAGACCGAACCACGGTAGCCTTTGCCTTTTTCGTCGAAGGACTTCTCGTCGGCAGCCGTGGTCGGGAACGGATTTTCAGTTCCGAAGGTGGCGGGATTGCGCAGATGCTGGATGAGCTTTTCCGCCTTTGCCTCGTTCGGCAGTTCAGCGAGCAGCGGCCAGAACGAGGCTATCGTTTTGACCCGAATCTGCTTTCCCGCCCGGTCCAGATCGTAGTAGATTCCGTCATCCTCGTTCCACATGAGCGAGTTGATCCGCGTCTTCAGCGAAAAGTAGTGCCGCTTGTATTTGAAGCTGATTTCCTTATCGTTCAGAATATCGCCAAGCTCGGACATGTAGAGCGCATTCATCGCCTGCTGAGCGTTAAAATCTATGGGATAGACCATCTTTTCCCGCGGCGCGTTTATCATGGTAGTCGCCGCGAGCGGCACGGAGTAGAGTCCGTTTTCCTTCTTGAAGTTGTCATCCAGCCAGGTGAAATACGCTTCAAGTTTCGGCATGATGTCGCGGATACGCTTCTTGTTGCCTATCTTGTGATACAGATTGTGTTCGGCCCAGGAGAACAGCGGTGGGTGCACACCTTCCGGATTGTCTTCATCGACGACAGGTTTTCCATCCCGGGCGCTGTACTCGCACCTGATGGCTCCGTCCTTTTCCTGTTTGTCGTAGAAGTTGTCAAGCTGTGGAGTTGCCGGATAGATACGATTGCTGTAAACCAGAAAAAACGTTGAAAAACACGCTTCGAACTGATTGATGCTCTTGCTCTGGGGGTAATTGAAGAAGCGTGGTTGTAACTTGCTCTTTGTGGTACCCTTTTGCCAGAAGTCCTGAATCCAGGCCCACGTCTGGTCGTAGACGTCTACAAAGTCCTGATCGTAGAAGTGGATAGTTGGAAAGTCTTTCTTGACCACAATGGCTCCTCGACATAAGGCGGTGCGATAGTTAGTGCGTACGTAGATAATACCATGAGGAACATCAGGAAAATGGACAAATCTGCTACATAATAAGCAGAAGGTCATTCAAAGTCAAATTTCGGTCCCCTGAGGTGGTGGCTCATGCAGCGGATACTCGTTGTAGATGATGATCGCGCGATTCTGAAGGTTACCTCTGAAGTGCTCAGGCGTGCCGGATACGAAGTCCGGACGGCTGAGAACGGGCTGGCGTCGCTCAACGTTGCTCGCGAGTGGCAACCACATGTTGCTATCGTCGATGTGCTCATGCCCGAGAAAGGCGGAGTGGAAACAATCATGGAGATGCGTCAGGAGAATCGTGACCTCCGCATCATCATCATTACCGGGAAAGTGCGCTCCCAGGGCGCCATTCTCGAACAGCTGGCCGCCTCCTTCGGATCCGGGAAGGTGCTGTACAAACCGGTCTCGAACGTGGAGCTCGTTGCAGCAGTGAAGGAGCTCACCGGGAGGCAGAGCGCGTGAGCAGTTCCGTGGGAACCCCATGACTTGACAGATGCGGAAACTGCGTGCAAAAGTGCTACAACATGGATAAAACCGAGCTCGCCGTTACTGCAGAACTGGCACACATCAATCTCAAGGACGAAGAGTACGACTCTCTCGGACGCGCGGTCGATCAGATGATTGAGTACTTTTCAGTGATGAGCAAAGTCGATGTAGAGGGGCTTGAGCCGACTACTCACGCTTTGCTCGAACAAAACCGACTTCGTCCGGACGAACTTTCCGAAATGACGATTGCAGATCGACTTGTGGAAAACGCACCCGAACTCGAGGGACGGCTCATCGTCATTCCGAACGTCCTGTAGCGGTCGCGAAAAATCACATCCATGCACAAGGCACATACCATGGCGCACAGCGAAAGCAGTTGGATCGACGCACTTTCGTCGGACGACAGGCGTGAACAGTACGGTCGTATTGTTCGCGAACGAAACGAAAAAGTTCATGCGTTTCTTGAGTTCGATCCTGGCAGGCACGTCTCCGGAGCCCGAAGCGACTCGGCGCCCGATGCAGCATCGCTCCGCGGGATGCCGTTTGCCGTGAAGGACAATATCGCGGTGGAAGGGTTCAGACTCTCCTGCGGTTCACGAATTCTTGAAGGCTTCACCTCACCCTATACGGCAACCGCGGTGCAGCATCTCATCGATGCTGGCGCGATTGTAGTCGGAAAGACGAACCTTGATGAGTTCGGAATGGGATCATCCACCGAAAACTCATGTTATGGCCCCACGTCGAATCCCTGGGACGCGACGAAGGTTGCGGGAGGCTCATCCGGTGGTTCGGCCGCTGCGGTTGCCGCGGGCATGGTACCGTTTGCCCTCGGCTCGGACACCGGAGGCTCAGTGCGTCAGCCTGCCGCGTTCTGCGGCGTGTACGGCCTGAAGCCGACCTACGGTTCAGTCTCCCGGTATGGTCTTGTCGCCTACGCATCATCGCTCGAGGTGATCGGCGTCGCAAGCAGGACGGTCGGCATTGCCGAAGCGGTGTTCCACGCGATGCGCGGTTCGGACATGATGGACCAGACGAGTATGGACGCCAGCGCGGAGGCGGTCGATCAGGCCGCACATGAGGTCAGGACAATCGGCGTGCTCTCGGGTGAGCTCGGACTTGTCCCGGCGGTCGAGCGTGCATATCGGCTTTCGATCGAACGGCTGAAGAAGTTCGGGTATCAGATTCGCGAGATAACCCTCCCGACTCTCGAGTATGTGGTGCCTGTCTACTACACGATTGCCGCGGCCGAAGCGAGCGCAAACCTCGCCCGCTTCAACGGCATCCGATATGGCGTGCGCCCCGATTACGCGGAAAATCCTGACGAGCTGGTGCGTATTGCCCGGGATTCGGGCTTTGGCAGCGAGGTGAAGCTCCGGGTGCTTCTGGGCACCTACGTACTGCGTTCAGGTTTCCAGGATCAGTTCTACGTTCGCGCGCAGAAGATCCGCACTGCAGTCCGAAACGATTTTGCCCGCGTCTTCAACGAGGTGGATCTGGTGCTCATGCCGGTGTTTCCGACCCTCGCATTCGCGTCAGGCGGGAAGGCAGACGCGCTCGATCCGTTTCAGCAGAAGGTTGCCGACAGGTTTACCAGTGCCGCAAACCTGGCCGGCCTGCCCGCACTATCGATACCGGTGTCGATCGAGGAAGGACTGCCCGCCGGCGTTCAGCTTCTGGCCCGATCCTTTGCCGAGCAGCAGCTGTTCGCAGTTGCGCGCAGGATGGAAGAGGAGTTTCCCGCTCAGAATCCCCCAGACTTCCCGTCGAAATGGAGTTAGCAGTGTACCAATCCTTCATTGGTCTCGAAATCCACATTCAACTGTCAACAAAGACAAAGGTGTTCTGCGGCTGCCGCGCAGCGTTCGGCGATGAACCGAACACGAACGTCTGTCCGGTCTGTCTCGGCTACCCCGGCGTTCTGCCGGCGCTGAATGAGCGGGCGATCCACATGGCGTATGTCGTCGCACGCGCGCTGAACTGCACGCTCAACCCGGTAGCCGCATTCGACAGGAAGAACTACTTCTATCCCGATCTGCCGAAGAACTACCAGATCAGCCAGTTTGCCGAACCGGTGGGTGTAAACGGTTATCTGGACCTGGAGTTTCATCGCAAGAAGAAACGAGTCAGGATTCATGAGTGTCATCTCGAAGAGGACGCCGGCAAGATGATTCACGCCGGTGATATGTCACTGCTCGACTACAACCGGGCCGGCACTCCGCTTCTCGAAATTGTTACCGAACCGGACCTCGAGATCGGCGACGAAGCCGAGCTCCTGTTGCAGCAGTTCAGGCGAATGGTTCGCTACCTTGGCGTCTGCGACGGCAACATGGAGGAGGGTTCGCTTCGGTGCGATGCGAACGTCTCGGTGAATCTTGCCGGTCAGGGCCTCGGCAGAAAGGTCGAGATAAAGAACCTGAACTCCTCGCGTTTCGTCCGCAAGGCGCTCTCCTACGAAATTACCCGCCAGACGGGCATTCTTGAGAACGGCGGGACAGTAGTTCAGGAGACGCGGCTCTGGAACGAGAACCGCGACGTTACCGAGTCAATGCGCTCCAAAGAGAGCGCGCACGACTACCGCTACTTTCCGGAGCCGGACCTGCCGCAGTTTCGTGCGGACGAGGCGTTTCTTGCAGGCGTGGAGCAGAGCCTCGTCGAATTACCCGCCGCGCGGCGTGACCGCTTCATGAGCCAGTACGCACTGTCGGAAGCACAGGCGGATTTCATGTGCGACGAGAAGCCGACGGCGGACTACTTCGAAGAGACTGTCGGCCTCGGAGCCGAAGCGGGCGTTGTTGCAGTCTGGCTGTCAGGCGACGTGAAGAAGATGCTCAACCGCGACAGCGTGCAGCTTGCGGACTGTCGGCTGACGCCCGCACGGCTTGCGTCGCTACTCATCATGCTCGGGAAGGGACGTATCCACGGAAAGATAGCAAAACAGACGCTCGAGGCGATTTTCGAAGAGGATAAGGATCCGGAGGCGATCATCCGCGAGAAAGGATGGGAGCAGATCACCGATCAGGCAGCGCTGTCCGAGCTTGTGGACGGGGTGCTTGCAAAGCATGAACAGGCAGTTACCGCAATCCGCGCCGGAGACTCGAAGCCCCTCGGGTTTCTCGTTGGCCAGGTGATGAAACTGACTGCCGGACGCGCCGAACCGCAACTTGTCCAGGAGATGCTGAAGGCCAAGCTTTCGCTGAATGTGGTGCAGGTTCTCTCGTTCGGCGGAGCAATCTCCGGCAGACGAAGAGCCGATGGGCTTGTGGAGCCGGGCGACCTGATGGATG
>Ga0307376_10004293_pt1 | contig 13081 bp, 11 predicted proteins | sample TR2MG_FD_202536 | JGI IMG/M metagenome (GOLD analysis project Ga0307376, IMG submission 202536) | Soil microbial communities from Risofladan, Vaasa, Finland - TR-2 | ecosystem: Environmental > Terrestrial > Soil > Coastal area > Acid sulfate soil | place: Finland: Risofladan, Vaasa | collected... | reverse complement strand
GTGCTTTACCCACCCCGGTTGCCGCGACAGCCGGCACGAACGGCTTGGGTGGCGGAGGAGGCGGAGGCGCCTCTCAAGGGGTATCGATACCTGGTGCTGGTGGCGGTTCGGGCGTCGTGATCGTGCGTTACAAATAGGAGGGTAAGATGTTACCAATCTACGTTCCAGCTTCAAACACTGTCATCACCAACTACTTCCAGAGATACAACCATCCTGTTACTGGGGAGGTGTACGGCGGGGCTGACTATGACAATGGCTCCAAGCTCGCGGAGATCGGTGCCGTTCCGCTGCGTGCCCTGACTCCCGCCGCAGGACTTGAGATCGTGGAGTGGGTGGTCGAAGACGACTCCGAGAATCCCGGCGGGAAGCAGTACCGACCCATCATGCTTCGCGTCCAACCGCCTGTCGAGGGGTTCGACGCAGCGACGTGGGAAGTCGTGGACGACGTTGCGAACCCGGGCGACAAGCTGCGCCGTCCGTTAACCACGACACCGTGGGTCATCACGGCGGCAGACCGCGCAGACAAGAACGCTCTGGTCGACGCGGAGCGGACGAGGCGTCTCGATCTGCTCACGGTGGTCGCGAACGGTGTCACGTTCGAGGCCGACCCGTCCAGCCGCATCAACCTGACCACGGTGGTCGCTGCCATCGCGGGCGGTGCGACGGTGCCCGACCCGTTCCCGTGGCGAGATGCGGACAACGTGGTCCGCAACCTGACCCACGTTCAACTCCTCGAACTGTCCCGCGTGATGCTAGTCGCGGTACGCGATGTGTTCCAGGAGTCGTGGACGCTGAAGGACACGACCTTGCCTGCGATCACTGACGCGACGTCCTTCCGGGCGTTCGATGTGACCGACGACAGTCTGTGGTCCTAGGGCACCACAGATCTAAGAGGAGCTTGAGGATGCCCGACACGCAAGAATTGCAGAACTCGGATGAACAAGGGCTCACTGCTCAGATGAACGAGATCCAGCGGAAGTTCGGCACTCCGAATCCTGATTACCGGCCTCCGTTTCGTGAGCGTTCACGCGCAGCATGGCGCATCGTAAGGCCTCACTGGTACCGCACGGCGTGGTGGGTGATGTTGGGCGTTTCAATCCTCGTCATCGCGCTCGACGTCAACGCGCAGCTTGGAGGGTTCTTGTTCAACGCGATCGAGTGGTTCCGGACTGCCGTCCTCCAGAGATACCCCAGCGTCTCGTTCGTCCTCGGGGTCCTCGCGTGCTATTACGTCTTCGTGAAGGGCCGGTTCCTGCGGGGGATCGAATGATGCTCGCAACGACCGAGAGCCTCTACGCGAACTGGAGCCTGGTTGCGCTCCTGTGTTCGGTGATCATAGCGTTGGCTGGCGTGCTGGCGCGTCAATTGGCTGCCCGTTTCGCTTCGCAGAACAAAAGGCACGAGGAACTGCGCCGGATCTTCTACGAATACATGGGAGCCAGCCGGGAGCGGGCCGCCCAGATCGAGGCGAGCGTGGTGCAAATCGACAAGAAGTTCGATCACAACATCCCGCAGCTCTGGGACCATTGGCAGGAACACTGCACAAAGGAGCACGGCGGAGCTTGTGGTCCGAAAGGAGGCTGACAATGCTGGAGATCAAGATCGGGATGGACAACTTCACGGGCGTGGCCTGCGGGGTTGGCTTCGAGGCGTCCATCGCGCGCGTGGACCTGCGCGAGGACGCGGTCCAGGTCAAACGGCTCAAGGCCCTGTTCCGCGGGACGACGGTCCGGAACCTGGACGCGGGAGCGGGGCACTCTGAAGCGGAGGCCCGGGTCGCGCAGGAGGCCGAGCAGTCCGCATTAGAGGCCCGGAGGCGGGCGAACGCGGCCCGACCCGGCCCAGCCCCCACCTCCCCCCAGAAAAACGCGTCTCCGGCGATCCTGGAGCATGTTCCCCAGGAGACTCCGCTGGCCGTCGGAGACATCGTCCTCGCCGACTACAAGGACGACATGCGCCGGGGGCGGATCGTGAAGGTGCTGGACAAAGGGCTTGTCCACGTAGCCATCGACGGCGACGACGCGAAGTACCGCGTCCTCGACGCAGAGAAGGTTGTCAAGGAGTAGGCCATGGGGGTCTTGGGAAGAACACCGCATTCGGTCGTGCTGAAACGGCCCAAGGTCGATCGCGACAGCGGCACAAACGCCACCAAGCTGAACTACGCTTCCCCAACATTGACCAAGACGGTCAAGGGGATGTTCCAGTCCCGCGGCGGCGAGTTGTCCATCAGCGAAGAGGGGCTCGCGCAGCCGTTCGATGCGGTCTTCTTCGCCAACGACTCCGACATTCGACAGAACGACCGGCTGGAGGTCGCGCTTCCCTTCTACACCGGGAACTTCGTCGTGGTCGTGGCCGAGCCGAAGGTCGAGCTCTCCGGCCGCTTCGACCACATGGAGACGTTCTTGCGGAAGGACGCCAGGCGATGAGCATGTCCGGGATGTTTGTGGCGTTGAAGGCGGTGCTCACCGTGGACGCTCCGTTACTCGCGGTCGTGCCGGTGAACAACATTCGGCCTGCGGAAGATCCGACCGAACCGGAGGCAGGCAACCTGCTCTACTACGGCTGGGCTTCGGGTTCCTGGGATGTGAAACGCAACAGAGGGGAGGGAGTGATCCGGATTGCCGCGGGGGCTGTCGACAACAACGTAGTTGCAGGGTCGATCTTGGACCTGGTCCGCGCGGCGCTTTCGGCTCGGAAGTTGTCGTATACAGGTGGGCCTGTGAGGGCCCATCTCTGGCAGGAGGAATCGGCCTTTACCGACGCTGGCACCACAGACAGCGCTCGGTTCTTGGCGGCGACGAATTATCGCGTACGTTGGATTGCGAACTAGCATGGCCAGCAAATCGCAAGGACCGTTGGTGTTCTTCAAGCGGGTGCGACGGGCAGCAACTGCCGCCAAGCCGTACTTGAAGCCCGGGGTCCAGCGAGGAATCGAGATCCTGAACGACAAGATCAAGGGTTTGATCGCCACCTCAAACCCATTGAACACCAGGGTTCTTCTCCAGAGGCTGGAAGTCGCGGTTCGTGAGTCGGCGTTCGCAGCGCTGCAAGTCGCCCAGCGGAACGTGCCGGTTGACAAAGGACGACTCCGGGCAAGCCTTAACGCTCGGCGCTTCACTTCGTTGATCTGGTCTGTGGGGACGAATGTTGTCTATGGTCGGTATGTGGAGGAGGGAACGCGGGCCGGAACCCGGAGCGGGCCGTTTATCGTACCGCGACGGGCACGCGCTCTCGCCTTTCGTTGGAAAAATGCACCGTCAGGCGTCCGTTCGCGGTTCCGGCGACGGCGTCGACGGTAGCAATGGCAGAAGGAGCAATCGATGGGCAGCTTCTATCAGGGAGGCTCGCCTTCCAACTACACGATCGGCGGCGTGAGGTTCTGGTTCAACCGCCTGGTCGATGACACTGTGTCGCCCAACCGGTACCAGGGGTACCAGGACATGGGCAACGTGGTCGACTCGAACCAGGAGCAGACGGTCGAGCTCCAGGACCACTACACGTCCAAGTCGGGTACGCGACGGAAGGACCGGTCTCTCGTCAAGCAGATCGAAGAGGACATCCTCTTCACGCTGGACGAAATCAGCACGGAGAACCTCCGCACGTTCTTCCGCGGTGGGGACGTGACGAACCGGATCGCGGTGCCGGCAACCGCGAGCGGCTGGGCCGCGACGACGGTGTATGCGGCAGGGGTCTGGGTCAAGGCGGTCGCAACGCCGGACAACCTGATCTACCTCTGCACCACCGGCGGTACGTCGGACGCGACCGAACCGACCTGGCCGACCGCCGAAGGCGGCACGGTGACGGACGGCACAGTCGTGTGGACGGCGTACGCTCGCGGCGTCCAGGTCGACGAGATCATGCAGCTCGTCGGAACTGAGCTCAGGATCCTCGGCAATTCGCTCAGCGCCGAGAACATCGTCGTCAAGGACATCACGGGCGTGACGACGCACACCCTCACCACCGACTACACGGTCGAGGCCGTGCTCGGCGGGTACTACGCAATCAAGAGGGTTGTGGGCGGTGGCATCACGGACGGCGATTTCGTCCGTGTCGGGTACGACTACGCGACCCGGCTGCGCAAGACCTTCTCCCCGGCAACCGAAACGGAGATCAAGGGCCAGGCCCTGTTCTTCGGCGTCTCGGACACGGGGAACGAGTTCATGCGCAGCATCGCGCTGGCGCAGATCGAACCCGAAGGCTCGTTCGCGCTGAACGACGACGACTGGTCGTCCTTCCAGCTGCGCCTGAAGATCCTGGACAACACGGCGGCGGTGCCGACCGCGCCGTTCGGGCTCTTCCACCACTTCGGCGTCGGGTCGGACATCTAGACGCAACTGGACAAGGGTCGGGAGGGGAACGCGGTCGCCAAGGCCGCCTCCCCTTCTCCCCCAGAAAGGACGAACGATGCCGGGTAAACCGAAGCCAGACCGGCTGGCGGTCGCGCTGGAGAAGAAGATCGTCGAACAGGAGCTGGCCGGAATGCAGCTCCAGATTTTCAAGTGGAACCTCAAGACGTCGTTGTTGCTGTCAGGCAAGCTCGGCACGATCATCACGAAGGTGATCGGCAATCTGCGGGGGCCGGATCCGATGAATGCCCTGCTCCAGAGCGACATCAGTGAACTGCTGTTGGAGCATTACGACAGCATCGTCGAGGTGTTGGCCGAGACCGTTCTGAGAGGCAACTTCGAGACTCTGGAGGAAGCGAAGGCCTGGGTGGAGGAGCTCGGGCTGGATGAAGCGCTCGCGCTGTTCCTGGTGATAGCAAAGCAGAACCTCCGCCCTTTAGTGGCAGCGATCGGGCGCGCGCGCGAAAGCGCAAAGCAAAACGCAAGCAGCGTAGCGCCCCCGAAGGAGTCGCAACCGCAGACCTGATCGCGGAGCTGCTGGCCGCTGGGCACACGTACGAGGCGGTGTACGAAAACTACACGATCGACGAGCTGGAGATTCACTACGAGGCGGCCCTGCGGAGGCAGGCCAAGGAGACGCAGAGGCAGGCGACTACGATCCGGATCGCGCAGTACGCCAGCCAGAAGCACTTCAAGGAGCACATGCGGAAGCTGGATGAGGTCTGGAAGAAGATCGAGCTGGCCGCCGGGCGGTCCATAAGCACGGCGAGCAGCTTCTTCGGAGGCGGGAAGGAGCAGCACCGTGGCAACGACTGAGGAATTCCTGATCCAGCTCGGGCTCGACCAGGCCTCCGTACAGAAGGTTATCCAGCAGATCCAGCAGCTGAAGCAACAGGCTGACACGACCATCAACATCGACCTGCAAACCAACGCAACCCAGGTCGCCGGGGAGGTCGGCGAAGCCGCCAAGAAGGCCGCGCTCGACAGCGAGCAGGCGTTCGCACTCTGGGAAGACGGGATCCGGGACGTGCAGCAGGGCCTCTCGGATCTCAAGACCACCTTCATCGCGTTGAGCGGGGCCGCGGCTCTGATCTCGGGGGTGGGCATCGCGCAGGCGGCCGAAGAGTCGACGAACCTCGCCCGCGCCAACGTCATTCTCCAGCAATCGAGCGAGGAGCTCGCTAAGACGCAGGAGGATCTGCGCCGTGTGGCCGAAGAAACCGGGCTCACGTATGCACAGGTCTCGGCGGTGCTCTTCGACGTCGCCTCCGCCGGGTTCACGGGCCAGCGTGCTCTCGAAGCGACGGCGGCGGCTGCGCGGGCTGCAGTCCCGGCGGGCGTTTCCACAGCCGATGCCTTCAATGCCATCGCAACGGCGATGAACAACTTCGGGATCTCGGCCGAAGACGCAAGCGATCGGCTGGTCCGGATCTCGGACCTGGTCCGTGGCAATCTGGCTCAGGTGGCCAACGCCATCGGTCTCATCGCTCCGACGGCATCCTCTGCGGGAGTGTCGCTCGACGAGATCGGGGCCGCGTTCGCCACGATCACGAACAAGGGCGAGGACGCCACCGTTGCCGCGACGTTGCTGTTCAATGCCATCATAGCAATCATCAATCCGTCCGAGGAAGCTAAAAAGTCTTTGCAGGAAGCCGGGGTTGTCTTCGGAGCCGCAGCCTTCCAGTCCGAAGACTTCGCATCCAAACTCCAGAAGCTCAAGACCGCCGCGGACGAGGGTCGGATCAGCCTCGCCACGATCTTCGAACAACGCGCGCTCCGCGGGATCACGCCACTGATCACAGACCTGGACCAGTTCAATCGCAACATGGAGGCCGTCGGCGAATCCTCCGGGCGCACGCAGAAGGGCTTGGAGGACTTCTTCCAGAGTGTCGGTCCCCAGCTCACCCTGCTCAAGACGTCGGCGCTGAACCTCGCAACGGCGATCGGCGCGGACCTGCTCAACGCGCTCCAGCCTGTGATCACAGCCATGGCGACGTTCCTGACCGAGAATCGGGAGCTGCTGTCGTTCCTGACCAAGCTCCTGGTCGGGCTGGGGTCGTTGACGGCAGCGTGGTTGGCGTACCGGGCGGTGATGTTCCAGGTCTCGGCAGCCAGCAAGGTCCTCAACGGCTTGATCCGGGCGACGGGAGCGGTCCTGTCCTTCGAAGGGGCGTCGCTGAAGGCGAACGTGGCAGCGTGGTACACGAAGCTGACCGCGGAGACCGCAGTCGCGCAGTCCCCGGTGCTCCGGGCGATCCGCGCAGTCATCGGCTTCCTCTCCGAAGAGACCGGGGTGGTGGCTGCGAACGCAGCGGCCTGGCTCAAGAACATGGCGGCCCGCAGCGTGGAGGCCTTGCGGGCGTTCTGGATTGCTGTCGCCCAGATCATCCGCACTCTCACCCAGGAAACCGTCGCCGTTCTCGCTGCCGCGAAGGCGCACGGGGTTCGGGCATTTGCCGTGGCCGCAGGCAGCAAGGCCACTTTGGCATTGACCCGTATCCTGAAGATCAACGTGGCGACCATGAGCGTGGCGGGCACCGCGGCAGCAGCGCTCGGAGCTGCAATCGTGGGTTGGGAACTGGGCAAGGCAATCAACGACTGGGTGGACTTCGAAGACGCGGTCAAGAAGGCGGCCAGAGGGTCCGCCTCCGGGATTGACAAAGTCAAGGTTGCGCTCCTCGGCATGATCCCGATCGTGGGCCAGGTCATCGCCTACAACACCGCAGCGGGGGCCGCCGCAAAGCGACAGTCGCAGACCATGACCGAGCAACAGAAGCAGACTCTCCTCGCCAGCGAGGCCATGGAAGCCTACAACCGCCTCCTCGCTGCCGGCATCGAGCACGGCAGAGCCTACGCGGCAGCGCTGGGAAACACGGCGGCCGAACTCGAAGCACTTCAGATCCTGGAGGAGCGAGGCAAGGCCACCATCGCGGACATCGCCAGGCGGGTGCAGCTGCAGACCGAAGAAGCCGCCCGGATCCGGGCCATCAACGACGCGAAGCAGGACTCCATCGCCTTGGACCAGGTCCTTGCCAAGTCGGCCGTCACCATCCAGCGAACCCAGGAGGAGTGGGAGAAGATCGTCAAACGGGTCCGGGACGAGTACGCCAAGCTGCAGGTGGGCGGGCTGGCCCCGCTGATCGCGGAAGGCGAACGCTTCAACGCCGAGTTCAACGTCACGGTCGAGCGTCTCAAAGCCTATGCCGCGACCGTCAGCGTCCAGAAGCAGGCCCTCTCCGAGATCATGAGCCGCGAGGTCTTCGACAAGGCGGCCTTCGACAACGCGAACAAAGGCCTGCAGGAAGCCCAGACGCAACTCCAGGCGACCTACACCAATCTCGGGCAGAATCTCGCTGCGACCCGCAACACCATCATCCAGACCGGCAACCAATACGTGGTAGAGCTCCGTCAGCAAGCCGAACAAGAGGCCAGCATCTTCGAGGAAGCCGCCCGGCGGGAGATCGCCGCCGAACAGCAGAAGCTCGCCGAGCTCACCCGGCTCATGGACGAGTTCATCTCCCAGAGAGACCGGGCTGTGGCCGCTCTCGACAGCTTCATCAGCCGCATCGAGCAGGCCCAGCTGCGTCGCCGGGATCCGGCGCTGGCCGAAGCCGTCCAGCTTGAGAAGGACTTCAACAAGGCCCTCGAAGACGGGATCCCGTCCGCCGAACAGCAGGCCCGGGCGCTCCAGCTTCTGGGGGAGGAGCTCGCCCGGTTGGCTGGGCCGACGCAGGAAGAGACCCGGCTGCTCGAACAACTGGCGAAGGTGCAGGCCGATCTCCAGACCGTCGAGAGCGGGTCCGCCGAGGAGAACCGGCTGCTTGAGGAGCAGAAGCGATTGCAAGAAGCCGTCGGAGCCGAACAGGCCAAGCGCGCTGAGCGCGAGAAGCTCGTCGGCGAGGAGCTCGAACGCGCCAACAAGGCGGCCGACGAGGCCCGGGCGCTCTACGAGCAGCGTGAGAAGTCGATCCTCGACCTGGAAACGCAGCGACAGTCCATCCTCCAGAATATCCAGACGATCGAGGACGGGATCAAGATCAAGCAGGAGGAGATCAACCAGGCCCTCGACGAACAGGTCAAGAAGGCGCAGAAGTTCGTCGACCTGCAGTTGCAGATGCTGGCCAACGCCAAGAACCTCGCGGATCAGGCGAGCGCGGCGCTGCTCACCGACGCAACCACCCAGACACCCGAGCAGCAAGAGGCCGTCAGCCAAGCCAGCACCCAGTTCAAGGAGAGCTTCCAAGCCGCCCAAGAGGCTGCCACCAGCGGCCAGGTCGAGCAGGGCAACCTCGAAGGTGACATCGACGCGATTCGGCAGCAGTCCGAGTCGGTCCTGAAGTGGCTGGAGGACCTGCGGACCCAGCTCACTCCGGTGGCCGAGGAATTGGCGTCGAATGGCGAGGCCCTGGTCCCGGCGGCGCAGGCCGTGCAAGACGCGTATCAGGGGCTGGAGCAGGCCTTCCAGCCGTCGCAAGACGCGATCCAGGACATGCTCACCGCGACCCAGCGATTCGCACCACAGATCGAATCGTTCAGCGAGACCGTCGCCTCGGGCATGCAGAAACAGAGCCAGCGGCTTGATCAGACAACCGACCGGCTGGCTGACGTGGAGAGCCGCGTGGCGCAGCTCTCGCAAACCGGAGGCGGTTCGAACGGCCTCCAGCGATAGGAGACGACCATGTCGATCGCGTCAGGAACATACTTCTACGGCGGGGCCGGAACGTACGCAGACCTACGGGCCGCGCTCGCCGACCTCGATTCCGGAGGGCTCACAGGCGATCTCACCCTCATGCAGCTGGGTGAGTGCACCATCACGGGTGGGATAATCCGCGACTTGGATCTCAACGGGTACACCCTCACAATCGATTCGGCCAAGCCTTCCCGGGGGAAGTGGCGAGAGGGCTTCGTGACGTATTTCAACGACGGGGTCTCCGTGGCCGCGCACTTAGCGATCACTGTCACCGGCGCGGGCATCATCCGTATCCAAAATCAATGTTGGCAGCGGATCGCGGCCCCGTGGAATTCGGCGACCGGCATGCTGATCTTGTACAACACGAGCGGCGGGGTGCCGATCCTTTTCGTCCAGGACTCGCTCTTCCTGGGTGGTGGCTACGAGGGCAGCGGCCTGAGCACGCAGGACACCGTCGCCCAGGACTACGTCAACAGCGCGTTCATCGGTTTCGGTTCGTCCGGGGGTGGCCCGAGCACCTGTCTGCGGGTCAGCGGGGGCGGGACGGGCGGCGCGCCGTTCGTCGAGCATTGCGCTTTCAAGGGCGAGTACTACGGACTGTTGATCGAGGGGAACCAGGCCGAACTGCACAACAACTGGTTCACCGGATCGACCTATGGCGACATCCAAACGGCAGCCTGGACGTCGGTGACCGGGCAGGGCAACTTCAGCCGCGACGGTTCAGTCGCCAACATCGACGGCGATCACAACCAGGCCAACTACACGGCGCTTGAAGACGACCTGGAGTCGGTGACGGGGTCGTCGGATCTGTTCGGGGTGCCGGTGGTCGGCAGTCGCCTGGCTTCCGGCGGGACTCTGCCGTTGGATCCTCTGGCCGCGCTCGACGTCGAGGGCAAGCCGCGACCCGGCTCGGGCCGGGGGATCGCGGTGGGGCCGTGCGGGCCGCGGGAGATCTTGCGGGAGCACTGGCCTTCGCGAAAGCGCTTCAGGATCGACGGGGACATGCTCGGGGTCTCGGGGGTGCAGCAGCTCGCCCTGAGCCACCACGTCGAAGGCTTCACGGCGGTCTTCGAAGGCGCTCGCTCCGATGGCGGGGACGTGCGGATCAGCTCCGACCGCTACGGGCTGAACCAGCTCCCTGTCGACATCGTCAGCTGGGATCGAGAGGCGGGGACGTGCCTGCTGTGGTTCAAGGCGACGGTGACCGCGGGCGAGGACTACGACTTCTGGGTCTGGTTCGGGGACCACAACGCCGCGAGGCCGCTCGACATCGACGACTACGGTCAGTTCAACGTCTGGACCAACTTCGCGTTCGTGGCCCACTGCGTCGAAGATCCTGCGGACGGCTGGCTGAAGGACTCTTCGCTGTACAAGCACTACGGGCGGTTCATCTCCGCCGACGCAACGACCTGGCAGGACGGGATCGCGGGAGGCCTGAGCAAGCCTGTGGGCCGGTCGTATTGGATGGGCGGGGTGTCGGGGGTGTATGCGGTTCTGCCGGCGGGGTACTACCTCAACGCGGGAACCTCGGCCCTGGCGCATGCCTACGTCTACCGCCAGACCGCCGACGCAGGCACCCTCCTCGACATCGAGGGGGCCGGGGCCGTGCTCGACCGGTTCGAATGGCAGGTGCAAGGCTCGCCCGGGCCGCAACAGCTCAACTACCGCATGCCGGACGCCAACAACTACAGCGGCACCAGCGGAACCAACGTCGGCTACTACGATCCGCACCAGCTCGGAGCCGTTATCGAGCAGACCGGCTCCAACAACAGGCGTTTCTACCTCGACGGAGCCGCGGACGGGGCCGCCTCCGAAACGCACGCGGGCGCATTCACCGGCAGCGACAGCGCGGTGGCGCAGTTGGGCAACGCGTCGGAAGCCTCGGACCATTTCGAGGGCTACGTCCAGGAGATCTGGCTCGCCCGCAATCCGCAACAGAAGGTCGAAGGCTACTTCGCAACGCTCTACGCCAACCTCAACGGCGTGGCCACGTTCTTCATCGCCGCGACCCAAGCCGACCAGGACGGTGAGCGGTCCTTCGCCTTCGACACCATCGACTACGGCGCGCTCAACCTCGAAGGCACCGACTTCTACCTGTCCTTCTCCAGAGAAGCGCCCGGGGGCCTGGCGATCACGCTCAACGCGATCTGGGAAGCGGCTGGACAGGAAGCGGAGTACGGCCTCGGCAAGCGTCAGGCGGTCGAGCGAAGGCTCCGGGACCTGGCGGCCATGGTCGGCGCGCAGGGCAAGTTGACGCTTGACGCGGGGACTTCCTGGGAGCAGGTCTTCCACGGCCTGACGCTCCTCGCGGTCGACTCCTCGGTCGTCGACAACAACACCGCGATCGAATACAGCCTGACGTTCGGGTCGGTGGCGACGGGGGCCGGAACCCTGCTCGCCCGGGAGCTGCAGTTCGGCGACTACGTGCTCAACGCGGAGAACTACCTGGTCGAATACGGGGCGGCTGACCGGACCGCGTTCAAGAACGTCTTCCGCGCTGCTCCGATCCGCATCCCGTCCGGGCCGCCGCTCAAGGTTGTTCGGATCACGGCTCTGCTGGCTTCGACCGGGGGCCGCGGAGGGCTGGACTCGCGGCAGCGGGTCGAACAGCTCTTCAAGAACCTGTCTTGGAGCTTGCTCGGAACAGAAGGCCCGTTGACAATAGACGGCAAGAGCGAGGGAACCGCACACCTGGCGTCGGTTCAGGCAGGGAATCTGTCCGTTCCGGACCGGGTCGCGGTCGACCTTGAGTTCATCACAGGCTACGGGAGCTAGCAGACATGGCAATTGAACTGGCAACGCGAGACCGCGTAACGGTCCTGTCTCTCCAGAGAGGGCTGAACCAAGCCGCGGTGCTCACCGCTCGGGAAGAGCGAAAGGTTGACGACCCTGCGGTGCTCGCGGTTGGCACCGAGGTGCAATACACCGACCCTGATCTGGGGCTGGTCTTTTTCGGACGCATAGTTGCGATCCGCAAAAGCTTCAGCGACGGAGAGGGTGTCACGTACGAATGCGCAGACCCATATCGAACGCTCGCCAAGCAACCCGCGCTTCTGGGCAACAGCACGCGCATTCGGATCTTCGAAGGCCGTGATTCTGACTTGCTGGCTGCCAACATCCTCAATGGCCTGCCATCCGGAACGCTGCCGGGCGGTTTCGACACCACCGCGCTCAGCGGCTACGCGATGACGAAGCAGGACAAGGCAGGGCAGTCGGTCGACACCTGGCTCGATGCGATCATGAAGCTGACTGGCGACATCGTGGCATGGGTCGAACCAAACGCAGGGAGCCCGAAACTCTGGTTCAGGGAGTACGAGAGCCAGCCCGACCTTGCTCTGCAGATCGGCGATTACGAGGTGGTTCAGCCCGTCAAGGACGGCGATCCCTTGCTCGTCGATGCGCAGCTCGGGCAGTCGCTCGACAAGAAATACCGAGGAGTTCGAGTCGAAGGCTGCGGGACTTGGGAGCGCTTTGTTGACAAATTCATCGAAGGCACCTTGATCAGCGGTGATGCGAGCACGATGACGTACGAGTACAGATTCATTCTCCCCGAGGAATTTGCGACAGGGCGTTACATGCTCGACGCCGAAACTTGCCAAGAATACACCGAGGCGAAGTTCTTGATCGGCTATAGTGGAGCGAATCCAATCTCGTACCACATTCCTGGGCTGCCTATCTCGTACGATGACGCGACGGGGGAGTACTTCTTCCCCTTGTTGCTGCGCCGTATGGGGATCTTCTTCGACTACCCGCCTCCTGTCCCGATCGTCTCAGGCTATTTCACGTACACCGGTTGGACGGGTCCGAGCGCGATTGAAGTTGTCTCAAGTGATCCGAACCTGGCGGGCGAGGGATTGTTCGTGATGCAACGCAACGACATGGTCGTCTACGTGAGCGCAGACTATTCCCTGAACGACACGCCGAAGATGACCGCGCTTGCTGCCGAGCTCTACGACAGGCACAGCGGGGCCGCGGACGCCTTTGGCTCAGCCGCGGTGCACATCAAGGGCCTGAACCCTGATGTGGTTCTCGGAGCGCGGTTGAC
>Ga0307376_10004292_pt1 | contig 13082 bp, 8 predicted proteins | sample TR2MG_FD_202536 | JGI IMG/M metagenome (GOLD analysis project Ga0307376, IMG submission 202536) | Soil microbial communities from Risofladan, Vaasa, Finland - TR-2 | ecosystem: Environmental > Terrestrial > Soil > Coastal area > Acid sulfate soil | place: Finland: Risofladan, Vaasa | collected... | reverse complement strand
TTTATCGTCTTCGCTTGAAAGTCTTAATCTGAATCCAGCAATACACGTTTTTTCGGTTTCAAACTGTACCATACTCTCAAACTGAGATTTATGGCAACTATCCGGTATTGTACCTACTTGTAATAAATTACAACTAGTAAGATTACCGCCACCAATAGACGTTCTACCGATACTGTCTACAAAGAAACTCAGATTGTAATCATTATATGATGCGTATACACCAAATCTCTTGTCATTACCTATACCAACATTTTTTACTGTAGGTGAGGTTGTTGGACTTGTAGATGTTCTTATTCTAATCCAATATTCTTCAGTTTGGTGTTCTTCATCGGGAATGGCTGAAAGTATCCAGCCAGTTAAACTATTTGGTGACCAACTAATACGACCTGATTTTGTGAAATTATTAGTTTCATCAAGGTAGTTATCACCACTAGTAATTTGAATCCAATTTGTACCGTTCCAATACTCAGTAATTAATATAATTCCAGTTCCAACAACATCTAAATTAATATATATTGAATTAAGTTTTATATAGTTTCCTATATACAGAGATTGTGTTGTTATTCCGGTTTCAAATAAGATAAAAGTATTTTCACTACTACCACCATTTACCCATGCTGTTATATCTTGATATATAATGGTTGGTGCAGTATAATCAAGTGTTTTAAGTACTTCCTTAAATCCCATTGGTGCAACAGTAAATGTTGCTTCTGGAATTTGGGTATATGCACCAAAACTCCATGTCGTACCAATTGTATGTCCTGTTAGATTATCAAAATAAATTTCAACACCGTTTTCCAATGGTATTGGTGTTGTTGTAACACCACTTGGTGTTGACCAACTACTATAATTTACACCAGTATCAATACTTACTCTCCAATCAAATGTATCTGTTGCACCAGTACTTGCAATTCTGATTTCAAATACACTATTATAATTTTGTGTATAAACACCAGTAACATATAAATCATTAAGACTATTACCACTAATTAATATTGCATGTGAATTTAGTGTGTTTGGTTGCTTATTAATACCCACTCTACCTGTCTCATGAATAGCAAGATTAACGTTATCTGCACTAACATTATATAAGTACCAGAATTTAGATTCTTCATTTCTATATGTGTCGGCAAGCCATTTAGCTTCACCATTTTCTGACCAGTTAATGTCTTTATCCACATTAACAGGACCATCAATAATAAATGCATTTGTTTGAGTGAACGATGAATCGATACCACCACCACTATTAACACCATAAGCATGTACAAGACCTTTTGATTCAATAGTATTAATCCCTGTTAAACCTGAAAGCGTATCAATATTAAGAACAGGTGTTACACCGTCAGTTTTATTAAATTGAAATGATGTTCTTGTATCACCAGTTGGTCTTGCTTTAGTTAAAACTATTCCATCATAAAATGTAGTTTCATTAGTAGTAGTTGCACCTATATCAGTAATTTCTTGCAAGCCAATATTATCCGTATAGTCGGTAAATGCAAACTCTTTTCTTGTATCACCAGTAATTGTACCATACCAAGCACTACCATTGAATTCGACAGCACCCTCTTGTGGTGTACTTAATAAGTTACCAGAAATAAATTTTAATGGTGCAATACTTGTTGAACCACTTTGAATATGTATTCTTGCTATAGGTACTTGCACACCAAAACCAGTTGTACCACTATTTGTAATTCTCACTTTTTCAGTTGAAAAATCACCACTTGCAGTACTAAAAATTAAATCAGCATATTTTGTTGTACAATTACCTTTATATTGTGAATGAATACAGGCAAAACTACCGCCAGCATCATTAACTTGTGCTCTAAAATCAACATGTCCAATACTATCGTTACATAATAAATTTTTTGCAGAAGATAATGTTCCTCTTGTTTTAACAATAGTTAAACCACCACTTAAAGTATTTTCAGAAGATAATTTAATTTTTAAATCAACAGCATCAGCATCATTTGAATCAATTTCAACTAAATTATTTCTACCGCATTCAATTGTTTTAACATTACATCCATTATTAATTTGTAATAAATTACAACCAGTCATATTTCCACCGCCAATATTTGTTCTACCAAGCGCATCAATATTAAATGAAGGTTTTAAATCAAATGCTGAACTATATACGGCAAATCTATTATTTCCACCACGTGCAATTCCACCAACAAAAGGCGATACTGTAGGAGCACTTGATGTTCTTAGTCTCATCCAATAAAATTCATCACCACTACCATTTAAATCATATAGTGTCCAATCAGTCATAGTTGATATATTCCAACTCAATGTACCTATTTGAGTTAAATTATTAGTACCGTCAACAAAATAATCACTACCAACTGTAATATCTGTCCATCCTACACCATTCCAATATTCAGCAACAGATGTCATTCCAACACCAGCACTAAGAACATTAACAAAAACAGAATTTATTTTAGTATTTCCACCAATATAAACAGCATTATTAGTTGTACCAGTTTGAAATGCAAATCCTGCTTCAACACTTGTAGTATTAACACTAGTACTTAAATCATAATATGTTGGAGTCGGAGCAGTATAATCATAAGTAATATATAATCTATTTAATCTATTTGCTACTAATGATAATGTTGCAGGAGATAATTGAGGAAAAGCAGTTATTTGCCATGTGTCTCCCGAAGTAAATCCACTAATGTCAATAAAACTTACTTCAACACCACTATTAATTAATGTAGTTCCTGTTGTACATCCAGTTGAATTTGACCAAGTATCATAAGTTAAACCATCATCAGTTGATTTTCTCCATCTAAATGTATTGGGAATCGTAATACTATCATCAATTTCTAATTGATAGATACTAATATAATTTTTATCAAAGAGACCACTGAAGAATACATTATTAGTACTTAATCCAGCATATAATCCTTTTATTTTAATTGGTTGATAATCAATAATATTTGTTGTACTATTTAAACCAATTCTTCCACTTTCAGAAACAGTTATTGGTGATAAGTCTCCTTCTTCATTATAAAGATACCAGAATCTACCTTCTTCATTTCGATAAATTTCAGCAAACCATTTATCAACACCATTATCTGCCCAAACCAAATCTTTATCACCACCAGTTACGCCATCAATTCTTATTCCATTTTTATGTGTTGAATTTATATCATCTTCACTATCATCAATACCATAAGTATGAATCATATTTGTTGGAATAGTACCAAAACCAGTTAAACCTGATACTGTATCAATTGTTATTACTGGTGTTATTCCATCAGTTTTATTGATTGTAATTGCAGAAACACTATCGGTTGTTGGTCTTAATTTATCTAAAACCAATCCACTTTCAAATGTTGTTTCAATATTTGTACTGGCATCTGTTTCAGTTACTTCTTGTAGTCCATATGCAATAGTTTCACCACCTTTAGGTATAACACCAAATCTATCTGCTTCAATAAATTTTGCATCATCAGTATTAGTTAAATCAGTTACTGAACCTTTAATAATTAAATATCCTCTTAATAATCCATTTTCCTGTATATTTGATTCAACAACATATGGGTCTGAATATATTGCATTTATTGCATTTGCCATTGATGGATGTTCACTTTGACCATATTGTATTCTTACAAGATTACTTGGGAATAATACAATATGTTGTACACTATAACCAGTACTTGACATAGGAACTCTTGTTCCTAAAGGATTTTCTTGATATAAACTAACAGTATTACCTGTATTAAGATATTCTGTACCATCAGAAAGTCTATATCTAAGGTCAGTAATCGTATTTAATGACTGTGTTGTTTTTATATTTGGATTTTTATTATCCGTTTCAAAATTTACTCCACGTTTAAAAATATTACCTTGACTTTTATCTAAAAAGAGATTAGCACCATTCGCACTAAATACATTACCATTTATATTAAACGTTTTAAATGCATCAAAGAAATCATTTAATTGACTATGACTATCTAATACAACATCAGGAAGATTATTTACTACATTGATTTTAACTAAATCACTATGAATAACAAGACCAAGAATAATATAATCACGTCTTTGACTTGGAGTAAATTCAGTTATTTGTTGTACTGTATTACCACTACTATCAAGTCCGATATAAGTAACAATACTTATTCCAATATTTTGTATAGTTATTCCTGTTTGACCACTATATTCTATTTTTGTTACAACAGGAATTTCGGGATTAGTATGATTATCAACAATATATCCAATACCTGCACTTATATTAATAGTTGTACGTCCTGTATCTAATGTATTAACAGAAAGTGTTAATCCACTAACAATACCATTTCCAGTATAATTTTCTAACATAGTAGTAGCACCACTAAATTCACCATAAGTAACATTGTCATCTGCTGTTGGAGCAGGTGCAATTGAATCAAGATAATTATCAATATTTTCTTGAGTATTTACGATAATTGTTCCACCAGTGCCACCACTATTAGCATATAAATATAATGGTTGTGTTTCTGGAATAAAGAAATCGATATAAATTTCTTCATAAGGTAATGCAGGACTGAAACTTGTTTCACTCCTATCGATTATTGTATTTCCAAAATCGGTATCATATAGAAAATATTGTAAAGCCATAATTTTAAGATAATTTGTTTATTACTAAATACACTGAACCTGAAACTAAATTAACTGTTCCTGAATTACCTATTCTAAATGCTGCTAAATCTAAGCTATCATTTGCACTTAATGTTAATACAACTGGAGGAAGACTTAATTCACTACTTGAATCCGGTCCTATAATCATTGTAGCACTCGCAGTTATTGGAAGTGTTGTTGTTGTTACACCTGTTGTTAAAATAAGATAACCACCAACACTATGAGTCTGATTTGCAACATCATTTGTTAATGTTATATGATATTGAACTTCATATGTACCACCGACTAAAACCTTAACAGTACTACTTCCACCAGTATAACTATAGATGTCTGAAGCATATGGGTCAGCAGTTGCCCAATCTATTGCAGTTGCAATAGTAGTATTTACATCAGTTGTACCTGTTGATATTAATTGAATTTTTTTATTAATATTTACAGTACTTGCAGTATAACCAGTAAATACAGATGTATCTAATTTAGTACTGATTAAAGTATTGGTTTGACCTGTGTAATTATTGATTTCTGTTTTATCATAATAATTTGCAGGTAATGTAGTTCCAGTAAATGTATTGAAATCAGTTATTGTTTGATATGTAGCAGGAGCAGTTGTTCCTGTATAAGTATTGAATAATGTAGTATCTGTTTTAGTATTTAAAGCCGATTGTAAATCAGTTTGATTTGCAATATTACCTCCAATATTACCCCAAATTGCCGAAATATCCTGACTAGATACTCTTATCCAGCCTGTTGCTGACTTAATTGCCATATCACCAACTGCCCATAGTGAAATACCGCCTAAATTAGTTGTACCGCTTACACTTACTCTCCAAGCAAAACCTGTAGTTATACCTGTTACTGTTAAATCAGGACTATTTGTAGTGGCATTCCAGTCACCCTGTAATATAATTGCTGCTGCAATTGCCTGATTAATAGCATTTCTAACAGCTAATTCTGTTGGAACATGACTATCCGTAGCAACACCAACCGTATTTACTACTGTAATAAAATCCTTTCCGCTATCCTGAACAACGCCTCCACTTGCAAATGTTGTAATATTATTTGTTGTTGCACCAGTTACTTTTGTTATCTTTGTATCAATTAAGGTATTTGTTATACCAGTATAACTATTTATTTCTGTCTTATCATAATAATTCGCAGGTAATGTAGTTCCAGTAAATGTATTGAACACAGAAGTATCTAATTTATTTGCTGTCGATGCTGTTGTACCTGTTAATATTGTCCATAAATCAGTTTGATTTGAAAGCGTACCCGTAATATTACCCCATACTGCTGCCGCTGCACTGGTTTGACCACTAATAATCAAATTATTAATATCACCAGCTATTGATAATCCACCTAATACGGATATCGATTTAAGACTTAAATTTCTACCAGATATAGCACCTAATGTAGTTCCAGTTCCCAAATTGGTAACTCCAGTAAGTGCGGTATTAATTATAGGTTGAGTTGTTCCGGTATAATTATTAAATATCGTAGTATCTAATTTATTTGCAGTATCACCAGTTATGCCTGTCAAAATATTCCATAAATCTGTTTGATTAGAAATAGTACCAGTAATACTACCCCAAGCAACACTTGAACCAGTTGGTGGTGCAGAAAAAATGTTTACGGCATTACCAACTTGATTAACGATTGTACCACCACTACCAACAAAACTATATGTAGTAAGACCTGTCAGTTGAGGAATAGTATATCCGGAATCATCTAGATTTCCAGTTGCATTAAATGTTCCTAAATTACCTGTCGCACCAGTTACAATATCAATTTTTTGAGAAGTTAACCCAGTTACTTCACCATACGTAATACTATCATCTGATTCAGGTGCAGGAGCAATACTATCGAGATAATTACTGATATTACTATCTGTATTAGGAATTACTGCTGTAGGTGTAATTACATTATCAACTCTCCATAAATATAATGGCTGAATTTCGGGTATGATAAAATCTGTAAGATGGGATGCTTCATTAACTCCGGGATTATTAATAGCACTTTCTCTGACAATCGTACTACTATATGTAGTACCCGTACTATAAATTAAATATCTAGATGCCATATTATTTCGTTTTTATTTCTATTATAATTTTTTTATTTTAAACCATGAACTATTTTTTTTCGTAAATGCATCTCCGGCAGTTCCTATTCTAAATGCAATTAATTCAACATAATTACTACTTGACAACAAAACTAAATATGATGGCATTACATTAGTGCTAATATCATTTGCTGTATTAAAACTAAATGATGAAGTACTCATTGGTGTAATATCTTCATTACCGTTTTTTCTAACGACTGTACCAATATTTTTAGCACTACTGGTATCATTATTCACATTTAATACATACGAAATCTCATATAAACCAGTTGCTTGAATATAAATACGTGAACCACCACTGAAATTTAATGACGTACCACTAAACTCCTGAGTCCAAGCAATTGTAGTACCTGTAACATTATTAACATTTACACCCCCAACACTATCGATTAACTGTAATGAATTATTGCTTGTAGTACCTGTAACACTAATTACATTTCCGACAATACTAATACCTGTACCTTCAGTTAATGTATCCTGTTTTCCTTGAATTAATGAAAATGTATTTGCACTATAACTATTAAATGATGATATGGGTAAATAGTCATTGATATTTCCAGTAAAATCAAAATATTGATTGGTATTATTCCAAATAGGTATTTGACCTGAAACTGTTAATGGAGTACCATCAACATCAGATAAATCAGTTAATTTATAAACAGGTGACGAATTAAATAATATCTCTCCAACTGTAGGATGTTGCCTTAAAACAATACCGACTCTTTTTGCATATGCAGGTGCTTCCGGTAGAATAGTAGTATATGTACCAGCAGTAAGACTTAAATATAATACAGTACCTCCACTATGCGCAGCAGTATTTAAATTATGTATAATACCGAATGTTGTTACATATCCACTTTGGTTATTTCCAATATCTTCAGTTAACATAAGTAACTGATTATGAGCATAATTATCATCTGCTCTTGCCAATCTTATTGTCGGACGATTTCCTTGTACACCGTTTACATATACCAATTGTCCATTGGTAAGACCTGTACCAGAACTATTAGTTGCTCGAATCACAATTTCCTGACCAAGTTGAATATTTACATTACCGCCCGGTAATCCATATTCTAAAACACTTTCATCAACGTTCCATCTTAATTTTCCTTCTGCTGGTGTCGTTACACCCGTTAAATTGAATTGAACTGCATCAAATTGCGGTGCATCTCCACTAACTATTTGTGGAATGGATTGGTCTAATTTAAAATAAGTATTTGGTAATGTATTTCCTGTAAAATCAGCAAAAACCGATAAATCGACCTTAGTATTTAAATCGGTTAGATATGCAATTGTACCATCACTATTTTGAACTGTTAATTTTCTAAGAATACTTGTACTTATTCCTGACGTAATAAATGTAATTCCCTTTGAGGTATCAATACTATCGTATATTTGAAAATTATCTGATTTAAAGAAGTCGGGTGTATCACCTAAAAATCTCCATACAGTTCCCGTACTAAAATAAAAACCCGATGGTTTTCTATTTAAGACATATGAACCACTACCACCTCTAACCACATATATTTGTGCAGTTACTGTACCTGCTGGTGGTAAATCAGCATATACATTAACTTGTGGATATGTTGAACCAGAAGTCGGTGTACTACCGCTTCCGCTAAAATCTCCTGAAAATAAATATACTTTTCCTGTTAATAAATCAATCGTAAATGTTGCCATTAAAAGACTTTTTTAATAAATACTTGAGAATGATTATTTAGTTGTTTATAATCAATAAAAAAAGGGAGAATATTAGTTCTCCCTTTTTTTATTGATTATAAACATAATTTATTTATAAGAATACAATAACTTATCGTCCCAAATAAATTTAAAATCTTGGTCACCATTAGGATATTGAAAATTCCAAACTCCACTAATTCTTACAATTCTCTTAATACGCCAATTTGATTTAGCCGGGTCACTAAAACTTTTGGATGTGCCGATATAATATTCGGTACTTGATAATTCTAATATTAAAATATGTGGTTCAATATTAATTGCTTGAAGATTTATATTACTATTTTCTAACATATACGATAGTTTTTAATTAAAATGATTATTTATATGTATATAATGTTCTACCAGTCCAAGCAAATTTAAAATCTTGTTCACCATTTGGAAATCCCATATACCAGATATTATCTATTTTCCATTCTTTTTTGATTTTCCAAATTAATTTAGATGCATCATTAAAACTTATTGAAGTAGCAGTATATTTAGTTACTCCGGATAAATCTTCTGTAATAATATATGGTTCAACACTATATTTTTGCCTGTTTATATCACTGTTTTCCAACATAAATTTACTATTTTATATAAATACTTATTTTAATGCTAAAACAACTAAATTTAATATTATTAGTATTGAACCAACTATACCTGCAGTTCTCTTATTTTTTTTCATCTTTTTTTCAGCTCTTTCATATCTATGAACTGCTTTAATATATTCCAAATGATTTCTTTTGATAATAATATCTTTAGCCTGAATAATGGAATCAAGCGTATTTATTGTTGAATCAGATTGTATTAATTTTAATTCTAATGTATCATTAATATTTTTTTCCAGTTTCCAAGCTCTATACATTCTAATATAATCAGTCTTATTTTTTCTCGATTCAGAAAGCTGTTTATTTATATTATCTATTTGTTTTATTGGTAACGTAACCAGAGTATCATTTCCTGATTTGTATAACATTACCGTCTGACCCAATAATGACTGATAAACTATCAATAGGCTTATTACTATTATGATTTTTTTCATTTAATGCTGTTTTTAATATTTTTAGATTTTTTTTCAAATCATCTACTTCAAATTCTTTATTATTTAAATTGACAGTCATTTTCTCAATTTTATCACTTAATTGCTCTAATGTTAAATCTCTAACTAATATTGTATCTTGTTGTTTTTCTATGAAAAATAATCGTTTTGTATCAGTAATTGAAAACATAATTATTACTATTACCATTACTATGAAAATGAAAATACAACGAATCTTACATTTTCTGGCTAACTTTTTATCTGTCATATCATCCTATATTTTTATCGATATTATTTGGTACTTCCATTTTTTTAAATATTTCTTTCTCTTCTTCAGTCGGTTTAGTGTTTTTTATTTCATCTATAAATTCCAATTCTTTTTTTTTATTTATCTCAATTTCTTCTGGTGTAAAAAATTTTCCGGTTTTATCTATTTGTTCTAATTTTTTTAATAACCAATATGGTACATAACCTCTATTCATTGCAGCTAAATTTTTTAAAATAGAATATCCTTCTTTTGCCATAAGTGCACTAAATACAGTAATTCGCATCCATTGAAATACAGTAATAGTAGTATCTTCTATAGTGAAAGAAGTCATTACGTGGACCAATATCAATATAGTTATATAAGTAATAAGTTTATCTACTATTTTATCAAATTTTTTCCATTGAAATTTTCCTTGTTTCTTAGCACGATAACTACCAATTAACGTATCTAACATTATCGGAACAATTAAATATGCTACAAATCCCCAGTCTTGAAATATATATTTTTCAAAATAGAACCCTAATTTAATCAGCCAATCCGATGGTATTGATAATGTTAATAACAATATTAAAACTATTGCTTTATACATAAAATGTTTTAATATAAATACTAAATTATCATGAATTTTCTTTTAATATATGTTAAACATTAGCCTCATCATTATTATAAATAAATTTCTTTTATTCATAATATATTTCATGAATTCTAATTTCGTATGTCGTTGGTGGTACTGTATTGGTATTTAATTTAAATCCTGAATATAGACTAGATGAAGCAGGAACTATAGAAGCAGTATATAGCACCTCTCCTCCGGGCGATAATACTCCCGTTAAATTTATATCACCAGATGTACTCCAACCAGTACCATCAGCATTTATTGTTGTAAATAAAAATAAGACAGTACTTCCAGAAAATGATATTACCGATAATATAACATTTAGTTTTTTTAGATTATTAATACTAGCACTATCAAACGATTCATCTGTACGTATACTAACGTAACCGAAAGCACCATTTGATTTAATTATACTCAAATAGTTTGATTCTAATGTAAGTATAGGAGGAGTACCACCTGACCCTACAATTGCCCAATTTCCTGTCGAAACACCTCTATTATAATAATATATACGTGAAGACGCTGCCCCATAATTTCTGAAATTCAGTAATTCATTAGTACTACCAGAATAAGCAGGGTCAAAATTTCCGGGTACTGCATCTGCAAAACAATCGATTAAATCGTTTGTAGTTGGTCCTATTTCATTTACTACATCTTGTAAACTAAACGTATTAGTATCGGGAATTGCCATATTATATTAATTTTAATTCTAACATACCTATTCTTTTTTCTAAACTATTGATTTTAGCAACTAAGAAATCAATATATGCTACTTCTTTAAAACCTTCTTTATTTTCATAAACCATTTCCGGATGTATTTTTTCAAGGTCTTGAGCCACCACACCATATCTTAGATGTTTTGTTTCGTCAGAAATATAATTGAATTCAATCATATTAACCCTATCAATTTCTGAAATAGTTATTGGTCTTATATTTTCTTTAAGTCTGCAATCTGAACTCAATATAAAATTCACTGCAGTGATACATCCACTAACTGTACCACCTGTTAAAGGTAGATAACAACTAACACCATATGTTAGTTCTTTAGTACTGTTATTATAATAAATTAAATTTGAACTACAACTATTGGTTAAACCAGACATGTATGTCTGACCTCTAATACATAATTTCTCATTATCAAATTCACCGTAAATCAAAGATTTATCAATTACACTTCCTATATGCAATTTATTTGAACCTGTTTCATTATAACCTGCACTATAACCGATAAATACGTTCGAATTACCTGTAAGATTACATTGACCAGCAGCTCTGCCAATACCTATATTGTCATATCCAGATGTATTACAAAATAATGCACCGTAATTAAATGCAATATTTCCATAGCCTATTGTATTGTTATATAAAATCGAATTTCCGATTCCAATATTATCGTAACCAGTTGTGTTATAAAACAAACCACTATTTCCAATGACAGTATTATCACTTCCCGATGTATTAGAATATAATGACTGAAATCCATTTGCGAAATTATCACTACCTGATAAATTAGAAAATAATGACTGACAACCATTTGCAAAGTTACCACTACCTGAAGTAATTTTCCTAAGTGTTTGATAACCAAATCCTATATTATCAGATGCTGATGTAGTTCCAGTTGGAATATTAATACAAGTAAAGATATTATTTTGTACATCAACACATACATATGTAGTTCCTGACGTACCACCACTTGCTAAACCATATGATAATTCTTTAGTGCTAATATCATAATATATTACATTAGTTTTAACTGAATTCGTTAAACCCGATATATATGTCTGACCTCTTACACATAATTTTTCATTGTCAAATTCACCGTAAATTAATGATTTTGAATTAACTGATGAACTATTACTTCCAATATGTAATTTATATGAACCAGTTTCATTATGACCCACATATTTACCAATAAATATATTATTACAACCACCGATAAGACAGTTTGCACTTAAATTACCTAATGCTATATTATCACAACCAGTTGTGAGATTATTTAAATTGTCTGCGCCTATACTTATATTACCATTACCGCAAGTATTGCTATATAATGCTTCTAAACCAATACCTATATTACAAGTACCACCAGTGTTATAAAACATCGCAAAATCACCGATTGCAATGTTGTTCAAACCAGTTTTATTACAATATAAAGCACATTCACTAATAGCTACATTATAACTACCGGATAAATTAGAAAATAACGAATTTTCACCAATGGCAATATTCATTATACCCGTATCATTATTATATAATGTTCTTTTACCTAAACTGATATTATCGTTACCTGTAGAATTTACTAATAATGCTGCACAACCTAATGCAATATTATAACATCCACTAACATTTCCATTTAATGCCGATTGACCTATTGCAAGATTTTCACAACCAGTAGTATTACACCATAACGTAACATATCCTATACCAATATTATACTGACCCGAAATATTATTGTAAAGAGATTCAGTACCGTAAGCAATATTTTCAACACCATTGATATTATTATATAGTGTCGAACATCCAATTCCTATATTACCAATACCTGTTGTATTCGCTGATAACACTAAATAACCTATAGCAATATTATTATCACCAGTGGTCACATTTTTTAATGCATTTACACCATAAACAGTATTTCTACATATGGTGCTACCACTAGCAACTGTCCCACAACCTGCAATTGTACTACCATTGACTA
>Ga0307376_10004291_pt1 | contig 13083 bp, 14 predicted proteins | sample TR2MG_FD_202536 | JGI IMG/M metagenome (GOLD analysis project Ga0307376, IMG submission 202536) | Soil microbial communities from Risofladan, Vaasa, Finland - TR-2 | ecosystem: Environmental > Terrestrial > Soil > Coastal area > Acid sulfate soil | place: Finland: Risofladan, Vaasa | collected... | reverse complement strand
TCCAGTATGGCACATGATTCTCGTAGAGTCGAAGCCTGTGTAGTTTCCCCAGAAAAGAGTTGGAGCTTTCAGATCATAGTCCTGTTCTGTGGCGAGTCGAAGTCCATAAATCTTTGCTACGGTCTCACCGAAAAACTTTACACTCGATGACATTACAAGTTGTTCAATCACGGATCACCTCCTTGTAGAGGTCAATCGCTCTACCAATGAAGTTCTCCATGCAATACTTGCCTCGTTTGAGCATGACCTGAGTTCTGAGTGCCTTAGCTTCATCCCATCTCTCGATGAGTTCGTCAGGATGATCGATAATTATTCCAAGTCCGTCTTCTTCGATAATCTCCTTCACGGACTTGATATGAAATACCACACTCGGAACACCTGCGGCGAGAGCGTCATAGAACTTGTTCGGTGCGGAATACTGCCAGACCACATGATCCGTCCAGTTCCCTACCAGGTTCCATGTGTGTTCGCCAAGTTTATTTAAAAGAACGTCGTAAGGTTGTGAATCTATACTAGTTACTAATGGTTTATAATATTGCGTTACTCTGTCACCCGTGGGTACATATGCAAAAACATTACATCTTCCTCTCAAGTACTTGTAGAGTGGCGTGTAATCTCGCCAATATTCTCCTATTCTTGTGAATTGACCCGGTATTGCGTGTCCTCCCTGAGAAACCAACCCTCCTTGAAAATTATGCGTCTGATAACGGTAGTCTGTTTTTAGTGCCGCTGGCGGAACCACACTGATTGGTCTGTCTGTTCTGGTTCTTAATTCGTTCCTTGAATCTTCAAACCCAACCACAAAGCCGTTGCAAACTTCTACACAGTAGTCTTCCTCGAACCACCTTGCTTTTTCGTTGGGAGCCACAACTTCTGCTTCTTTGTCAAAGTACCAGTAAAGACTGTCGTGGTAATCAAGAACTATCTTTGCATCCGGCAGGGCTTCTCTCACAATCATTACCGGCCATGTTGGTTCGTTGTGAACTACAAATATATCTGTTTCTTTGTCAATTAACTTTACTGCGTCCTCAAGTTCTTTCGGATTACTCCAGTACATCACTCTCGAATATGGGTAATCCGTATCCATCACGGGTGAGACAAGATTTATCTCATGCCCCAGAGCGTGAAGTGCAAATGCCTCCTTGGCGACCCGAATGCACGGACGCTTTGCTACTATCGTGATCTTCATTTTCTCCTCCAAAATTCGGGAAAAGGGGAGCATAGTAGCTCCCCCAATCCCTAAATGTTTAGCTTGTCCCGGTATACCATACCATCACTTTAACCGTAGAGTCCAAAGTTGCTGCGGAATCCACAGAAAGCTGGATAACTCCACCACTTGGGAAATAAGCTCCACCTACAGGATCAGCATTCGCTGTACCGGCAAGTCCACTGTATACGATGTCGTTGGCTGCAATGGTCGTCAAAGCACCAATGAACTTATCAATCGTACCCGCAACACCGACATTGATTGATGCGGATGCGATAGCGGTTGCAGAAGCCCAGACAGCAACCTGGTAAACAATGGACAGAGGCGGAACCTCCACAGCATTAGTAGTGGCACTCGCATTTACACGAATACCAGCACTAATCAGCGGAGAGTCACACATTCCCTGAAGTCTGATAGAACTCATCTGAAATTTGTTGTTCTTGTTACCGAGATAAACTTTGTCAGTTGACATAATAACCTCCGACTTTTAGTTTGTCCCAGTGTACCATACAAGAACCTTAACGGTGGAATTGTCAGTTCCAGTTGCCTTTACAATGAGTTGGATAACTCCGCCATCGGCGAAGTAAGCTCCGGCAACGGGATCTGCGTCTACCGTACCGGCAAGACCACTGAAAATAATATCGTTTGCAGCGATTGTGCTGGCATCATCAATGAACTTGTCAATTACGGTAGATACGCCGACAGAAAGCGATGCACTTGCGATAGCGGTTCCGGTATTCCATAGACCCACCTTGGTCACAATAGCCAAGGGGGGAATCTCCACGGCATCGGTGGTCCCGGACGTACCGATTCTTATTCCAGAACTGATTAATGGACAGTCAACCAGACCTTGCGCTCGTATGGAACTCGTGACAAACTTGTCGGAATGATTACCGAAATATACTCTATCTAAACCGGACATGATTGCCTCCTATTTCCATACTGCCCATGCTTCAGGCAGAGCGGGTTCAACACCGAACTCAGTCTGAATCAGGTCAACGGTTGCATCGGTTCCAGTGTTCTCGATGTTCTGAACACCCTTATAGATCGTGGTGTCTCTGTTTTTTCCATTACCGACCAATGGGCGATATTTAATCTGTCCCAGGGGAACAGCCAACATTTTGATCTGTGTGCCGTCCAAATGGGGGTCTTTCAGAACGTACATCGGGCCGTAAAGCGTACTGAATGCAAAAATGTCAGCACCGCCCAGAGTTCGTCCGCCGTTCTTGGCAAAGTCATAATAGTAATAGGTCGCCGTGCTTCCGATTATACCGGTTGTCAAATTCTGAAGGGGATAACCTGCCAGTTTATGCAACCAGTTGTAATACAGAGTTGACACAACGAAGAGACATTTATTGATCTGATTGTACCGAGGGTCAAAGAGGGTAGACATATCTTCAAGAAAATTGTCCTGATTCTTGGCAGTAGTGAGAGAAAAAACATTCCCGTAATTCAACGTCCACGAACAGATTCCTTCGGTATGCTGCGGGCCACCGGTTTCGATATACAGATCAGAAAAGTAAATCTCGTTTCCGATGTCCCACTTGTGAAGCATTGTTTTCTCATCCCACAGACGATTGTATTCATTCTTGACGAGCTTTAACTCGGTCGCCATTGTACTGTTGTCCATTGAGAGAGATTGTTTCTGGATCATGGTCGCACCGTAACGATTGTAGTACGGCTGGGTTTCGTATGTATCGGGCAAACCTGAACCTTTCTGATACGCATTACCAACCACATACGATCTTGCGGCTTCCATAATTGTTTTTGTTGCGCCCACATCATGTCCATGAGCCAAATCATAGGTCGAACTCAGAACTACTCCAGCAGGCCACGAACAGAAAAAATAATTAGTCGAGGTGCTAAGAGGATGGACAATCTTGCCAGCGACATAAGCGTACTGGCCTGAAGTCTGCACATCCATAATCCTGAAAGTGAAGTAATCATCTGCTACGAGGTCACCGGTTGCGGACTTCATAGAGACCCTGATGATCTGATTTTCCATGAAAAATGTGGGGAGTGTGCCAGTAGCTCCAATGGTAATTTCATTGTTGCTCTGGCCGTAAATATTCTGTTGGTTTCCCGAAGACTTATAATCAGTTCCCATCTGAAACGCAACGTATGTACCCTGCGTCTGAGGAGTGATTCCGATGACTCGATAGTCATCGTCTGCGGTATAACCGGTTACTGGCGCATTTCCTGTTCCAGTCCAAGTCTTTCCGGCTAAGACATAGGCGTACCGCTTCCAGAGGAACGGGCGTTCCTCGGTATACTTAAATATCGTATCCGGTGTAGGATCGGTTCTCTTTTCAGAGAGAATCCTAAACAGCGGGTCTTGAGGAATATTTAATTTGGAAAGACGGCTTGAGCCATAGGCGTATGAACGTCTAATGTCACCTATGCCATAACTGGTTTCTTGGTCAGTCTGGGCAAGATCGGAAATGGTCAATGGGGTATCTGTAGCCATGTATGCCTCCATGATTGAGCGAGGCAAGGCCGATCACCAAGCTACTCGCTCTTTGTTTGTATGTCCAAGTTGTTACCGTCAATACGCCGTTTTTGCGCATTGAACAATTCATCGATAGGCGAGGCTGGCGTTCCTTCGGAGTTAGCCGTTGCAAGACTTGCGGGAGTGTCGGCAATCTTTCGCATCTGTTCGGTTATGCCCGTTCTGGTGGTCTGTGCCACCTTCTTGGAAAATTCTTCCGGGTTACGGAGCATGAGAAGATGATCGAGAGTCATCGGGTTGCTTTTTGACCACCCTATTAATTCCTCAACATCTTTTCTACTCTTGTCCGGGTGCGTTATCAGAAAGTCTTGAATCTGTCTTTCCATCGCACTTTCCTTGGCGGACGATTGTTTATAAGTTGCGAGTTCGTTACGAACAATTTCCTGTGCCTTTTTCTTGACCTGTTCCTCAAATACTTTGGGATCGGTCAAATCTAAGTCCTGCAAATTCTCTTCTTCTTTCGGTTGCCAATAACTCGTGATGTGTTGTACGAGTTTTGGGTCGTCTTTAAGAGATTTTATAAATGAAGCATAGTCGCTGAATTCACTAAGTTCGTTTTTGATGATATCCCGTTCGGTTTCTAATGCTTCTCTTGCTATTTTCTCGGCTTCCAATTCTTTGGCAAGCCGTATACCCTCCGCACTTGATTTTTTGTATCTTTCTTCAAGTGGTGGAAGGTTTTGTCCTGCGAGGTTCTCCGTTGCAGAGGTTCCCTCATCTTTTGGGATAGATGGAAAATTAAGCTCTGCGGAGTCCGGTTTCGGGTTATCCGCTGTTTTTGGCATGTTGCCTCCTTTAGTTGAGTTGAGATTTAATATCTATTCCGAATGGACCTATATCGTAATGTCTTTCCATAACTCCATTTTCATGGTATCCGTCCTTATCATACCATTCTTGTATATATCTTGCAAACATATCCATACTTCCGACACAAACACATGTACTCCACCAACCTAATGGGTAAATAAAAATATGTAGTTTATTACTTTCCCAAAAAACAATTTCCCAGTCGAGTGGCGACCAACTCATTCTACTTATTGAAAACATAGATTACTTTTTCTTAGCTAATTGTGGTTTTTCCTGTTGCCTTGCTTTATCTTCTATAAGTTTCATCGCTCCGGTATGAATCATCTGTTTTGCGATGATCTCTGACTTTACTTTATTTACGACCTTATCTATCTCAACTTCCGCCTTTTTGACTTTTTCCTTTATACCGGAATGTTCCAGTTCCCTTGTGAAGGTTTCAATAGTGCCTTCTTTCTGTTTCAAGGCCTCTTTGAGAGCTTCGTTTTCCTGAGAGAGTTGAGCATAGATAGACTTTCTCTTAATGAGTTCCTCTTTATTTTTCACATCTGTTTCTGCGAGAAAAGCAATATCATCTACAATGCCAATTTCAAACCACTTCTCATATCGTTCCAAAACCGCCCATCGGTTTACCGGCAAGGTACTTCCGGGTTTAACTTTTATATCAAAAGTAGTTGATTCATAATCATGATATTTCTCAATGTCTCTCGTGAGGTCGGGATAGATTGGAATATTGAGTTCATATTTTTTTACATCTCCGGTATCCGGGTTGATGATTCGGAAAATCTTGTAAGATTGATAGGTCGCCTGCGAATAACTGGTAAAGACCTTAAAGACTTGTTCGAGAGCTGGTTCCACGACATTGCCCATCCATGCCTTGACATTTCGTGTGGAGGCCTCTTCTTCGGCAAGATATCCCCTAAAAGTCTCCTGACTACTTTTTCCGCCACGAAGAATCGCCTTGGCTCCCATGAGTTCTTCGATGATCTGTTCACCTTTTTCCGCTACCTGAAAGAATGCAGAATTGAGCGGAGCAGGCAAAATCTCTTTAACATCATCAAGATTTCCAGTAAGAACATCTATAATCCCACCGGGCATTGTAATCTGTGTCGGAAAGTCTTTAGTCGTTGCGCCCGGTTTTCTTTTCCATCGAAGACTCGACCCAAGAGAAGCGTTGTGAATCATCAACTGATGCGCCTTGTTGACTTCCTGTTGAGTTCCCACGGCTTTCTGTACAGCACTCATAGGATATGGTGTCCCTGTGTGACCGTATGGAACAGGAATAATGGGATAGTCCCCACCGGGAAGTTCATTTTTATAAAGAAATGTATCCGTTCCAACAGAAACGATTACCCTTACCCTGTCTTTGTAATATGGAACCGCATTAACAATCTTATCCTTAAATACCTCACTGTCCTTTAACTGAATATATTCCTTCTCGGTAACAGTGGACGTTTGAGTGGTAGTAATACTGTTAATCGCATCATTGGTCACTTGCACTTGATAGTCTTTGACAGCCTTTTTGGCATCTTCCTGAAGTTTCTGAAGTTCAAAATTCATCCGTTCTTTCGATATTGTCTCACGGGAAAAAGCATCTCTCAGTTGAATAGCCTGACTCTCAAGTTCTTTAACTAATTTCTTTTCAAAGAACGCAACTTCTGTTTGAACTTTCTTTTTAATCTCGTCGATCTCTACCTGACTGGGTTCTGTTCTGGCCGTAACTGTGACAAACTTTGCCTTATATTTTTCATATCTTTCATAGTAATCAATCCAGTCCGACTCTCTGTTATCCACACTTGTAGTAATATCCGCAGGTTGAATACTTGCGGATTGAGTCGTATCCCTGTCAGAGTATCCCGTACTGTGTTCGTCATTGCCAGATGCTTTGTTTATCTTTGAAGCGAACTGCGGGAGTTTATTTTTTAATTGCCTGCGAGTAAAGTCTTTTTTTATGAGAATGTATCCGGCATCCCGATAGAGAATATCGGTTGAAGCGGGGTCCACATATACATCCCACGGATTAAGACTCCTCAAGACAACCTCTCCCATCCCTCTGTCAGCATTGGGGTCTATAGTGACAAACCAGTACCCCACACTTTTCGTGAGAGAATTTCTCAGTATTTGACCATGTAGACTCTTACCAAGGGATAAGTCCCAACAATACTCTACAAGAGCGTCGTGAACCGAGGCGAGGTCTGTATCGCTTCCCTCTCTGCCAACCACATATATTCCAGGATTGTTGGCTGTTAAAAAATATATAAGAACATCCACACTGCCGGAAATCTTATCCACAATAAATGTGGGCATTCCGGCACTCGTAAGATCGGAGAGTTCCTTACTGGTCAATTGGTCACAATGGGCAAAGTCGTATGCTTTTTGCTGTGTCGTACGCCACTGGACATAACTTCCAGTCTTGGAATTTATAAATAATTCTCTATTTTCTTTGGCTAATTTCTCACTCATGCAGTTACCCAACTTTTAGATTTTTTAGCGGGAGAACGATTCCAACGATTCAGTTTTTCTTTTTGATATTCTGGCGGATACATATTCAAAGTGCAAAAGAGAAGTGTTTCGATTTCATCATCATGTTTCATTTTATCGCCAAAATTCTCAGTCTGTTCTCTAAGTGTATAATGTTCATCCCTGTAGTGAATGAGTCTGTAAGAGAACATGGTATTGAGACCCATCTTGATTTTATTTATTTTTTCATGTCCGCCGGGATCGGTGGGAATAGCGATAAGGTCATATCTGTGACGCCTGAACTTTTCTGCTTCTATATCCTGCATTACCCCACGAGTCATGGCTACATCTTCCACGGTTCCATTTTTACAATGGTACTTGTCGTTGAGTTCAAATATATAATCCACCACACCTGGTCCGCCTACCAGTTTCCCATTTGCGTCCCTGAGTCCTAACTGCGGTATGGCAAGTTTAGAAACATACTCCAAAACAAAAATTCTTTTTAAATTATCTTCTGCGATGACCATGATAACAGAGTTGTCGGAATTTCTGGTCTTAATATCCGTAGCGGGATCGCTACCCCAAAAACAATTTATTGGAAAGGTTTCGTTCTTCCATGTCAAATAACTTTGCTTCTCTAACTCATTCCACATATAAGAAGCATTGTGAATGATATAATGGTCTCTTGTCCAAATACGGTTTTCGTTACCCTGCGGTTCGAGTTCGTATTCCTGAGAATATCCGGGGAGATTGTTATTGTCGATATAGAACTGTCTTCTCTTGTTGAGTTCTGCCCGTGGAATATAGGATTCCCACAGAACGCCACCAGGCATTGTCGGTTGAGAGGCTTTATAAGTAATTACGAGATAACTGTAATCCTCTTCAGTTCCATCATGAATAGCCTTTTTCCAACCATCTAAAATGTTTTGGCAGAGAGAGTCGTAATGAACAGGTGTGCCATTAAAAATTAATCTTCCATTATAAATATCGAGAGCAGGATAAACCGCATTGGTCACGGTACGTTTTATCTTTGTGCGTGACTCTAAGGTCAGAGTATTTTCTTCGTTTTCAATATCGTCAAGAATAATGACGTTGTATCTCTGGGAACCCCCAATTACCGAACCCTTTGTCTCTCCCCTGAGACTTCGTGCGTTTGATCTTGATATGAGAGTACAGTCGTTGGCTAAAACAATGTCTTGCTCTGTCCACTTCTTGTTGAAGTGTTTCCCGCATTGATCTCCGAAATAGGTCTTAATTCTCTCATTGAACATAATCTGCTGAGAGATGTATTCGACATTGCGAAAGGACTTTCCGAGAGAGTCGGCAACCCATCCGAAAAATAACGGTGGATCACCTTGTTTATGGAACAGAAATCTATGTAAAATAAAGGCTTTAGTGAGTGTGGTATTGTGTACTACTAATCCATCAACTATAAAATTGTGATGCCGTTCCGTTTCTATGTCAAATGTTTCTTCGGTCTTATATGGCCTAATTGATATTATTTTATCCCAAAAAACATCAGCTTCCTCATAATGACTCCAAACACCATTCCCGCCATCTAACGCAATCGCCCTTTTTAATTTATTTCTTGTAATGCTATACTTATTTGATATGGATAGTCCGTTCCGTTTAAAATGTATTGCTTTATGTTTTCGATACTCCCATAATTTATTAGGATAAACGTCTATTAATGAGTAACCCTCTTTTTCTAATATCTTGCGAGCGTTCTGTCTTTTATGAAAGAGATCGCACTTTCTCACCAATAAACCTATTCCAGTTCTACTAAATTGTAATGTCCAAGCACCAGCATGATCGGTTGGTCTATAAAACTTTGTTGTTATAATACCAACACGATGGAACATTTTTCTCAGATCATCTATTAATCCCTCATTCGCCAAGGTTACACCCGCACAACCACTCTCAACGGCAAACCATCCATCTGTTACCATCACAATATTAATAAATTCCCAAAGAATTTTATCTGATAATCTAAAAATCTCTTTCGGAACGCGCTTAGTTAGTGCAGTATGCCCCATAATTCCCCATGTCTCCACCCATTCCCGTGCAATATTTACACGATTAGCATATTGTTTCCCAGTTCTACGAATACCTCCAAGTCTATATGTGTATCTATCCTTATGCTTAAACGTAAACCCAAGAGATTCTGCACATTTTTTGCAATCTTCAATAACCTCTTTGTTGGAGTTTGTATATAAAACATCTCTTTGGCTGAGTCCACCCTCCATGAGTAAGTGAGCAATCAACTTAAAAGTTTCTGGAGTTGGATTTAATTTACCAATACCCCGTTGATGTCTGGTTGATGCAACCAAATCACCAACTTGTAAATCTTCCTCTACCTTTTTCCACCCATCAAATGTGAGGACTCTGTGCCCCCTGGATGCAACAAGGCGACGACCAGTTCTTGTTGTAACTTCATAAGTTTTTTGAATTCCAGAAAACGATGAGTTTTTTATAACATCTGTAGTTAGCTTAAGAGTTCTTTGGTCTATAGCAATAATTTTTCGACCAATTTGTAATTTATTGACCGGGACATAATCACCATCAGCAGTAAGAACTTCCATCTCCGCACTGAGGCATTTCGCATGTCCCCTGGCAATTATGATTGCTAATTGCTTTGTGATGTCCTCGGCAAGATATGCCCGTGCTATCTCTCTGTGGAAATCAGGTGTTTCCGATTTCCCAAAATCACCCTGAAGAAACAACTTCCCGAATGAAATGAGATCATTCCGTGCGACTTCAAGATGTTTTTCCATTCTGGAAAGTTGTACGGGAGAGTATTGGTTTATATTTATCGTTTGGACTTGCCCTTACGCTTTTCAATCTTTTTAATTGTTCCGTAGATGTAAGCGTCTTTGCGTTTACCCCTCAAGCCCTTCTTGGTCGCTGAACGTGCAAGTTTTTTATGTAACGCTTTTGGCATTTAAAATCTCCGTTATCTTCTTTGCCGCTTCTCCATCCCCATAAAAATCAGGATGTTCCCTAAGACTAAAACCCTGCCCACTGTCTTTCCAAAGAATATTCCATCCACTTCCTACTGTCTCTGTCCACTCGGTCTCATCTCTCAAAGTAATACAGGGAGTTCTTAACCAGTAAGCCTCCTTTTGAATCCCGCCGGAATCTGTCAATACAATATTGGCACACTCTATGTAACTTATTAATTCTACATAACTTAGTGGTTTGAGTGGAACGATGTTTTCAATGGGTTTAAATAACTTCTTAGTACGTGGATGGATAGGAAAGTATGTAGTGTACGGAAATCTTTTGACAAAATCCATCAGTTCTTCAAACTTCTCAGGTGTTGTATTCTCCGCCCTGTGGATCGTCAAGAGATTGAATGGTTTAGGTTTTTTTCTTCTACGGGTTTTCAGGATAACGTCTTTCATTACGTCACCCGTAAAAACTCCGTCCAATTTTTCTGCACGCAGATTAACCAAAGCCTTCTCAGAGGGGCAGAAACGCCACGTAGAGAGACGATCTACCTGAACCCTATTGTATTCCTCGATAATTGTAGAAAAACTCCGTACACCCGCCTCTACATGCGCTACTGGTATATTCAGAGAATGGGCAGCGAGTGTTCCTCCGAGAGTTGAGTTGGTATCACCATAAACCACCACGATTTCAGGTTTCTCTTTTTTGAGAATACTACGAGTCTCTTCAAAAATTGTGTCTACACAATTTCCTGCGTTTAAATGATAATCTGGAGTTTTGAGATCAAATTCTTCAAAGAACAGTTTCGACATCTCGTAATCGTAATGTTGACCCGTGTGAATAAGCAGGTCTTTGCGTTCGAGAGCGTTTTGGATTGGAAAATACTTAATGAAGTGGGGTCTTGCCCCGATGATATTGCAGATCAATGGAATATTTATCAAAATAATGGACTAAGTATTTGCTTCTATTCGTTTTTGTTCGGTTTCTATCACTTCTTTGACTTCCGCATCTCCAATAAATCCAGAGTGTCCCGGAAATTGCGGTTGCATCTGGGCTTTGGGTTCTACTTCGAGATAATGTCCAGCGGTTTGTACGGATTGAAGGCGAACGTGTTCATTTTTCGCCTTTTCTCCGAGTTCTTTTAGCATTTCAAATATCCATTCGATGTTTATACCGGCTGTTTCAGCCGATTCTGCGACAGATTTACGAATTTCATTCATTATTCTTTCCTGTCCAAGTAAATATATCAGTCTTGAATAGATATAATCTTCACTTTTTGCCTTTGGAAAGGCAATTTTGAAGGATTCATAGGGTTTTCCGGTTACTATGAGAGATGCGATAAAGACAAGTTCCGCCCGTGTGAGTTTATCGGTATCTTTATGTTTTCCAAATTTTCTTGTGAGTTTCCCGTTCAGCGAATACCTTGATTCGTGTCTTGAAAAGTCGGTATCCATGAAGTTTTTAGCACCATTAACAAATGTACCCACAATAGTGAGAACAAAATAATAGTTACATCCATTTGGTTGAGATCTTTTTAGGATCTCTACAATGCGTCCGTCGTCACTCCAAACCCATTCTCCCGCTTGTGCATTGCGCCAGTCCTGACTTATAGCAGGAGGTTTTCCTTGAAACCACCTGCTGAAGTCATGTTCGTTATCAAAGACATAGTGCATCGTGCCTTTGTATTTGCCGTAACGCATTTTACAGGGGCCAATCAGTTATCGTGGTATTCTCAGAAACTGTATAAATTTGAACAACTTTAAAACCAGAACAATATAAATATACAACTTTCATCCTATAAACCCCCTTGTCGGTGCGTCTATCAGTTCTCTCTCTTTCAGATTCATAAAGTCTTCTATTGTCTTTTCTCCGTCGGGTTTGTCCCGATAGACGGTCCCCCAGACGGAGAATCCAAAACTGCTGGGGATTCGTTTAGCTTTTTTGCCACAGCGGCAAGTGATAATGGAGCCGATTCGTCGCCGGGTTTTTGAGAAATGGTCGAACCTCTCTCCACACTCGCAGAGATATTCGTAGATGGGCATGGTCCCTCCTTTATTCCAGGTAGTCCGCTGAGAGAAGTGATTGGTTCCTCTTCCGGCGCATCCACATCAGATATGGTAATCTCAGGTATTTTGGGCGAAGTGATAATATTCTGTAACACGCCACCCTTTTTCCAGTTAATGCAACCGATATTAATAGGTTCCACCACGGGCCAACCCTTTTCAACTACTGGCGGTACTCCATGGCATTCACCGGCCCTGACACCACCACCGATTGGAGTGTTCCCACGCATTTCTTCGTTGATATAGTAATAACAGTCACTGCATATCACATCAATCCTGTTGCTCATTTACTTTCTCCTCCATATATATCATGATGGGCCATCACCATTCTCGGAATCCACTTGATGAACTCCGTTCTTGTTATCGGTGTCTGATTTTCCTTTGCCATTCTGATCGTGTCGAATATCAGTTCCTCGAATTCGTCCCTTATGTTCTTTTTCTCGTACATCGAACTCCTCCTTGCATATCTTTTTTGCAATAGCTTCTATGAGAAGAAACTGTTCTTTCTCAATATGAAACACCACGCCATCTTCACATTCCACGGTTACACTATCTTTGAACTCTCCAAATTCTGCTACCTTATGCGCCATCACTTCCCTCCCGCATGTTCCAGAAAAGTAATGCAGTTTTCTCATTATTCCAATACTGAACTTGTTGTCCAGCGGGACAATTAAAATTTCCACATTGGACTACCCAACCAACTCCAGTTGTGGTATCCCCAACTTCCGTTATGGTCATGTGGGCTTCGCCTCCACAAAAAGGACAAGATAACAATTTGGAAGAAGAAATATCATCTACTATTTTTCTCGCCATCACTCCTCCAACATCCTTAAAGTATGCTTGGTCGTTTCAAATATCAAAACCCTGATCCCTGTTTGTGTCTGAAAAAACCTGTCCCTTTCAATCATGCAGAGGTCTTTGGCAAACTCTACAGCCTTATGGTCAAGTTTTATACGTTGTCTGCCTTAACAAAAGCATCGACTTTTCCAAATAATCCCGTATGTCCACTCCCGTTACCGGCGACAACTTCCTTTTTCCCAAGGTCTACAATTTGCCACCAATCAAAGTCACAATCTTTTATGGTATCGATT
>Ga0307376_10004288_pt1 | contig 13086 bp, 16 predicted proteins | sample TR2MG_FD_202536 | JGI IMG/M metagenome (GOLD analysis project Ga0307376, IMG submission 202536) | Soil microbial communities from Risofladan, Vaasa, Finland - TR-2 | ecosystem: Environmental > Terrestrial > Soil > Coastal area > Acid sulfate soil | place: Finland: Risofladan, Vaasa | collected... | reverse complement strand
GGCTTGACAAATACTCCTTTGACCGCTAGATTATAGTCCCAGTAACATACCCTAACGAGGAGAAGCCTCTTGCGTTGCATTTCGTGGGATATTGAAACGACCGACCTGAAGGCAGACGTTGGTCGGATCTTATGTGCTGTAGCTTACGACCAGATCGCACGCAAATACACCATCTTCCGTAACGATGACATCTCAGGAGTCATTGCCAATGACGAAGAAATTGCAGTCCAGCTTAGAGATCATCTCGAACAGTATCCGATCACCGCTGGCTGGCACTCCAAAGGATTCGACATCCCCTTCGTCAATACGCGACTCGCTAAATATGGCCATCGCCCGATCAGACGCCATCTGCATATTGACGGAAGATGGTCAATGGCTGGTTGGAGAGGGCTGGGTCCTAGAAATGCCAAGCTCGCTACTGCAGCGGAGTTCTTCAATCTTAAGGACCGCAAACCGTCGGTTGATGTGGATGTCTGGATTGGGGCGGCGATGGGCGGCGACCGGAAAGCGATGGACGAACTGGTGGATCGCTGTAAGGCTGACACGAAGATTACCGCCGAGGTTATAGAGCGCCTGCTCAACCTTGGCGTCATTGCTAACATTCAATCTTACCCTTAAGGAGCACATAATGGGAATCATCGAGCTCGTTCTTATCTCGGCCTCGTTCTTCGTCGGTGGTGTGGTTACTGCCGTCATCGTCATCTCTAACAACAAGCCCTTGGCTCGTAAACTACTGGACAGCTAATGCCTAACCCACTTGTAGAGATCATCAGCGGTGGGATCGGTTCACTTATTGGTTCTATCGGAGGTATTATAGATGATCTCAATACGTCGGATGAGGAAAAGCTTGCGGCGAAACTTGCTCTTTCCCAACTGGAGAACGCCGTCACAATCAGACTCATCGAGGCTGAACAAACGCTGGTTCAGGAGAAAGCAAAGGTACTTGTAGCTGAGGCTCAGGGTGAAAGCTGGCTCCAGAGGAACTGGCGTCCTATCACGATGATGACCTTCGTCTTTATCGTAGCATGGAACTTTGTGGTAGCCCCGCTGTTTGGGGCTGTCTATCTGGAGATCCCTGACAAGATGTGGAGCCTCCTCCAGTTAGGCGTCGGCGGTTACATCATCGGTAGGTCGGTTGAGAAGGGCATCACTACTTACACAGACCACAAGACTACTATAGCTAACGGCAACGGAGGCGCAACAGGAGTCACCTCCTATTGATCCGCGTAGCGACTATTGTCAAGAACGAAGAGCACCGCTACTGGAGGTCAGCCCTCGAAGCGTGGCAGACATTCGCTGAGGACATCATCGTATTCGATGACGACTCAGAGGACGACACCCGTAAGATAGCTGACGAGATGGGGTGCGACACCTTCAACCTCATAGACAACACGGATATGTGGGGCAATGAGACCCCACACCGTGCTGCCCTATTCAATTACGCCATGAGTAAGGCGGAGGTTGATGACGTTATCTTCTGGCTCGACGCTGACATGGTACCTGCCAAGGACCCGACCAAGTTCTTCGATGTAGAAGGACCTCGATCTTGGGCGTTCAAGCTCTATGATCTATGGGCTCCGAGTATGTACCGGACAGATGAGTTCTGGCGTGGACACCTCTACCCCAGAGTATGGGCCATCCGCAAGCCAGCGGACTACACCGCCTCTGATAACATCTGGGAAGGCCGTGGTATCCACTCAGGCCACATCCCTGCTAGCTGGTGGAAGAAGGACTCTAACTTCATGCCTCAGATGATGATGCCTGCTGACCTCAGTCTCCTCCACTACGGCTACTACACACCGCGAGACCGCTACGACAGGGATGAGCGGTACCAATCAGTCAAGTTCCACCTGACCCCGGAGGAGATAGCTCACGCCGAGACAATCCTCGATGTTGAGCCTGTCCTTCGACAGCTTCCCTTTACCCCCACACTTACCTTGAGGCACGAATGAAGATCCTTGCTGGCGCGGTAGTCCGACAGCACCCAGACATACTGGCGGCCCACCTAAAAACCATGAAGTGGCAAGTGCTGCGCGACGAACATCGCGTCGATCTTGTCTACATCAACGACCTCGACCCCGACGATATTAACTACGCACGCGCACGCGACATACTACTGGATGATCCTGCTATCATCACCTACTCTACTGATATCAAGGAGCGCCCTGCTGGGGCAGAGTATGTAGTAGGAGAGGATACACATCACTGGAACGTAGCAACCTTCCAGTACCTAGCCGCAGCTAAGCAGGAACTCCTTGACTACGCAGTCAAGCGTGGGTATGATGCGGTATGGCTCGTCGATACCGATCTCCTCTGCGATCCTCACACCCTGCAGAATCTGATCGACGTAGATCAGCCCATCACCAGCGGTGTGTTCTGGACTCAGTGGAGCCCCGAGCTACCCTATCTACCGCAGGTGTGGCAGCACCACCCTTATGAGCTAGACTCAATCAAGGTGCCTCAGCATGAATTTATCAAACGATTGTCCCATAGGGACATACTCTCTGTCGGTGGCCTCGGAGCCTGTACACTCATTAGGACTGAGGTTCTTGATAGAGTCCGTTACTGGCCTTTCCTCGATGGCCTGCCGGAAGGTGGAATGTGGCAGGGAGAGGACCGACACTTCTCCGTTCGTGCCAATCGTGCCCACATCCCTCTTACAGCTTGTGCGTGGTCCGACATCTACCATGTCTATCGCCACTCCTATATCAGCGGTATCCCCTCCGCCCTCGCAGATCTGGAGGCTCGCACCCTACCCGCCGCTAATATAGGAGACTATGTCTCCTTCACGATTGAGGACCTTGAGACCGCTGGACTAGCGGACCACAAGCTCCGTATGAGGGGGCGACTGGGCCAGATCGACATGCTACCCGAGATCGAGATCGATCTTCAGAATCTCAGCCCCGGACAGGACTGTATCACCCGGGTAAGCTTCCCACTGTGGTATGAGATCACTGAGCTTAGAGGCCAGACGCGACTGTTCCGCCTAACTCTGCTCGCGGTCAAGCCTTACCTACCACCTATCGGCTTGCCCACTGCGTCATCGGAGTTCGATGAACGCTACTATACTCCTGCCCAGATCCGGCTCATGCGTAACAGCCGGGTGAGGTCCAATGAAGATAATCACGCAGCTAATGATAACGCTGGTAGACGGGATGGTGATCCAAGTTGACTCACTCGACGGAAAGTATACAGTCATTTGGCCTGACGGATTCGCTGCCGAGCAAGACGCCGTCACCTTGCTGGACCTCCGCGACCTTCTCCTTACAGGGAGTTGTTATGCACTACTGCTCGACAACGTCCCCTATAATGAAGGCCCTCCCATGACCATCACTATATTCCCTGACTCAATCATCAACATGGTCTCTAACGATACAGAGGTATTAGCTAAATGACAGAAGAGGGTGTAGACATCCGACTACTACCGGGCCTAGTTGCTACGGTATGCACCACTGGATCTGTGCTACCTGAGTACGCATCTGCCTTGATGGAACTTCGTTCATGGAATGATCGCAACGACTTCCACAAGGTGGAGTATCTGACCTTCTCTGCCACTCTGGTAGAGGCAGGCAGAGATGCGGCAGTCGATCACATGCTCCGCAACGACTATGCGTGGCTCCTCCAGATCGATGCCGATGCTGCTCCCTTCCCACCCAACGCGCTGGCCCACATGATTGAGCTTGGCTTCATGCACATGCCCGGCGTCGATGCGATTGGCGCATACTGCCAGCTTAAGGGCGATCCGCCTGTCTGCACCATCGACACAGGCACTGGAACTTGGGAGGAGCACTACCCCAACGAGGGTGTACTGCCGGTCATCAGGACCGGCGGCCACTTCCTCTTCACCAAGCGTTCCGCATTCGAGAGAATGGGCGGCCCCCCATACTTTCGCACGCGCAAGCCGATGCGCCCAGTCGATGCGCTGGCTGAGCTTGACAACTTCGCACGAGTAGAACTGGACGGGCACAACCCGTTCGCCTCTACTCCTGATTGGGCTGGGCTAGTTGCCTCCGCCCGCAACCGTGACCCTTCTCCAGCCGACATGGGTGTCGGTGAGGACTCGGGATTCTGCGACAGGCTCCTCGCATCTGGTGGTTCAATCGTTGTCGAAACGGCGATAGTTGCGGGACACGTCGATAGGCGTTATATTACTCCTCAAGATTTAGCAGACGCCGTCAAGAAACGCGACCGCGCCCTTCAGCTACGCTATGGAGTGATGGAATGAGAGCCTCTCTAATCATCAACACCGCTGTCCTCGCGCCGCACGCCCAGAAGACGGGCAATCCGTTCCGCACCACCACCTACGCCGAACGCGGCGAGGGCCTCCTGCGTATCATCGATGAAGGTCTACCCGAGGCGTGCGAAAAGATAGTGGCGGGCAACTACGAACCCGGCGACGGCTACACCTACATAGAGGTTCCACCCCTCTATGGTGATCGACGTGACGCCCTCGTACAAAGGGAGATGGGTGCCCGCCTCTCCACTGGGGACATCCTTGTCTTTACACATGATGACCACCTTCCGAATTTCCATGCTAGTGATATACAGGCCGCAGACTGGGATATCCTAGTTCCGAAGAGGGTCCATGATGTGACAGGCGAGGAGCTCCCCAATGGCCGGGACCAAGACTACATGGGAGGACACTCCCTCATTATGACACGGGAAGCATGGGTCAGAGTGCCTTGGCTTTCCGTTATTCCCGAGCGTTGTTGGGACCTCCCTATGACCCGCCTCTGGAGAGAGGCCGGGCTCAAGATCGAGTGGACTGACGACCTTATCAGCGTTGACCTTGAAGCGAAAGCCGGTGAAGGATGACCCTTAAGTACGACACGCCATACCAAGGAGTAACGACAGAGTGGAACTGCCCAGAAGGAGATGTATTCGTCACGATTGCGGCGGAGAACGGGAACGTATGGGTAGACGCCAAGGTGGGAAAGGCGGGTACTCCCCTCAACTCAGACGCATTCGCCATATCAGCCCTTGTAGGCACAGCTATCCGCAACGGCATACCCGTAGACAAGATCGTGAAAATTCTACGCGGAGTTTCGCATGAAGACAGCAACCATCTACTAGCAAGGAGCGAACGTGGAGCCCTCTCCCTCTCAGACGCCATCGGAAAGGCCATTGCCCAGCACTACAGCGGGGGAGAACACTGACTGGACCTACTGCGACCACTGCAACTTGCGCGGGCATGTTATAGTTAGGCAGTGCAAACATATCTGCGGTAACTGCAAGAGGATCATACGAGACTGCACTGATTATTAAGGGGGTCTGACACCGTCACCCTAAACGACGGGAAGAGCGTCCGTGGGCAGCCAAGCTAAATCAAAAGCTGCTGCTAGACGAGAGGCCAGACTAGCCCACGGGGTCTGGCCCGCCTCTCTTGCCACATAAGCTATATTATCCTCTGGAATCACTGCACCTTACGAGGAGAACATGGCTGACATCTCAGGCAACTGGAACAAGAACATGCCCTCTGGTACCTCTCTCATTTCAGAGGGAGATGACCTGATGCGGCAGCATTGGGGATCTATTCAGTCCCTAGTCCAAGATGAACACTACTTCAATGACTCCCTCTCCAGCGCAGGTATCCATAAGCCCGGCTCTGCCCGCGTATTCTTCGGTCCATCCTCAGCCCTGTCTACGTCTGGCGCGTCTACAAACGATGGCAGACTCTACCTGGAATCAGACACTGGCAACCTGATGCATGTGGGGTCAGGTGTTACTGTGACCCGTGTCACCAATAGTGGCGGGGTCTGTCTGGCAACTAGTTACACAGACTCTAATACCGTGCTAGGATTTGATAGTGGTGGTGATGGTAAGAACGATTGTGGTTTCGCAAACATAGCCGCTGAGTGGGGACCACACTCCACCAGTACATGGGGAGTCATCTCAGCCAGCTCCATCAGATATGTGACGGTTCCATCCAATCTCTCCGGCTACTTTGCGATTAAGTATGATTGCCAGTTAGCAGAGACACCACTCTATGGTACTGGCGCAGATCAGATCTTCCTCAACGTCATAAAAAACGGTACAAGTGTATACACAGCCGAGTACGGTGCGGGTACTTCTGATATCTCTATGCACAGTATCTCGATGAACTACACCCTAGCTGCTAAGGCTGCTGATACAATCCGTGTGCGGTCGTGGCACGACAGGTTAGCGGCAAAGGGAGCCACTGGCACAAATCAACTGTCGATCTTTAAGGTTGGATAATGGCTCATATCCGCCGCTTACGGTATGGGCTGCCCGAACGGGAGCGCCCGCCAGAGACTAAAGAAGTACCAATCGAGATCAGGCGAGGCTTTCACTACGGTCTCCCTGAATATGCCCTACCTGTCGGCTACTCTCCCGATTGCCTCAACGTCATCCCCACCCTCGATGACGTAGGTATCGCTCCTCGTGACGGGCTTGACTTCTTCTCCACCTATACAGGTATGCCCCAGCCTGAAGCAATCAACATGCTCTACGACATCAGGGGCACGCCTGTACTCATGGCGCTATCAGGCACCTCTATTCACTACTACCCTTACAGCAACCCTAGCTGGTCCGCTCTCACCGAACTAGGCACGCCTCTATCTCACACCACCACTGCCCACAGTGAGATAATTCAAGCTAACTCCACCTCCACCGCATACGGTATCGTACTCAACGCTACCAACTCACCCAAATACTCCACAGTTGAGCAGGATACCCAGCACTGGTCCGACCTTACCCAGATCTTCTCGATCACCTCCGTCGCCTACACTGGCACCCAGTCAGATGAGCGTGTAGTCTTCGCTAACCTCACCTCTCTCGACGTACCACACCCACGCAGGCTGGTCTGGAGTGTACGAGGTAACCCTCTCGACTACACTATCGCCCTAGGTGCTGGCTTCGCTGACCTGACCGAGATGAACGGCTCTATCATGCGTATCGTCCCCGATACACAGGGCTTCCTCATCCTAGGCACCAATGAGATCTGGCGTGCCCGTCCTCGCCGCGACATCTACGCTTATGACTTCATTGTCATATCCCGGGAAATGGGCTGTCCCTTCCCCAACACAGCCGTAGCTACTCCCTTCGGCGTGGTCTTCGTCGGCTCTGACTACGAGGTCTATGCTCTTCTCGGCTCACAACTCCGGCCACTCGGCATAGCAGAGGATAGCAAGGAAGCCTCCCGTGTCCGCCGCTATATCAAGCAGAACCTTACCGACCCCAACTTTGTCTGGGGTATGTACGATTACAACACCAAACGCTACCACCTCCAGTTCGGACCCGACGACGGCCTGACCTACAACTTCTCCTCCGATGCATGGTGGCCGCATGAGTTCGGCTTCGATGCAGCATGGAGGGGCTGTATGATCATAGATCCTCCCGACGTACTCGACCTCGGGCTCTCGTGGGACAAGCAGACCCTGAACTGGGACAGCCTCAACAACATCTGGAATGACGAGGGTGTCCTACGTCCTGCAACAGAGGGTGCTTATCCTCTCCTCGCTGCCGCTGGTGGGTTCCCTCTCAGATGGCGACCGGAGATCATTTCCGACACCAGCCATGTCATCAACAACCACTGGCGCTCCCCTCGCCTCTCAGCTAACGGACGACGATACAACTACGACGGTACATGGGTAGAGTTCTCCTCTGCTACCGCCTCCTCTATGACCGTCACACACCAGTTCGATGATCGAGCCCACGTTCAGTCCCGGTCGCTCCAATCCTCTCGCCTCTCCACCGCATGGGCACCAACCCACGGTGTAGGCAGGGCAGTCAGCATTAAGGTTGAGCTCAACCCACGCTGGAAGCCACAGCTAACAGCCATGACCGCTGGCCTACGCATCCACTCTGGTAAGGGCGGGGGTAGATGACCTCTTCTGGTGCATCCTTTACCATCCCTGTCGTACCTGAGCCGGTCAACACCGACGCTGACTCCTATTACTGGAGCACCGCTGTTAAGGACGCAGCTAACCAGCTAGCTGTTGCACTGGCGGATCACGATGACGCAATCGCTCTCCTACAACCAGCTTACGCTGGTCTCTACGTCGATGATAATGAGGTTGAAATCACCGGTATCGACACCTCACCATCTCAGCTATCTGTTGCATCGGCTACCGTTGGCCCGCAATACCGCATGGTATCCAACCTGACCACCTCCACTCTTGACGTTCAGATCCCCGGTGTCTATCAAGTTGGGTTTAACTTCTCGTTCTCTGGTACACCCAGTACCGAGTTCGATATGCACATATACAAGAACGCTGTTAAGACAGGCATCGGTATCCACCGAGTCATAGGTACAGGTGGTGACGTTGGTGCTGCCTCGTGTTCCGCGCATATAGAGTGCGATTCCGGTGACACTCTCTCAGTCTACATCAGCGCAGACGGAGCATCTAAAGCAATCACACCCGTAGACGGACAGTTCAACGCTACACTCATCCACCATAAGGAGTAACAATGCCAATAGGTTGGCTTGACCACCGTCCCGAACTCCCCTCCACTATCGAAGGCGTACACATCGAGAGGGCAGCGACCAAGACCAGAGTCGAAGAGTATACCTTCGTCCGCGATCATGTCGAGAAGCTTGAAGGCTTCCGTGCAATCGACGCAGCTACTGGCTACGTCGATGGCTGGCACATGCTCCCTTACATCCTAGCCAACATGGGCTGGCAAGTCGAGACCTTCGACATCGATGAGCGTACCCTTGGTATGCCCCATGACGAGAACGTCAACCGGCAGGTAGCCTCGCTCTCCGCTCTACCCTACGACGATAACTCTTGCGACCTACTCTGCTGCATCTCTACCCTTGAACATGTCGCACCCGAAGTCCGCTCCGCCTTCAACGAGGAGGCTCTTCGCGTCCTTTCACCGGGTGGCACCCTCATCATAACAGCCGATAACTACCCGGGAATCTCTCCCGCTTCTTTAGCATCTAACTTCTCCAACTTCGAGGTAGACCTCAATGACTACACAGACGAATCCCGACCATTCCCCGGAGGTAAGCGAGTTGCCTATCTCACCGCCACCCGCCCCTGAAGCTCGCTATCAAGCGATACCCTTCACGATTACCCCCGAGCGGGATCATATTCTCCAGCACATCCTCGACAATATGATCACGTTCGAGACCATGTTCACTGACTACCAAAAGAACGACAACACTCGCCGTGCCTCCATCGCTGCCTCCCTTACCAAGCTAGACTCGGTAACATGGGAGGTTTGGGAACTGGAAAACCAACTCCCAGTTGACCTTGTAGGTATATTACATCTGTCAGACATAGTACCGGGTCAAGACGCTGTAGCCCACTATGTATTTTTTGACGGAGACTTACGCGGCAAGACAACTCTATTGCAGAGAGTGCTGGACTGGGTCTTCGAGGATCATCCTGAAGCAGGATGGCGTAGCCTACAGCGTCTGACCCTTACCATCCCTGACTACGCGTATGCGTTGGCTCGCCACGCCCAGCACTACCTAGGGTTCGGCGGCCAGTTCACATACAAGACGGGAGGTAAGACCATCAAAGTTGAGGGGGTCAAAGAGAATGCCATTTCATGGAGAGGCGAACCTCGCCATCTAATTATCATGGGAAAGACTAATGCCAGCCCCTGAACCGAAAGTCGTTGACGCTTCCACTCCCGGCCAGCGAGAGATGCAGGGTTATATAAACCCCATCCTTATGAGGATGATGAACCCGGGCCAGCAAGGTGTCTGGGGTCAGTCACTGAGCGACAACAACTACGAAGCTCAGAACTACAACCAGCTTGCGCCCGGCCTCCTTCAGATGTTCAACCAAGGGCTCGGCCCTGCTCAGTCCTTCTTCGACGCATACGCTCCTGTCCATCAGCAGCAGATGCAGTTCGGACTGGGACAGCTAGGTGCTTCTGTTCCAATGGCTGGCTCTTCAGCCTTCGCTACTCAAGGCATTGATTTCGTCAACCAACAGACGAACGCCTTCAATCTCTTCGCTGCACAGGCGCAGCAGAACTTCCTTAAGCAGGCTCTCGAAGCTGCTGGAATGCTGGGCACCCTTGGACAGCAGGCTGGTACAGCGGTCGAACGCCGCTACATTAACCCGCTCCTCCAGAGCACAGCGACCGGAGCACAGTACGCGAATCCGAGAAGCGAGGTCTACCAGCCACCGGGTCTGCTTGACTATGGCTCGCAGATTGCTCAGGGTGCTGCAGCCGTAGCGATGGCGATATAATGGCTATCTTCGATCAGCGCCAGAGCATGACCTTCGGAAGCGATCTCTTCCGCATGATCACGGCTATGCAAGAGATGCAGATCCGCAAGGAAGACCTCAAGATGAGGCAGCAGGAGCACAAGCTCAAGGTAGAGGAGACTGAGTTCGCTGCGGCCAATAGACAGGGCGCAATGCATCAGATCCTCCAGATGCCGGGTGCTCTCGATAACGTATCACAAGGTGCAGCCGCACAGATTGCTGACGCCTCCCAGCCTGCAGCCGTACCAACAGCGCAGGTTACCAGAGAGGCAGCGACAGGCGCACTGCAGAGCGGTAACTTCGCTGATGCAGCGGTAGCTGCTCAGTACCTTGGTCTCCCGCCTGATATTCCTCTTGCTATCCAGAAGGAAGAGCGAAAGACTAACGCACGCAAGGGGCTGGAGGTAATGTTGGGTGACGAAGGTAGTCACTTCCTTGATGCTATCTTCCTCGCAGAGCAGGGTGGGTCACCAGCATTAGCGCAGGTGTTCACTAACAAATACTTCGACGCTAACCCGTCCGCTATTCAGAAGCTCCAACGTACCCAGATGGAGCTAGACATCGAGCGTACTCAGGCTACCATCGGCAAGATCTTACTCGATATCCAGATGGCTCCGCTTGACTACGAGCTACGCTCTGCCCAGCTAGACCTCGCTAAGACCCAAGCTGAACGCGACCGCATACGGATGGGCATGGAGATTGAGATGTTCCCGTTGCAGGTAGAAGCGGCGCGAGTAGATCTCTCCACCCGTCAGCTAGCCAACGATCTGTCCCGAGAGCTTAACCCCCTCCGTGTTACGGGCGCACAGAACCAACTCATCCTAGAAAAGTACAGCATCGAGGAGCGGGCCTTCATCTCCGAAGAGCGTGACAAGGCCCTCAATGGTGAGACAGAACCACAGATAGCACTTCGTGGCCTACTAGTCCACTCCGATATGGGCTTCACGCCCGAGGAAGCCGACGCTATGGTGCGTGGCATGGACCGGCAGACCGCCGCTCGTACCATGCTTGCCATAGGAGAACTACAGCACGCTGACCAACAGACCCGTAGGCGTATGACCTTCGAGCTCTTCCGAGAGTTTGCCATGCCACATCAGGACGCTTTCGGTGAGTGGCAGCCTCCTGTTGTATCCGACCCGCAGCAGCTAGCTCGTATCATAGGCACAGTCTCCGGCGAGATGTTGCCGACAGAAGAAACGGCGGCTATAGGTATCGGTATTATGTACTCCTTCATAGCTGGCGGCGAGAACCCCGCCGACCCGGCGGTAGTCAACGCTACCGTAGATGAGCTAATCGGTAGCCTCAACGCTACCTTGGTAGGCTCTGGTCAAGGTCAAATCCCTGCCAACGCTGTCACCCCGGTCGAAGAGGCTGAAATACGCAAAGCCATTGAGCTTGCCTCTGAGGAAGGTACCCTTGCCGAGGCATATGAGGTGATGTTCCGGGCTATCACTGTCTCTCCTAAGCTCAAAGCTATGCGAGAGCGGCTCAACGCTATCGACGCAGGTATCTATCTCAAGACCGTCATGTCTGAGAACATGTACCAGCGTCAGATCGAAGAGGTCATGCCTCCCGGAGCCCTCGCTAATCCGAGAACACTTGAGGGTACTCCCGAATGATCTTACAGATCCAGATAAATCCTCAGCAGTTCAGGCCCCGTACTACCCAGTCCCGTGCGCTGGCGCAAGAGGAAGAGAAGAAGTACCAAGACAGTACCTTCGAACCCGGTGGTATCGGCGGCAAGATCGCCCCCGCTATCGAGGGTGGGTACAACGCATTCAAGAGTGTCTTCAACTTTATCAAGGAACCCTTCCTCGAAGCTAAGGAATTCCTCAGCCCCACCAATTACTTCGGCAACATCGTCGAGGGCGCTGATCAAGTACCGTGGTACCTGCAGCTTAACCCTATGGCTATGTGGCTGAGCGGGCTGAAGGAGAAGAGGCGGGAGGGCAAGATCACACAGGATGAGTACCACCGACAGGTAAGAGGTGGGATTGGTACCATGCTAACCATTGCCTCCTTCGGCGTAGTTAACCCAGCCGCATCCAAGGCTGGTACTTGGATAGCAGGACAGTCTGCTTCTAAGCTCCTCCCTACTGCACCCGGTCAGTTCCTCGCTAAGGCTTTCGGTAAAGTTGGAATCAAGGGAGCCCTTGGTGAGCGGATGATACGCCACGGTACCACTGGTGTAATGGACGGCGCTTTCTTCGGTGGTGGGTTCGCTATCATGGAACCTATGGTCGAGAAGGAGGCTGTTCGTATGGATTCCTTCCTTACTCAGACTTTCATTGGTGCTCTCGCTGGTGGAGTGCTAGGCGCTAACCTCCCTATTATAGGTAGAGGCTTCACCAAGATAACTCACCCACTACGCAAGCAACTCACCCATGATCAACGCCGGGCGTGGCTAGCCTCGTTCCGTGACGAGATCGTGAAGTACGGCTCACAAGATGAGATGACGCAGACTATCGCCCGGATGGAGCTCCCTAAGACCGCCGCCGAGCAGCTTGCCCAAGCCTCACAAGGCCGCTTCAATCAACACCTTGCTAACAAGGGCTTCTTTGGTACCCTGCGTAACACCACTGGGCAGGTGACCGGCAAGTTCTTCAACCGATTCAATTCGGTTGACCGGATGAACCCAACCTTAGTACAGCACGCCTTTGACTGGCTTGACGCTCGCACTGTAGTACCTCATTACATGGCAAAGAAGCTTAACGACCTAGTCCTCTATGATCTCAAGCCAGAGCTACGCCCGGTCTTCTACAAGATCCTATTAAAGGGGCGTCTGGAAGGACAGGCATCTACCTTCGAGAAGCTAGCCATTGACTACCGCTCCAAGGTAGGTGGAGCACAGACCTCTCTCATCCCCGCACTTGAGACAGCGCCAGCAGATCTA
>Ga0307376_10004287_pt1 | contig 13090 bp, 10 predicted proteins | sample TR2MG_FD_202536 | JGI IMG/M metagenome (GOLD analysis project Ga0307376, IMG submission 202536) | Soil microbial communities from Risofladan, Vaasa, Finland - TR-2 | ecosystem: Environmental > Terrestrial > Soil > Coastal area > Acid sulfate soil | place: Finland: Risofladan, Vaasa | collected... | reverse complement strand
GAGCAGGGCACCATGCATGACAAGCCCGCCCACCGGCCGCCAACCCTGAGAGCCCGGATGCGTCCAGAGCACAATTGCTTTCCCAGATAGTGCAAAATCGCGCACAGCTGCGACCAGATGGGCCGCCCAGACCCATGTGCCGGAGAACAAAACTATCCCGTCGACGCCAGGATCACTCTTCATCGCGCCGAGCGCCTTTCGCGCTTCATTCTTCGTGGCGACTATGACCTCATGCGGAACAATCTCGATTCCGGTCCGGACCAGCGCATCCTTGGCGCTGTCGATGATCGACTGATCAACAAAGGGGGCGCCTGCGGGATCGGCCAGCCCGTCTTTGTGTACTCCAAAGACGACAAACCCGATTTTCGGTCGAATCATTTCCCTGCTCCCTTTCCGGTTCGAACGAGAAAACTCGGGAGAAAGTCCCGTTCCGCTTCCACCATTTCACTAAAGAGGGATCGAATCTCTCTGAGCGAGCAAACCGCGGATGTGAGCGGGTCAACCATAAGGGCGTGTTCTGCCGCATCCCGGTCCTCTTCTATTACCGCACGACAGACGAGATCGTGGAATGCCATGTGCTGGTAGTTGAAAGTTGCCAGATGAGACGGTATCTCTCCGAAGTAGGTCGGCTGGATACCTTTTGCATCGACAAGACACGCAACTTCAACGACCCCGTCTCGCGGGAGATTGCTTATGAGCCCCCCTTGATTCGAGACGTTTCCGTAGATGACGGTGGGCTTGTTCTTCACTTCTGCTTCAATGATGTAGGAGGCGAACTCCATCCCGCGCTCAAGGTCTGCAGTTCCCTGCTCGAGCTGCGCCAGCATCACCTCACCAAGCTTTCGCTCCTCGGGCCACGTTCGAGCATAGAATCCACTTCCGCCGTGTTCATCCGGACCACAGACGTCCCTGATGATGTCTTTCCTTTTCCGAATATAGGGAAGGTACTCGGAGACATGGCCGCTCGATTCGGTCATGAAAACTCCAAGATGTTCCATGAGTTCGAACCGTACCGGATCCTGATCCCGCACCGTCGTCAATTTCGCTCGTTCTCGGAGAAGCGGGTAGAGATCCCTGCCTTGCTGATCTGCAAGCAACACGAACCATGCAAGGTGGTTGATCCCGGCCGCACGCCATTTCACTGCATCGTAGGGAAGGTCGAGATAGTGGGCGATCTGATGGGAAGTATTCTGAATCGAATGGCAAAGTCCGACCATCTTCAGCGAGGTTGTCCGCAGCGCGGCAAGCACTGTCAGAGACATGGGGTTCGTGTAGTTCATTACAAGCGCGTTCGGGCACAGTTGCTCGATATCCTTGAGGATCTCGAGCCACGTCGGAAGCGTCCTCAGTGCCTTGAACAGTCCGCCGGGTCCTATCGTGTCGCCGATGCACTGGTCGATGCGGTACTTCAGGGGTATTTCGTATTCCCGTTGAATATTCTGTGGTCCGCCAACTTCAATGGAGTTGATCACATAATCGCTGCCGGGAAGAAGCTCTCTCCGGTTGAGACTCGTCGTGACTTTCCAGTTCTTTCCCGTCTGCTCGATGAGAAGTCCTGCCAATTTGCGAGTCAGTTCAAGCCTCGTCGCGTCAATATCAACGAGCGCGAACGTTCCGCCGTCAACCTCCGAAATCCTGAGGATATCCTTGATAAGCTCTGCCGCAAACACGGCACTTCCTGCACCGATTAATGTGACCTTCATACTATTGAATCTCCTATGGATGAGCGTTCCAAATCAATTCTGAGACTACTTCAAACCGGTAAGTGTCAAACCTTTGACAAATTGTTTCTGAAAGATAAAAAACACTACGAGTACCGGGACCATGATCAGTACCCCGGCGGACATCACGACATTCCAATTCTGAAGATGCCGCCCGTTGAAAAACACCAGAGCGAGCGGAACCGTCATCCTGTCAATATCATTGAGTACGATCAGTGGCCACAGGTAGTTGTTCCACGCGGCCATGAAGGTGAAGATTCCGAGCGCCGACATCACTGGCCGTATCTGCGGGACAACGATAGCAGCGAAGATCCGGAACTCTCCTGCTCCATCGATCCGGGCTGCTTCCAGTAAATCGCGCGGGAGTGATTCAATGAACTGCCTGCACAGGAAGATACCAAAGGCGCTGATGAGACTGGGAACGACGATGGACGACAGATGATCCACTATTCCCATCCGCGCGACGATGAGATAGGTTGGTATCATGACTACTGCGAACGGGACCATCATGCTCGCGAGCAGCGTGAAAAAGAGTACCTTCTTTGCCCTGAACTCGAACTTCGCAAAAATGTACCCGGAAATTGCACTGGTAAATAGCGTGACCGCAGTAATGATGGTCGACGTTATCAGGCTGTTCCACAGCCACCTGAAGAACGGGGCCTGAGTGAGTACCATATTGAACCCGGCCAGTGTTGGGTGACGCGGAAGAATGGTCGAGTGCGCGGAGAGAATCTCGGCGTTGCTCTTGAGCGAAGAGAGGACCATCCACAGGTAGGGCACGACCATCATCAGTCCCAGAATCAGCAGTCCTGCGACCATCGCTGCGTATCCGACGCTCAGTCTGCGTCTCATGATTCGTCTCCCATCCCTAGTACTCCCACCGCGATCGCCCGATACGCAACTGCACGAGCGAGATCACGAAGGTAATTACCAGCAGAGTTGTCGCCATCGTCGAGGCGTAACCCATGTCCATGTATTGAAAGGCAGCCGTATAGATGTGCAGAGTCAGAACCCGGGTAGCATTTTGCGGGTCGCCGTTAGTCATGACCTGCACTTGAGTAAACATTTGAAAGTAGGAAATTACCGTCATTACGGTCACGAACAGCGTCGTGCGACTGAGCAGCGGCAGCGTCACTCGACGCAGCAGATACCAGCGGCGTGCGCCGTCCATGCGTGCCGCCTCGTAGAAGACATCGGGGATCGCATCGAGACCAGCCATGAATATCACGATGTTGTATCCGACGTCCGCCCACAGGGTAGTAAGAATTACCGACAACATCGCAATGTTCGGGTTGCCGAGCCATTTGATCGGACCGATAGAAAGAAAGCCGAGGATCTCGTTAAACAGACCGCCGTTCAGGTTGTACATCGTCGACCAGATAAGCGCGGCACCGGCAACCGGAGCAATAGTTGGCAGAAAGAACAGCGTTCGGAGTGTGTTCTTGAGCACGCGAGAACGAACTGCGTTGACGCCCATCGCGATGACGAGGGTGGATAGTAGATTCGCGGGGACAGCAATAAGGACAAACTGAAAAGTATTGCCGATGGCTTTGAGTACCAGCGGATCCCGTAGAATCCGCTGGTAGTTCGCAAGACCGGTGAACGGGTTATGGACGGACAGTGCGCTGTAGTTGAAGAACGACAGGCCGATCCCCCAGAATACGGGTAAAATCGAAAAGAGCGCAAAAACGACCATGATCGGAGTCAGCCAGACGACTACGAAACGGGTTTCTCGCCGCTTCTGAACGGATCGTTTTCTCTTTTCCGAAGTCCATGCCGCGCCGTGATGCATCTTGCTTCCTTCCGATCGTCCCTACTACCCTAGTTGGTATGCTGATCTATCATCGTGTTGACGCTGTCCTGGATCTTCTTCAATCCCTCCTCAACTGTCTCCTTCTTTGCGACCATGGTCTGGTATCCTTCATAGATTGCGTTTGACAGGAAGTCACGGTCCCAGACCAGGCCCAGCGGTCTGCCATACTGAAGCATGTTGAGTGAAGTCTTCATGAGAGGGACTTTTTCCGCGAAGGCAGGATCTTGAGCGATCGCTTTGTCAGCCGGTACCGTATATGTTGCCAGGTTGAATTGCTCTTCGATCGGCTTTGACATCATGTAGTCCAGGAACTTCCAGGCAGCCTCCTTGTACTTGGTTTGCGTTGCGACAACTTCTCCCCATCCGGACTCTGCCGCGAAGCTGGGAGGATTCCCCGGCACAAACGAGGGCAGCGGAGCGTAACCGAAATCGGTAAGTTTGTATTGCTGCTGACCAACCGCGATTACCCATGGACCACGCATGGACATTGCCGCTCCGCCTTTGAAGAATGTATCGGATGAATCAATGTCGGTGTTTGCCACCTCTGAAAGATCAGTAAGGTGATACTTGTTGATCAGATCGACCTCGAATTGCATCGCCTTGACTGCCTGCGGCGACGTGAAATTGACGTGGCCATCACTTGTCCAGTACGTAGCTCCCTGTTGAAGTATATTGGCGAGGAAAAGGAACATAACGCTGTCCGTGTTTATGAAATCGAATCCCCTAACCTTGAATAGATTGCCGCTCATCACTGTGAGTGCCTGGCCGTCTTTGACGATTTCGTCCCAGCTCTTCGGCGGATATGCGAGTCCTTTCGCCTTGAACATTGCCGGGTAAGTCAGCACACCGCCGTTTTCAATGTTGAACTCGTGTGGAAGTCCGTAGAGAACTCCTTTGTAAGTGTATCCGGCGGTCGTTGGAGCATAGAAGCGATTCTGATATTCCTGCGCATTTGGAATTGCAGCAAGAAGACCATTCTTCTCGTAATTAGGCATCCAGGAGCCGAAGACTTGAGCTGCATCCGGAGCCTGGCGTGCTGCGAAGGCGGCCTGCAACTTCGGAATATATGCATCGTACGGAAACCCCTGATACTTGATCGTAATATTCTGATTCGCATTGTTGAAACCGTCTGCGATCTGCATATTTGCATCTTCGAAATCGGAGTCACCCCACCACGTTAGTGTCACCGGACCGGACGGAACTGCCGGCTTTGTGACTTCAGTCTGGCCACCTGCTGCTGCAAACGACGTCACAATTAAGGCCATTGCGACCACGGCGAATGTGGCGAACGCGGTATGGGCGATTCGGGCCAGCTGGCTCGAGCAGGATGCTGTGTGCTTCTTCTGCATTTTCAACCCCCTCCCACAACGAATCATTTTTGTGGTACATTTTATGATAGAGTCTCACTGTCCATCCCGCAATCGAATCGTAGTGTACATCGGCATCCGTTTCGTGTATAATTGCATCTCCGCAAGTGGGTGCTTTTGGGTGGGCGTTGGAATGCAAAGGAAGATTCCCCAGCCACAGGACTGGAACATCGAGCGACTGACGATTGGTTGCTCGGACACGAACCCGGTCGAAATTGACAATTTTCTTTACACCGAACCGCAACATTTTGAGTTCGACATGCATTATTGCCTCGAGCTCGGAATTGTCGTGGATGGCCAGATGGATCGCTACTATCGCTCAGTCAGCCGAACATACACTTCCGGCGAAATCTGGCTTTGCGGAATGTGGGAACCACACGGATGGGCAGTCCGACATCCTCCCTCCAATGTAATCGTTTTCTTCCTCTATCCGCCGCTCATCGCGCGCACTTTCTTTCAGGAAGCACAGGAACTGAATTGGTTTGCGCCCTTCACTGCGCCGGTTGAGGAACGGCCTATAATACCTGAAAAGAGACGTCCGGAGATTCTGAGTATCGCCACGCAGGTGCGAGAGACGCATTTCCAGTCGCCATCGCTCAGGAAGGTCTCACTTCGTCTCAAGATTTTCGAGCTGATGGGAATCATTCTCGATTGCTGGAACAAGAAACCCGCTCCCAGTTGGCACAGCCCGGAACAATATGACAAGATTGGAACTGCGATGCAGCTGGTATTCGAATCCAGTCGCTTTTTGACTGCCTCTCAGATAGCACAGGCATGCGGACTGAACAGGAATACTTTGAGCCGTCTGTTTACCGAGTACACGGGCATGAGTTTCGCTGAGTTCGCACTTCGCTATCGAGTGAGCTCCGCCGCAGAGCATCTGCGTGAAACAGAAGATCCGATCAAGGCAGTCGCCGCGAGCTGGGGGTTTTCAGACGCGAGCCATTTCTTCCGGTCGTTCGTAAAATTCTACGGATGCTCGCCGAGTGACTATCGGAAGACCGCTCGGGCGGCCGAGAGACGGTTGCTCCAATCCAAGAACCCAGTCACCTGACGGTCCGGGGGCCCCTCTGTAGTGTCACAAACATTGGCCACTCCAGTGAAGTAACCGTGCAAAATAGCAGCAGTACCAGGGATCCCTTCTCTATGCAGATTATCTGTGATCATTCTGCCGTTTGACCGAATCCGAATTGCGTGTACCACGACCCAAAGCATCCGGAGGTCACAGGACACTCTGGTGGGCAACGCTGGTACTTTCGTCGTGGGAGCTACCGCTCCACGCGGGATCGTCCAGCGGTTCCGCATTCGGATGAAAATCTCCAAACTCCAATACCCGATGCGCGAATATGTTCCCGCTTATGCCTCTATCTGAGTTCGACTGCGAACCTTCTGGACACTACCTATGGGGCAAGCAGGCAGAAGAATAGGTCTGCGTGACATCCATTATATGGCTGAGGATGAGCTCTTCCGGCCGCGCGCCAATCGAGCCATCGCGCAGCTTGCGATACTCAAGGGGCAGGTGAAGGCTCAGCAACGTAAGGGGAATTTCACGGCGGCGAAGGTTGGACATCAGCCGACCAAAGGCAACATCGACAGGACCTGCGCTCCAATAATAGCGGATGCGATCGCTGAAGCTGTAGCGTAGAGCGAGCTCTATGTCACTTTCGGCGCCTTGATAGTAGCTCCTCCAGTACCGATCATCGGTCTTCATCGTCCGAACAACAGTTTCGAAAAGGTTTGATCGTTCCTCACTGGCTGAGTTCTTCATGAGTTCCTTCTCGATTTCCTCGAGGGCTGCTACTGCCTCCCGGAACGCAAACGTGAGAGCGGGGCCTACCTTCAGAATGCCAAAATGGTCGGCGACCAGCCGCTGCAGACTATCGAGGAGCTGATAGTCGGTTGAGTGTGCTTCGTAAACGAGACCGGGCAACCGCGGTACCAGTGAGACGAGTTCGGATGCTGCCTCCTGAGCGTACTCGTGGATCAGGTTATCGCCAAACTCTACCCCGGGCTGGACCACCACCGCGAGAACTCGTTCCCATGCGTCTTCCAGTCCGCGTGAGCGAAACTCGCGTTCCATACTTTCAACAAACTCAAGAACGTCGGAAGCGGCTGAGGGGCGGAGTTCTCCCTGCTCGGTCGAGGTGCCGCCAGGGACGGGTACCTCATTGCCGACGATGTAGATGGGGGCATCAGCGCCCCCGGATCGGCGCTGCCACGAGCGTTCGGCGGCGGCGCAAAGTTCCGCAGTTCGTACCGCCACGATCCGGGGTGAGAGGGGTTCTCCCGGGATGCGCTCATCGTCTCCGAGGTACATACTCACGTCCAGATGAATCTTCGAAAATCCGGCTGCCACATATTCATCGACCATCTCGGCCGCCATCGGCAGGACAGTACTTGAGGGCTGCGCGTGCCACGGAAAGGGTCCAAGATGGTCGCCACCCAGAAGAACTCGGTCCATCGGTAGACCAACCTCCTCAGCAATGCCTCTCACGAGTGCAACGAAGTCAAGCGGGCGCATTCCGGTGTACCCGCCGAGTTGGTTCACCTGATTGGAAGTCGACTCTACAACTGCGATCGTCCCGTCTGCGGCCGCCTGCAGGAGTGCGGCACGAATAGCGTAGGGATGGGAGGAGCAGACGGAGTAAACTGCGACTGGGTCGCCCGCTCGGTTTGCACTGAGAATATCTGTGAAAGTGGAAAGGGAGGTACTCACGTTTGATTCCTATTTCTCGAACGGGTATATTTGCACGCCAGTGACCACACGGTTGATAATACCGGTCTCGCTTGGATTGTCGGGTTTCAGGGAGAGATCCATGGATTTGAACAATCCGATGAGCTGCCCGACTATCACGTCTGTCAGCACTCGGAGCTCGTTTGGAATCGATCGTTCTTCTCGACTGAGCTCAATGACTGTGCCGTCGACCGATTCCATTTCCGTCGTACGCTTATCGCAGATGAAGAGACTTGCCTTCCCCTGATGTTTCGTGCGGAGCTCCTCCACAAGATCGAGTTCGTAGCGTCTGCGGTACGCATCCGTCGACAGAGAGGCAACCACACCGCACTCTTCGTTCACGAACACCTGGGGTCCGTGGCGAAGTCCCAGGTAGGTGTCGGCGTTTGCGATAATTCGCGCGCCGGTCATTTCCAGGACTTTGAGCCGACACTCCTGCATGGCGCCGAATGTGCTGCCAGTTCCAAGAAACTGTACCCGCTTCTCGCATACAGCGGCAAAGCTGCGTATCGCTCCCACGTGGTCGTCGAGTATCCGCCGAGCTGCATTTGCCGCCGCGAGGACGTCGACACGGAACGAGTCGAGGGTGTCGAGCCGGCCCAGTGCTATGGCAGCGAGAGCCATCGATGAAAAGGAGCTTGTCATCACCAGAGATTGATCATTGGTCTGTTCCGGCAGGTTCAGAACGAAGAGCCGCTGATCACGCGTTGGCGCCTTCGCGAGAGCGCCTTCTTTGTTGCAGGTGATAACGAGGTGGTGAGCATTGGGTGCAAGTTCACGAGCTGTCTGGTAGCTCCCTACGGATTCAGGAGAATCTCCGGATCGGGCAAAATGGACGAACAGATACTCCCTCCCATCAGCAATCCAATCGCGAGGTGACGGTATGAACGTAGTTGTCGGCAACGAGAAGCAATTCACGCCGAGTGAGCTTCTCAACGTATCTGCTACGGCATTTCCAACATATTCCGAGGTGCCCGCACCGAGCAGATAGACCGATAGTGCTCCTCCCTTTCGCAAACCACATGCCACTAGGAAGGCATTGAGCTCGGGCGCCCGCTCTTTGATCGAATTCCACGTCTCCTCCCACATCTGAGGTTGTTGATAGATCTCACGTGGAGTAAACAGGACGCCTTCGGCACTTTTCTCCCTGTCACTGAGATTGAGCAGTCTCTTGAGTTCATTCACCGCGGGTCTCCATAAAGTGGTTTATTTCGTCGAAGGTCGGACAGGAATTGACCCCACCCTCCTCCGTGCAATTTCGAGCTGCAACTGCATTGGCGAAGCGTACAGACTCAGCAAGCCCCATTCCCTTCTCGAGTCGTGCGTACAACACTCCCGCGGCAAACGCGTCGCCCGCCCCGGTTGTGTCATGAATCGGGACCTCGTAGGTTGGGATTATGACGGTATCACCGTTAACGGGAAGAATAGCGCCTCTGGCGCCTATTTTGCAGATTGGACGCTGCGTCATTCCGCTGAGCCGAGCGATCGCCTGATCAGGTTCCCGTTCCCGGGTAAACGAAATAGCCTCATCCTCGTTCACGAAGAAGTATTCGAGATAGGGCAGCCAGGTCTCGAGGAACTCCCATTTCTCAAGGGGGTCCCATTGTGGATCGAGCGACGCTGTTGCACCTGATGCCCGCGCAAGTTTGAGCAATCCTTCGATTTTCGGCCGAAATTTGTGTTGCTGATAAACGCCGGAAAAGTGGATATGCGAATATTCCCCTATCCGCGATTCTATTTCCGAAATATCTTCGAACGTGGCAATGGTTCCCGGATAGGTTATTTGGGTTCGCGTTTCGCGATAAATGAGATTGACCGTCACTCCGGTTCCTACCGCATGTGACGTTTGCACCAAACTCGTATCGATCGACCGCTCGTTCATTCCTGCGATCATGAATCTCCCGTAGTCATCGTCTCCTACAAGTCCCGCAACTGCGGCACTACCACCGAGACCTGAATAATTGGCCGCCGTAATCACGATGGAGCTACCCATGGTCAGGGCGAAGCTAGCGCAGGTGACCTCCCTGTCGATAGCAGGTGGCATTTCCAGGCCCCCCAGCATGAGATCTACATTTATGTCTCCAACAAACAGAACGTCTTTTGCCATGTGCGTACTTTGCCGGCGAACCAACAGGAGCCCTGCCGACGACAGTCATTATATTGGGAAACCAAGAGGAAATCAACAACCAAGACGTCATAAATGTGCATGTTAATTGATTGTTTATAGCTTGAAAGGTGATTGAATCCATGATAGATTTCTGCAGAAACTGGAATGAGGGTATCACTCTCCTGATCGGTCTGAGACCTACGAAAAAGGTGCCCCTCACATCTTGTTTCGAAGGAGCATTCATTATGGCGAAAATTTCCATTATCGGGGCTGGCAGCGCGGTGTTCACGAAGAATATTGTTGTGGATATTCTCAACATTGCGGCCCTCGAAGCGGGTACAATCGCGCTAGTTGATATCGATGCACAACGGTTGTCGCTCGCCGACAAGTTAGTCAAGAAGGTCATTGAACTTACTGGGAAAAAGTGGAATGTCCTCTCTTCTACCGATCGACGCGAGGTGATACAGAATTCGGATTTTGTCATCAATCAAATCGAAGTCGCAGGACTCCAGACGGTCAAATATGAGTACGAGATACCGTTGAAATATGGCGTCAAACAGTGCATCGGTGACACGATGGGTCCCGGCGGCCTGTTCAAGACCATGCGAACTGTGCCGGCCTGGCTGGATATCGTTCGCGACATAGAAGAGCTCGCTCCGAATGCATTGATCCTGAATTACACGAATCCAATGTCGGCAGTTACCCTGGCGACCATAAAAGTGACGGAGATGCCGGTCGTCGGACTTTGCCACTCAATTCAGAATACGTCCCGACAGCTATCCGAATACCTGGGGATTCCGTACCCGGAGCTGAAGTGGCAGGCGGGCGGTATCAACCACATGTCCTGGTTCGTGGAGCTGTCGCATGGGGGACGTGATATGTATCCGGTCTTGAAGGAGAAGATCAGGGATCCTGAGCTCCTGAAGAAGGACCCCGTCCGTTTCGACGCGATGAAGCATTTGGGGGCGTTTGTTTCCGAATCGAGCGGACACTTTTCCGAATACATTCCCTACTATCGAAAACGTCAGGACCTCATCGACAAACATTGCAGCACCGGATACAACGGCGGAACCGGCTTCTACGCCAACAATTGGCCAACCTGGCGCGAGGACAATGACAGGCGCATCGAACAATTCGTTTCCGGAAAAGAAAAGATTTCTCTTGAATCCAGTCGCGAATACGCGCCGATCATTATTGACGGAGTTGTCACAAACGAGCCGCGGGTGATCTACGGAAATGTCCTGAACGAGGGTCTGATTTCCAATCTACCGTCGGACGGGGTTGTCGAAGTAGGATGTTTGGTAGATCGGAACGGTGTCCATCCCACGAAGTTCGGAAAGCTCCCCGAGCACCTTGCGGCATTATGCAGAAGCAATATGTCGTTTTTCGATCTGAGTGTGTCTGCCGTCATTGAACGGGACAAGGAAATGGCTCTGCATGCATTGATGGTTGACCCGTTGACCGCCGCAGTATGTTCACTATCGGAAATTGAAAAGATGTTCGACGAGCTGTTCGAGGCCGAGACTCCTTACATCGGAGACTACCGCTAATTGGGATACCCGGGACTACAGAACGTCGACGTCCATAAACACTGGACGCCGGCGTTTTACTTTCTGTTTTACGCCGCAGGCGCGTCCCTGTCACCGTTTCTCGTGATTTTTTACCAGTCGAAGGGGCTTGAGCCCGGCGATATGGGCCTTCTGGGCGCCATTCCACCTGTGATGATGCTGCTCGGCGCACCTCTTTGGTCAAGCATCGCTGACGCATTTGACAGTCACAGAACCCTCTTCGGGATCGCAACATGTGGAGCCATTGTCGCCGTTGGAGTTCTATCCCGGATGATCGTCCTGCAATGGATCGCCCTCAGCGTTGCCGCGTACGCGTTCTTCGCTTCGCCCGTTATGCCGCTGGTCGACAGTGCCACTCTGATCATGCTAGGCGACAGACGGGATACCTACGGACACATTCGGCTGTGGGGAGCACTCGGCTGGGGTATCGCCGCACCACTGGTCGGGGCGCTGGTCCAGCAGTCGGGACTTATGTGGCCCTTTGCAGGCTACATAGCCTTCATGATTGTCGGATTGTTTGTCGGGATGAAGCTTCCTCTCAGCCGGGTCCGCATTCCCTCGACCTTTCGGCATGGAGTGCACTCGATCTTAACAAGCGGCAGGTGGAGACTCTTCCTATTCATCGTATTTGTGTGTGGCGTCGGACTTTCGGCGGTAAGTGTCTTCCTTTTCCTCTACATGAAGCAACTTGGCGCCTCCGAAACCGTCATGGGGCTTGCACTTACCAGCGCCACCGTTTCCGAGCTGCCCTTTTTCTTCTTCACGGATCGGCTTCTTCGCCGCTGGAGTGCACGCGGATTGCTCCTGTTCGGCATGACCGCGTACGTGCTGCGCGCCATCCTCTACTCCTTCGTCACCGCTCCGTGGCAGGTTCTGCTCATCCAGCTCCTGCACGGTCCGACCTTCTCGGCAATCTGGGTTGCCGGAGTTTCCTACGCGAATGAAATCGCCCCGCAGGGACTCAGCACCACGGCGCAGGGCATATTTAACGCGACTTTCATGGGACTCGGCTCGGCCGTCGGAGCGCTATTCGCTGGAGTCCTCTATCAGTATCTCGGCGTTAACTGGATGTTTCGAATAATGGGATTGACTGTCGCCGTCGCAACACTGCTTTTGATAATCGCCGGTCGGTGGCACGGACAAAAATCGCGCCTCGCGCGATAGACAAAAAGGAGGCTGCAAGATGAGTGCGACGGCAACAAAGATTGTGTTGATCGGTGCCGGAAGCGCGGTTTTTACGCGCGGATTGATGGCAGATCTCATCCTGACCGGTGACAGCTGGAACGTGGCGCTGGTGGATGTCGATCAGGAAGCCCTCGACACGGCATTTGCCCTATCCCGTCGGATGATTATGGAAAGAGGGGCACCAATTGAACTCAGTGCCGAAACCGATCGACGCGCGGCACTTCGGGGTTCCGACTTTGTGGTCTCAACAATCGGCGTCGGTGGGCGACGCGCATGGGAACAGGACGTGTTTATCCCGAGAGAGTACGGCATCTTCCAGCCGGTCGGAGATACGATCATGCCCGGAGGGATTTCGCGCGCACTGCGCCAGATTCCCGCGACAGTCGCCATTGCACGAGATATCGCGACTCTCGCGCCAAATGCGCGTTTCTTCAACTATGCAAATCCCATGGCAGCGATATGCCGCGCTGTGCAAAAGGCTACCCACGTCGATATCGTCGGATTGTGCCATGGCGTACCGGATGCGGAGCGCAATGTTGCGGCGTTGTTCGGAGTAGCACAGGAACGATGCTCATTTACCGCGGTGGGAATGAAC
>Ga0307376_10004285_pt1 | contig 13096 bp, 14 predicted proteins | sample TR2MG_FD_202536 | JGI IMG/M metagenome (GOLD analysis project Ga0307376, IMG submission 202536) | Soil microbial communities from Risofladan, Vaasa, Finland - TR-2 | ecosystem: Environmental > Terrestrial > Soil > Coastal area > Acid sulfate soil | place: Finland: Risofladan, Vaasa | collected... | reverse complement strand
CCACCGCTCTTTCCTTGAATCGTTGTCCGTATCGAGCCACTTAGATTCTCCATTGCCGCCTTCAGGATAGGGGTTCTATGGAGGCGACAACTATTCTGACGCGGCGGGCAGATCACCAGCGCCGGATAGTCGCCGGAGACTTCCACCGCAGCCAGCGCCTGGGCGGTCTTGCCCAAGCCCATGTCGTCGGCGTGGATCGAGCGCGGAGCAGCCAGCAGGTAGGCGACGCCGGCTTCTTGATAGTGGCGCAGCGTGCCATTGAAGGTTGGGAACACCATGGGAACCGGCGCTTCCTGGGCACACGACAGGGCGGTCATCGCGGCCAACTTGGCGTCACGCTCGATCACAATCTCATTCGCCTGCACCACCGCGCGATCCATGCCAGGCCAGTCGAGGCCGTGTTCGCGGGCGATCGGCAACAGCGCTTCTGCCTCAGTCGCGGGCACCGTCCAGGCTTTGCTTTCTGGCAGGTAGCGCCGGCCGGAAATTTCCTTGATCGCGGCAATCAAGCCTGGGTGATAAGGGGCTTGGATGGTGAGGAAAGTTGAACCTGGAACGACGCGACCAGCCATGGGGAACTCCAATAAATATGAAAATGGGGATGAGAGGGGCTAAGGCAGGGGCATAAAATGCCCATACCTAATGTCTTAATCGGTTTTCCCATTACCGCAAGAGGGGTTTTCAGATGATTTTCAAATCATTTGCGGATGTGAATGGGATTAAGTGCAATAACCCCCTAATGACGCCTGTTTCGCTGAAGCATGAACCTGCCCCATAGCTCGGCCGGACTTTGGTCTTTGAATTTGACCTTGTGCATCGAATGCAACTTCAATTCGCTGCCCCCCGCACTGCACGGGCACTGACTTTCTCCCGCATACACCCCATCGTTGTTCCGCGCCCACTCATCGGCACCCGCCCGAATCAGCAGCGTCTGGATGAGCTGGGCTTCCCCCAGCTTGCTCTGCAACCGGTTCGTGCCAACGTGATGCAGCGGCCGATCGCCATCCCGATCGGGGGCCTCGATGTCAGCACCCTGCGCGATCAGCCAGGACACACAAGCCGGGTGCCGCTGGCTCACGGCCAGATGCAAGGCGGTGAAGTCGAACTCGGCCAGCGCTTGAAGATCACGTCCCTGGACAAGGGCCGCTTGCAGTCCGGGAAGGTCGCCTTGCCAAGCCGCCTCATGAAGGGCGCACCAGCGCCGTTTGCGAAGATCAACAGCCATGATGTTCTCCTTATGCGCGTTGGCGCGTGCGAGTGGTGGAAGAAAAGTTCATCGGTGCATCGTCGGCCCGTTGGGCGCGCAGGCGAGCTTGGAAGGCGGGCCAGGCGTGCACGAAAGTGTCCGGGGACTCGAAGCCGAAACGGCGCATGGGTTCGTCGGGGTTGGCCCCGCCTGCAACACACGCTAAGGCAGCCTCGATCCATCCCTTGTTGAGGTATTCGTGGTGGGGCAGCCAGCCGTCGCGCCACGCTTCCCCAGGCCGCCAGCCGTCGTTGATGGCCAAGGCCACCTTTCCGGCCAGCACCTCATCGTGACGCGGCTCCTCTTTCCTTGATGGCTCTTGGGCAATGAATCGATCGAAAAAATCGGGCATCCCGTGCGCCAACCGAACGTCCCACTGTCGGCGCGCACGTTCCCCGCTCAAACCAGCGTTAACGTAAGACACCAGGGCCCCGGCCAATGACGACGAGAACCGGTCGTCCTCAAAGACCCGACCCGCGATCGCGCTGAGATGATCTCGGTTCAACAAACGATCGCGCTCGAAGGCTTCGATAAATGGCCTCACCATCGCTTCCTCACCCGACGTCAGGGCCTCATGGAACGCGGTCTTGGTCTTGTAGGTCGCGGCCGGATTCAGGCCAGCATCGAGAAGGCTGCGGACCTTGGCCACGTCCCCGACGCCAACAGCTGCCAGGAGGGCCGCGCGTTGTTTGGTGGTTTCGCTCATGGCGCTCATGGCTGATCCTCCCTGGTCATGGCCGCCGGTTCATTGCGCAAAATCGCCGCCAGCAAGACCATCCCACGCGCCAGGATCACGGCCGCTGGTGCGTTGTCTTCTTCGCAATACTGATCGTTGAGTTCGCAGGCACGCTTGACCGCCGCAGGCGCGCGCTCCAACAGCACCTCCCCGGACATTTGAAGCTTGACGACCAAGGCGTCCCAGTCGTCCACGCTCATGGTGGCGACGGTGTGGTGCCAGTCGTGGGCGTTCGCCGACGAGTTGAGGGCACGCACGTTCCGCGCCCAGGTGCTTCCCTTGCGCGAGGTCATGCCGCCACCTCTGCGCAACGGATCTCACCGGCGCTATCCATTGAGGCAAACTTCTTGACGATACGCTTTGCGATCGACTTCTTGGTCGCCGAGTAGAGCGTTTCGGCAATCAGCTCCGCGGTCTGCGCATCGAGGCCGATGTGACGCAGTTCGCGCCGATGTTTGAGAATATGTGCCGTGAAAGCGCGGCCAAGACATTCCGACAGCATCGTGGTCGTCGCTTCCTTGATGAAGGCTTCCGACAACTCAGCCATTTGTCCGGCGATCGCGTCGCTGTCCAACGTGCTCAGATCAATGACTCCGCCCTTCCGGACGCGACATGGCTTACCAGTGGCTGGATTTGAAAATGGTGTCTGAGACTTAACAACCGTGGCGAGGCTTGCCACTTCGTCGAAGTCGATAGAAAAGTAGACACCCTCGTGTTGTGTCGAATAGCGACGCAACTGCGCATCCAGAGCCGGGATCCCTTTCAGTTCGAGTTGTTCGATTTCGAACCGCTCCGAATTTCCGAAGATCAAATCCCAGGATTCCGTCGAACGACGGCGCATTTGGATGCGCAGGGTGACGGTAGAAGACAGGGCCGTTGTTGTGGGCAGAGCGCCCGTGCCAACACCTGCGGCCTCGGCCAGGAAAACGTTGACTTCATCGGTGGCGGTGGCCTGGGCGTAATACGCAAACGCCCGCGGCCGCTGCCGGATGGGCAGGGCCTGACGGGCGGCCAGGGGGTTGCGCACTCGGCGCTGGTGAGTGGACTTGATCGGTGACATGGGTTTCTCCTTGGGTGGGCGATCAGAATGCGCCGGGAGAAACCTTGATTCAATTGTAACGTATTGTTTCGTTTATATTTATTGCATAGCAGCAAAGTCCTCAGCAGACTTCACCAGAACTCAGAAGTCCTCAGCAGAACTCAAAATAGCGGCAGGTTCGTTCAGAAATCTGCCTCAGCCACGCCCCTTCATTAGGGCTTCGAGCTTCAATTGATCCTCGCGCATCCGCTGCAACAGCACCCCGAGCTCATCGCCAGCTGACGTTGGCGCCTGCTTCACTTTCAGTCCCAGCATTTCGCGCAACCGGTCTTCGCGTTGCTGATACAGCGGTCGCAGCACGTCGGCTTTCTCGCCCAGGTAGCGCTCAGTGACAGCGAGGGCCTTGGTGCCGCCCCGGCCTGCACCGTGATGCAGGGCCGCACCTTTGATCAAGAGCCGGCCGGCATTGACCAGGTCGTGTTCGTCGCCGATTTCGCGGGCCATGGAGCGGCGCAAATCGTAAGCCGTGATCGTCAGACCGGTCTGTTTGGTCAGCGCGGTCAGGATGCCCCTCGGGTTGCTGATCGGCTTTCCCCACTCGCGGGAGGGAAACACGAACGGACAGCCTGACTCCGGTCGCCACAATTCGTTCATGGCTTGGCGCTTGCGCAGGATGTCGCTGGCCCAAGTAGTCAGGGGCACCACATCGAGCGTGGCATTCTTGGTCGTGTCGGGGTTGAGGTAGACCAGCCCGCGATCGAAGTGCACCTGGGGCCATTCAAGCAGCGAGGTCTCCCCTTCACGCGTGCCCCACAACAGCAGCAAAAAATACAGGTCCACCATGGCCCCGGTGTGCGGCTTCAAGCCTTTGCTTCGGGGATCCGGCCGTTGGGCAAACAACGCCGGATCGTGGGCGCGGATTTGCAGCTCAACCAGGGCCTTGACCCAGGCCACGCCTTCGCTCGTGTCGGTTTCCAGGGCGTGCTTCACCATCCCGCCCTTCGGCCAGCTGCTTTTCATTTCCTCGCGCCAGAGCGCCAAGGGGCCATCTTCACGGGCTACACCCAGTTGCAGCTTGCGCGCGGCCAGCTTCCAGGCCGCGGACACGTGGGCATAGATCTTGTCCATGGTGCCTTTGCTCACGGATTTCGGACCCCAGGTGACCTTCACCTTGCGGCCCAACGCACGATCGAGCAACGGGGTGAGGCTGGCTCGGATGTGCTCCACGCTCAGATCCTTGATCGGCACGTTCCACATGGGTGATCCGGCCATCCAGCGCTGCACGGTTTGCCGGTCCTTGGTGGATTCATCGCGCAGCTTCGGATCCACCGTTCGGCGTTTGCCCGGCCCCGCGGCTTTCAGACCGTTCTCCATGCCCGCCAACTGAACCTTGTGCAGGCGCTTGGTCTCGATCAGCTCCTCCATGGCCACCGACAACGTAAGCCGGCGCTCTTCACTGGCCTTTTTCGCCTGGCGCTGGTGGTCCTCCTTCTTTTTGAGAGGATCTTCACCGCGCTCCATGTCTGCCAGCCACAAGCGCGCCCGCGTTCGTGCCTTGGCCACGGTCAATTCGACTTCGTTGTGTCCGTCCACCTTTCGCGCCGAGCCGATCTTTCGCCGCAGGGGTGTGCTTTTGACCTTCTTTTGCACATACCAAGTCACCGCCCCCGGCGTGATGCGCAAGAGCAACCCAGGCTGTCCACCGTTGCCCCCGTCGCGGACGATCCAGTCATGCTTGCCGGGCGGTGTTTCGCCGAAGATGGGGCGACCCGTTTTCGTGGTGCCCGTGATCATGCGATGGAAGTCCAGACCATCGACCAAATCTTGCGTGAGTTCGAGCTTGGCGACCACGATTTTCCCCGGCTTGACGAATGGGCGTGGCGCCATGTTACCCGCTTTTGTGGCTCCCGTGTGGCTCCCTTCTGCTGAGGAATTCTGGGGTCTGCTGAGGACTCCTCGAATCATCGAATGACGTAGAATCGCCATTTCGAGCCATCTACGAAGCATCGACTTCGTCAAACAGCGTGTTGAAAATCCCCGTGTCGGCGGTTCGATTCCGTCCCCGGCCACCATGTATAGCAATGATTTAGCCCACTTTCGCGAGTGGGCTTTTTCATGCGTGTCGCCCCAATGACCACCCCCAGCTGAGCCACGGCTGCCCCATCCATCCCCAGGTTGGCGTATGCATTTGAGCTTGTGTCGCCCTTGCTGCGAAGATCAGCACATGCCAAAGAAGCCCACACTTGCTGAACTGATCGCTGATCCGTTTTTGCGGACGCTTGAAGGTCGCGACGATGCGCAGATGTTGACGCGTTATCAGGCATGCGGATTTTTGAACAAGGCGCCTGCCACCCTCGACTCTTGGCGAAAGCAAAACCTGAAACCGCCGCAATGGATCAACTCAGCAGCAGCCGGCAAACAGCATGACATCAGCTATCCGCTGGGCGAACTTCGGCTGTGGGTTCGGCAAAAACTGGAAGAAGCCGCCCGGCCCGCATCGCCCTCCTTGATTGGCGAGGAGGGGGCGTATCAATCACTCGGCCCGTCGAGAATGACGGCTGCCGAACGTGTCATCTATGGCCTGGATGAGGAGATCCTGTGCGGCGCCCCACGGCGGGGAATCGAACACGCCAGCTTCCAGCAATTTCTTGCCACGGGCGCGCCGGCTGATGAATGGGTCTTTCTCATGGTGCCCACGGACTTCCGCGGCAGGCAGCACCTGCGTCCGGTCGATCTGATCAGCAGTCTCGAACTGCCCTTTGAGATAGTGAGCAAAGCAACATCCTGTGATCAGATTTCATTGGCGACCTATGTGCAGCGGTTGAGCGTCTACATGGAGATTTTCGCCTCGCAGGATGAGGCCGAGCGGAGGGCTGATCACGCAGGCGGGCTCCCCGAACGTGATCCGGATGCGCCCCCAGGTCGCGGTGGACGTTCCTATTCCTAGAAGCCTGATCACACGCTCAGCTGCGTATCGGGGACGGGCACACGAATCAGCTCGAAGAAATTCCGCCAATCTGCAATGGCCTGTATGAAGAGATCCCGCGCATCCCACGGCTGATTACCCACCAAGACGCGGACATCAAAACAGATCGGCCCATTCGGACCCGGCGCCATCCACTGAATGGGCTGAGCTTTCTGTGCACGCAGCTCCGGCCTCGGTCGGGATGTTGCCCTTGCATGCTTGCCGGCTGTTGCCAGGGTCCGGCAGATGCCCAGCGCCTCAAACTTCTCGGCCAATTCATCTCCAAATTGGGTCAACCGCTTTCGCTCGTTTTTCTCGGAGAAATGCACGCCAGAAAATGCGGGGGCAGTGATGGCCAAGAAGTCATCCCCCGCATCCATCCGCTCTTCGAAGAACCAGTCGTGAAGATGCCAAGTTGTCCATGCCAGGTTGAGCGCGCGGTAGCCTCGCACAGCCATGTCTTGGTCAGATGAGCGGGTGGTGACGAACTCATCCAACTCAAAGCAAATCTTCCGAAACATGTCTCGCCACGTGCGGACGCCAAAGGTTTGCTCCCCGTGTGGCACATCCGTCGTCGGTGCTTGATGAGACTTCATACCTCCCTCTCCTGATGGCAGACGCCGGTGTCATCTGGCGCTCGATGACCGCTCGTTTATGTCGAGCCTTTGCGCCCCGTGGATTTACGACTGCCGCCGAGGGCCTTCTCCACCTCCGAGGCCCAGCCCATCAAGTCCGTGCCACACGCATGGCACCAGTCCCGGATCTGCAACGTGTCCATCTTGGCACCGCGCTCAGCAGCGCTCACGTAGCTCTGCGTGCGTCCCAGCACCTCGGCAAACTGTGTCTGATTGAGCCCGCTGCGTTCGCGCAGCGCCCGCAGCACCTCGATAATGGCCTGGTTTTCAGGCCGATGAATCGATTTGGCGGGACGAAGGGCCGCCTTTTTCGTTGTGGCCATGACCATCTCCCGGAAACAGGACAGGTCATAAAGCTATACGCACCAACGCGTTATGCATTTATCGACTACGCGTTTACGCACTATTAAACTTTTAGCGCTCTGCCCCGCTATCCTGAACGGACCGGGGCTGGCGCAGGTGAGGCCTTGGAAGTGTTCGCTTCACCTGCTTATTTTTGACAGGGGTTGATCATGAACAACAGTCTGAAACTGGCCGCAGTCTTCGCTGCGATGTTGCTGCTGGCCGGCTGCGCAACGACGATCGGGCGCGATTACGACCCGAGCAAAGTCAGTCAATTTGTGCCGGGGAAAACCACCATGAGTCAGGTGATCGCCGCATTGGGGCAACCCCAAGAACAAGAAGCCGAGAGCGACGGCAGCACCCGCTTGCACTACCAATACGTGTCCGCCCAGTCCTCTGTCGGCTCCTACATCCCCGGCGTGAGCCTGTTCGACCACAGCAACAAGGTGAAAGGCAAAGACACCTTCCTCTACTTCGATCGCCACGGCCGCTACGTTCGGTCTGAAACGAACCAGTCGAATACCTGAGGCCCGGTTGTGCTGGATAGACAAAGAAGCCAAGCCGCTTCCTTTGTCATGCGCACGGCACGGCGCAGAGAAGAACGCCCCGTTCCATTCCACGGCCTCCGGGCCATCAAGGAGATTGACCATGTCTGACACGATCCACCTCTCCCCCATGCAGTGGTCGGCACTGCCTGACATTGCGGCGGTGCCGCGCCTGTGCGCCGATGATCACACCGTGCTCGATGCCATCAGGGACGTGCTCGTCCGCACCGGCGCCCTCGGCCGGTTCGGTGTGCACCTGCTGCACAAGCACTTCGACGTGGCGGACGATGAAGTCCTGGTGGAATACACCGATGTCGAAGCTCGCACCCAGCAGTGCCGGGTCGAGAAGCGGGTTTCCGATCGCGTCGAGCCGCACGAGCGGATCGAAACCATGTGGTCGTTCGCCGGGCCCGGCGCCATGCGCGTGTGCGATCAGCAATGCGTCAACAACTGGGGCCATAACTCTCGCCACTATCAGCGGTGATCCCCAGTCAATGAGTGAAGACGCCGCCTTCGGGCGGCGTCTTCGTTTGCTTGGATGAGAACCGCGGGCTACATCAGCCCGCGTGCCGCCATGCTCACCACCTCGCCGGCACTGACGACCAGATGGTCGAGGATTCTCACGCCCAATAGCTTCAAGGACGCTGAGAGCTCTGCCGTGATGTCACGGTCTGCCGCACTGGGCTCGGCCACACCACTCGGATGGTTGTGAGCCAAGATGGCGGCGGCCGCATTGATGGTCAGGGCAGCTCTGGCCACTTCTCTGGGGTGAACGCTGGCGCCGTCGATCGTGCCGGTGAAAAGTTTTTCGATGCCCAAGATCCGATGGCGATTGTCCAGCCACATGACGTGGAATTCCTCATGCCGCAACGCCCCAAGCCGTGTGCGCATGAAATCACTTGCGTCTCTGGGATTTCCGATGCTTCCTTGCCGTTCAAGCTTGGCCCGCAAGATGCCTTCGGCCGCGGCCAGCACGTCGGCTTCGGTGGTCTTGCCGGTGAGCCGGTAATGGCCCTTGCTGTCTTTCATGATGCCCATGGGTTTCTCCCTGACGCTGGATTGCGCCGTGGGCCTTCCGCAAGCGAAACGGAAAAGACAGGCAGCACCCGAAGGCCGACGCTATGCGGCGAACGAAGGGCGGAAACGCAGTGGACGAGGGCACCCTTGCGCCTGACGACGTGCAGCGACGCTGGCCCACATGAGGGGCAAACCGGTGTCAGGGAGAGTGCTCTTTGGGCTTGAACGACTGCGCTGCATGCCGTCGATCGGTATCGCGAGAAGTGAACCAGCCTTTGCGTTTTCGCCTGGCTAGCCGGGCCTGAGCACTTTGCGAGTTGAGCTGGTCTTGATTCCAAGCCGTATGTCGTCATGGGCATCCTTTCAGATGCCACAGAGCCGTGCTTTTGGATTCCTGTCGCTGCCGCGACCGAATCACCGAGCCGATTCTCGAATGTGTGAACCAGCGCATCCGATATCGCTTGACGGCGGTCATCCCTTGGCTAGAACCCCTCTTCCGCTGCCACGGCGAAGAACGTGGTCACAACCCAGGGAGCCTTCATGCAAACCTTCGATGCCGTTCGTCTCATTCTCACCACCACGCTGGGCGATCGCGAGATCGCCGCCGCCGTGAGCGTGTCCAAAACCACAGTGGGTCGCTATCGGCGACTTGTCGAGGCCAAGGGCTTGGCATGGGATGAAGTGGACGGCATGGGCCCCGATGCCTTGCGCCGCCGGCTCAACCGCCCACCCAACGGCGGCAAGCGTAAAGCGTTGCCCGATCTGTCCGTTCTCCACGATCAGCTGCAACCCAAGGGCATGACCCTGCAACTGTTGTGGGAAGACTACCGCCGCGACAACCCGCACGAAGCGCTTTCCTACTCTCACCTCGCCGCCCAGCTTCGTCGCTTCCGCCACACGTTGCCGACCGTCATGCGTCAAGCCCATGTGCCCGGTGAACGGGTGTTCGTCGATTACTCCGGCTTGCGGCCGCACTACATCGACCCGACCACGCGGGCGAAGGTGCCGGTGGAACTGTTCGTTGGCGTGCTCGGCGCAAGCTCGTTGATGTTCGCCACCTGCACACCCTCGCAACAAATCCCGGATTTCCTGCGCGCCCACGTGCAGATGTTCGACTACTTTGCCGGCGTGCCCCAAGTGCTCGTGCCCGACAACCTGAAATCAGCCGTGACCACCGCGGGACGCGCGCCGAAGATCCAGCGCTCCTATGCCGACCTGGCCCGACACTATGGGTTGGCGGTGCTGCCCACGCGACCGATCCGCCCGCGCGACAAAGCGTCGGTCGAGGCGGGGGTGAAGTTTGCGCAGCAGCGCATCATCGTCCGCTTGCGACATCAGCAGTTCTATTCCCTGGACGAATTGAACGCGGAGATCGCGCGCCTCCTGGAAGAAGCCAACGACCGACCCATGGTCAAAGACGGGTTGAGCCGCCGCCAGCGCTTCGAACAACTGGAACGCGTGTGCCTTCGACCTCTCCCGTCGGTTCCCTACGTTTTCGCCGAGTGGACGGTGGTGCCCACCGTGCCCAAGGACTACCACGTGTTCCTGGACGGACACGCTTACTCCGTGCCACATGCGCTGATCGGTGAACGCGTGGAAGTGCGGGCCACCGATGAGGTGATCGAGATCCGGCACCAGCGGCGGGTGGTGGCCAAGCACGCAAGAAGCTCCGTGGTCGGCGGCCACACGACCGCATCGACCCATCAGCCCGAGGCGCACCGGGCGCAAGGCGAACGCACGCCGGAAGGCGCCCTTGCCTGGGCCAAGGAGGGTGGTCCCCATCTGCTACGGTTTGTCCGGCATCAGGTCGAGCGTTCGCAACCGTTCCTCGGACTGCCCGCCTGTGACCAGTTGCGATCGCTGGCCCGCAAGCACGGCACGGCCGTGCTCGATCAAGCTGCGCAGGCCGCGCTCGATCTGCGGTCGCCGCGCATCACCACGCTCAAACGCCTGCTCGACAACCAGCAATCCGCACCCAAGAAACCCACTCCGCCTCGATCCTCCAATGCTCGTGGCGCCCGCTACCACGCCCAACTGGCTGAGGAGGCCCCATGTTGACCGATGCCGTGAATGCCCTGACCGCCTTGAAGCTTGGTCCCATGGCCGAGCGATTGAAACAATGGACGGACGATCCCGCCAATGCCCACCGGTCGCACACCGATTGTGTGCTGGCGCTGGTGGACGCGCAGAACCAAGCCACCGCCACCAAGCGGGCGCGGGGCTTCCTGGCCAAAGCCGATCTCCCGCCGGCCATTGCGTTGGCCGATGTCCATGTCAGCGGTGCGCGGGGTCTGCCGGGCGAGCTCCTGGGAAACCTGGCCACGTGCGACTGGATCCGGTTGGGACACACCGTGGTGATCACCGGCGAATCGCAGGCCGGTAAAACCCACTTGGCCGCAGCCTTGGCGCGTGAGGCGACACTCGCCAAGTTGTCGGTGGCCTACTGGCGCACGCCGGAGTTGCTGGCGGCCGCCGCGGTCGAACGTGATCAGGGGCGTTGGCCGGCTTTCGCCAAACGGCTCGATCGGGTGAAGCTCCTGGTGCTCGATGACTTCGCCACCGAACGCACCGACGTGGCACAAGGTCACCTGTTGCGCCAGCTCATTGACCTGCGCCACCGCCACGGGAAAGCCACCATGGTGGTGTCACCCAACGCGGTCAGCGACTGGGACGACTATTTCGAAGACGCCACCGCAGCGGATGCAATCTTCGGCCGCCTGCTCGAACGCTCCCGCCCGATCGTGTTGAAGCGATCACCACGCACCGGCCCGTCCAAGCACAGCGGCACGCGGGCCCATCGTTCTGCCGACTGAGGAAAGCGAGGTCGGGTGAGCCTGCTCGCGCGGGCTCTCGCCACTGAATCCAGTCTGCCCCATCTGGCCATGGCGTCTGACCGACACTGGCCACCCGGCACTGACCGCTGACGCACGGCAATCCTTGCCCATCCTCGCCCGCGAGGGTGGCCAGCGCACAATTATGGTGGCCAGACAGTTCCAGACTGGTGGCCATTCGAGATCATTTTCACCATATAGAAGCGCATGACGCCGTCTATCAGAGCGGCGGTGCGAAATGGCTGTGCGCCGCCGTTTGTCGGGCAAGTGGCCAGCCTGTTTCAGACTCGGTGGCCAGATGGACCAGAATATCCACTTGGAAAATCTTCAACAGGTCGGACACCGGTCTGGAACATACTGGCCACCATTATTGAACGGAGTGACCGGGCAACAGCAGTTTCAACAAAAAGCAAGGAGCCAAGCACGACTTTGTGATTAGCATCACTCTTTTGCTGCCACTATTTGTTGCGCCTAGATCGCAGCCTCTCCATAGAATCTATGTAAGTGTATGTATTTAAAGTTAATTTCAAATTTAATACACAGGCACATTTCAGTCGAATGAAATTACAGTTGACATGAGCGCCCGGCAGGAGTCAGATCGCTTCATGTCCGTGACCTATCGCCCCCAAAAAATAGAAATTGAAACCCCGGGGCATGCTCAAGCCTGGGCGGCTGAACTCGGCGTTTCCGTTCGCGAGCTGCTCACTGCTGTGAATGCGGTGGGTACTTCCCTGGAAGAGGTTAAGGCTTATCTGTCGGCGTCCCAGGAACCCATGGGGGCGTATGTAGACAAGATGCGATCCCGCCTGGACGAAATCGAGGTGCAGTTCCAGCAGCTGTCTGACGAGCGCCGAAGCATCGTGGCTTTTCTAGAAGGTTTCGCGCAGGTCCAACGGACCTATCGGCAAGGTGGCCCTGGCTCAAGCGGGATGCTGACCATTTCATTGAGCGAGAAATTGGAAGCGTTGCCGCCTGATCATAGGAAGCACTTTGAGGAGCTGGCATTTCCAAATGCAAACCGTCACGCCGCCCTCGGATCCTCTGTGGCGGTCGTTGAGGTTGTCTATCGGCTTCTATCCGACGGAAAGCGCAGATCGCTCCAAGAAATCTTGTCTTTCCTTGAAGTTCGAGGGGTGCCACTGAAAGGCGCGAACCCAGCAGGCTTTCTGAGCACATTGCTCAGTCGAGATCACCGGTTCGATGCAAATCGTCGTGACGGATGGGGACTGACAGGGCGACACGAATAAGAAAACCCGGCTTCGTTGCGAGCGAAGCCGGGTTCGTTTTAACGCGCTTGGATGGGCGCACCTACGGCGAAGGATTGATCCGCCAGAGGAGGTAAGGACAATGTTTGGCAAACACGCCGCCTCATCGTGATCACGCGAGGCGATGGGCTTGGTCGCACCGTCCGGGCCTATCGTCCCATGTGGGCGACTTAACATTCAACCCGCCCCCGAACAGATGCCGCAGTGTATGCGCTGCGTGGGGTTCTGTTGCCAAAAGGAAGAGTGTTAAGCGCAAATCCTTGTCCCAAAACAATGTTCAGTTTCGCCTTGGCTTACCCCTGGTCAACGGGCCAGATCATGCCGATCTGAAACTGGCAGAGGATATTGCTATGGCTGATTGCCGCGTAACTTGCATGGCGGATTCAACTACGAAGTGCACCACGGTTGAAGGAGATATCGAAAACGTGTTGTGGCGTGCGGAAGTCTAAACGCTTTCGAGGCCGCTGGTTGAGCT
>Ga0307376_10004281_pt1 | contig 13107 bp, 17 predicted proteins | sample TR2MG_FD_202536 | JGI IMG/M metagenome (GOLD analysis project Ga0307376, IMG submission 202536) | Soil microbial communities from Risofladan, Vaasa, Finland - TR-2 | ecosystem: Environmental > Terrestrial > Soil > Coastal area > Acid sulfate soil | place: Finland: Risofladan, Vaasa | collected... | reverse complement strand
CCCTGGCCGCCGGTTCCGGCGGAGTACTCGCCGGCGGAGCCCGAGCTTCCGCCAGTCGACGGCTCGACGAGGGAGCCGGAGCCGGCGGAGTACTCGCCCGCACTGCCCCCGGCACGACGCGAGCCCGAGCCCGAGCAGCCGGCGACGAGCACCAGGAGAGAGAGAATCAGGAGCGTTCTGTTCTGCATGTTCGTACCTCCAACGCCGCAAGCCTCGCGGTCTTCTGCTTCTGCTGGGTCAGCTTCCGATTCATCGCTTTGGACCTTTCTTCGCCATGTGGGGCAGCAGGGCCAACGCCTGCCGGATCTCAGAGTACTCGACCATCAGATCCCACTCGACCGGACAGAGCGAAAACCCGGCCGCGGCCAGCTCGTCCTCGCCCGTGTTCCCGCCGACCACGGCGGCCACCGGCTTGGCAGCGCTGCTCACGAGATACACGCGCGCCGGTGCTCCAACAGGAACCAAGCGCGACCGCAGCCGGATCGCGAAATGCCTGGGGCGACGGTCAGCCACGATCGGCCGGCGGCTTCAGATCGAGGGGGGCCTCTGACTCTGGGTCACGAATGAACGGCCCGGACGGGCTGAGCCGGATGGGCCACGCGTGCGGATTGAAAGGGGCCCTCCCTGACTTCGGCGCGGGGGGCTCGATGGGCTCGGGGGGATCGCTGGGCTCAATGAACGTGCCCAGGTCGACGAGGGCCCAGGACACTCGCACCCGCAACTCGCGCCATGCCCCGGACAGCTGCTCTCGGATTGCCATGATTCGTACCTCCGCCCGAAAGGATACGCAGCGAGCGCCGGCGGTCAACTTTCGCGCGACTCCGGTACGAATCCCCGTCTGAGCTGGCCATTAGCCGGGCACTTGTGCGCGCCAGACGCCGAGATTTGAGCGAGAGAGGCACTTGCGGAGACTCGGCAAGGGCAGCAAGGGCCAAATCCCTCGACAAAACGAATCCCCCCGAATCCTACGCTCGAGCTCCGGGGATTCGCGAGGGGCTATTCCTCGGAGCTTTCGGGCTCCACCAGGCCTCGCCGGCGCATGGATCGAAATGCCCACATGGCCGTGAACCCGCCAGCCGCGATTACCAGGACGTCCCGCAGGATGGTTCGCTCACGAGGCGCTGATGGGGAGCCGATGAACGGCTGCACGGCGTCATCCTCCGGATCGTAGCTGAGCCGCACCACCCGCGAGCCAGTGTGGAATCGTACCGTGCGCCTCATCGGCGCCCCTGCCCCTTGCTCGTGACCAGGACCAGGAACGCGAACAGGAACCCGCCACCAAGCACCATGTTCCCCACGTTGCTCCGCCCGTCACGCGCCGGTGGTCGCGTCGGCTCGATGGGCTCATACCCGCCGCCATGGATCGGGTCGGGGGCGTAGCCGGGACGGTCCGGGGGCGGAGCAATGTCCTCGTCGTCACCACCCACCTCGGGAAAGTCTGGCGGAGGCGGAGGCGGAGGCGGAGGCGGCACGTCCGGTGGAGTGTCCAGGCCGGGCTCGTAGGTGAGCATCACTGTTCGCGCGCCAGTCCAGAACGGAACCTTCTGCAATGCCATCAGGCTGCCCTCGCCAGACCGGGCCCTGGCGCTACCAGATGGCCCATCGAGTAGTAATTGTCAGCGTCGGCAATGGGTCGCACGACGCGCGTTACGGCGCCACCGGCCCCGTTGCCGTTGATCGTGCTCATCATGCCTGTAGCGTGGTTGACCCACTCGACCAGGGCGTGATGCTGGTACGGTTGATCGAAGTAGATCAGATCGCCCGCCTGCAGCTGGCTCGGCACGATGGGGCGCAGGTTTCCGCCGACAAACCCGCTGCCGTCTGTCTTCCAGTGAACGTCGAGTAGGAGCCCGGCCTGGTGGTACGCCCAGAGCGCGAACATGCCGCACCAGTTGCGATCCCAGTCGCTCGGGTGACCCAGGGCGTCCTCGACGTAGGGGCGCGGGTCGGTCTTGTTGACCTCGCCGGCAGCATGGGCGGCCACTTGTTGCCGAGCATTCCACTCCAGCGACGTACGCGGATTCTTGAAAGCCGCAGCAGCGCCGGCGAGGCCCGCAGCTACCAGAAGGAAGGGCAGCATGGGTCTCATGGCCCCACGACTAGATCGCGATTGAACACGTACCAGCGAGCAGCGCCCGAGATGGCCAGGCCAACGACACCGGAGCCGGTGTCTGCCACACCGACAAAGAGCCCCATGCGCGGCGGGGGTAGAGGCAGGTCGGCCGTGGTCGCCACCGTGCGCGATACGATCTGCGCATTCGGGAGGTTCGCGGCATCCCAGTCATCGAGCCAGGCGTCTACCGCGGCCTGCTCAGTGGGTGTCATGTCTACGACCAGATCGCCCACCACCTTCCAGTGCTTCTGGGCCGTGGTGAGTCCCGACAGGTCCGGGTTATGAATCCACCCCGCCAGCGGATAGTCCGGCGTGTTGACTGACTGCAGGACCGAGACCCGTCCGGTGCCGGTGGGTTGCGTGCCGGTTAGACTTCTGTCAACGACGGTCGCCATGCTTGCCTCGCTATGCTGCGCGCCGCCGGGGCGCTACCAGGAACTCATCCCACGTCGGGGTGTTGAGGGGGGTGCCGTGGTCGCCGTACTCTGCGACGTCGCGCACGCTGCCGGCTCCGCTGGCGCTCTGCCCCGGATAGCCCTCGGTCAGTAGCCACCGATTGACCAGGCCGTCCACAATGCCGTCACGTCCACGCGACTGATAGATGATGGCCACCTCTTCAGCAGACAGCGCGCGAGTGTACCCGCGAACGTCCGCCAGGCGCCCGTCATAGAAGGTGTTCGTCTGCGCCGGGGGCGATCCAATCGCCGCGGCCAAGCTCGGAGAGTTGGTCTGCGCGCCAGTCCACCCCGCCGGAGACTGACTGCCGACGTTAACCCCGTTTACGTAGCAAATGAGTGACTGGGTGTTGTACCCGTACACGCCGCACACGTGAGTCAGTGCGCCGACGCTGGCGCCGACACTTGCGTTTCCCGAAATGAAGGACGTGCCATCAGGGCGACGCCCCCCGGCCTGGTAGTAGTCGGTCGTGTCGTCGATCTGGATCAGAATGCCGCGCAGCGACAGGTCGCCGTTGGCTGACCAGGCAAACAGACACGCCGACGGGAGGCTCTCGGTCGAGCACCAGCACATTGCCGTTGCCCCCGTGGCATTCTGGAAACCGTGCCAGCCGCCCAGGTCGACGCGCTCGGAATTGCTGGACTCGAAATCAAGGCTCACGTGAACTGAATCCCCAACTCCAACAGGACCCAATCGCCCGTCAGGTCATCGGCGCCCGTGCCGCCGTCGCGTACCAACTCGAACTGGTACGTCTGGCCCGCGGTGATGCCGGACCCCATGCTGGCCAGCGCCACCGATTCGCTGTCGTACTGCCAAGCGGTGCCCACCATCGAAATGTCGCTGAACGATTCCTCATCCCACGCGCCCGGCGTGTTGTTGTCGCGGATTTCTCGGAAGTGCAGGATCGGGACAACGTCATCATTCGGCGCGCTTGCCGACGTCTGCGCGCGCGAGATAAGCGAGAGCACTAGGTTTGTCGCGGCGCTCGGCACACGCATGGTGAAGCCTACGCCCTCCTCGGTCGAGTCATCGAACCGGCGCACGCTCAGCGCAGCGTCGATCGTATCGGCTGCCATCGCCGCGGTTGCGTTGACGTCCCAATCCGCGTTGGTCGGGCTGTCCAGGTCGGGTGCATAGTAGTTGCGCGCGACCTGGCCGACGAACCCGTCGCTGACCTTCGTGTTGATGTTTGCCAGTGTGTCCGCGCTGTGAGCTGCGCCACCAAGCGCGTGCGCGGTCGGCGTGCGCGCGTCGCTCAGCCGCGCGTCGTTGCCAGCGCACGCCTGGGCTGCGCCCGTGCCCAAGGTGCGCAGGGAGCCGGTGGCTGCGGCCGCGTCCACGGCCATCGTGTCAGTACCACCGGGCTCGTGGTCGCTCGCGTGCGCCGTTGGGTTTTGCGCGTCTGCGAGCAGACCACTCAGGCCAGCGACGCTGATCTCATCGGCGCCGCCGTTCTGGTGGGTGCTCGCGTGCAGAGGAGTGATACCGGCAACTGTGATGTCATATGTGCCGACGCCGATCCGGGCGCCGACCTCGCGCCCCACAAACGCGCGAACTGCCGCGCCGCCCACAACACCGAAAGTCGTTTGCGTTTCGACCTCGGCAACAATGGCCTCGACCGAGCCATTGAGCACCAGGAAGCCCCACGACGCGAACACTGCGGAGCGCTGCACTCGGTTGACCCGGACGCTGAGATGATCGCCAGACGCGCCCTGCTCGAAAGCGATCGAATCGGCGGCCACCAGCCGGACGTCGCCCACGTCCAGACTAGTCGGAGCAACATTCGTCTGCAGGTGGCAGCGGCCCGCCCCCTGGACCTTCGCTTGGCCGAGGCGCACTGTGAAGCGGTCGCCTGCTCCGGTGGCGATGCTCTGCAGAATGTTGCCCGTGACGCATTCGGCATACCCCACGAACACATCGAACGTGCCGTCGCTGTGCAGCACACCATTGCCCGCCACAGTGCACACCAGTCGTTCGATCTGGGCCACCGACAGGCCGCCGCCGTTCTTGCGTAGCGCGTAGCCCGCCGCCTGCCTCAACTCACCCACGACCAGGCCGGTGCCCTGGTCCTGAATCACTGCACCCTCGATGCGAGCGCTGGGTGCGTGCAGGTAGACGCCGATCGGGATGGTGAAGCTCTCCGCGTAGATTCCAGCGTCCTCGCACACCACAGCGAACGGATTGAGGGCCCCTGCGCCGTTCGTCACTGCTTGCGCGATGGCCGCGGCCAGCGTGAGTTTCGCAGTTGAGTAGTCGGTTCCTGCGTTCGCGTTGTTGCCGTGCTTGCCCACATAGATCGCCTGGACGGCAACCCACGCGCCACCGCCGCCGCCACTTCCGCCCACGCAATACGCGACCTGGCCGCTCAGTGCGTCCACGCACAGCTCAGCCATCAGGTCCTCACCACGCCAGTGAGATCGGCGCCCGTGTACGAGAAGGTGAGGGTGGCCACGACGGTGGCGCCCAACGAATAGACCGCGGTCTGCAAGATGCCCGCGGCATACGTGAACGCCACCGAGTCAAACTGCTCCGGCACCAGGCTGCCGGGGCTCCGGTTGTCCAGGTTGAGCGGGTGGTTGGGCGGTGTGATCGGGGTAACGGGGAAGGGCATTTGCTATTTCCCAGGGAGCGGGTCTAAACTCGGGCTCCCCCAATGGGAGAGGCGGTCTGGCTCCGGTCGGTCCGCCTTTTTCATGTTTGGCTTGGGTGGTCGCTTCGGGGTGGCGCCAGGGTGGGGACAAGCTGAGGAAGGAAGAGGAGGCAGACGGAGCCGGCACTGCCGCTAGATGCCGGCTCCGCCGCCACCATCAGGTTGCGCTGAACTGGGCCGCATCGCCGACCAGCTCAGCAACGAGGATGTTGCAGACGCCAGCGGTGATGTCTTCGGCGTCGCCCGGATTGTTGATCGCAGTCGCCAGGACGTTGGTGCCCAGCGCGAACGCTGGGAAGTTGCCGCCGGTCAGCAGCCGAGGGAAGGAGCCCCAGGCCCGGAAGGTGAAGTCTACCCCGGGAGCCAGGCGGCCCTGGTTCTGGGTCTCCGCCAGGACCGACTGAGGGGCCCCGCCCGCGGCGGTGACACTGAGGGATGTCTGGATGAACTGCGGATAGGCCGAGGGGGAGCCTACGTTGTACGAGCTGGCGTAGACGATACAGAGATACGCAAGCCGATCGGCGAGCGCCACCTCCTCGGCAGTCCACTCAACGTCGACCGATGCGATGGCGACGCCAGGCGGAACGGTTTCGGCCGGCACTATGACGGCGCCGGCGCCCCGGTCGGTCCACACGCGACGCACGGCAACGAAGCCGGCGAGCTGGTTGAGGTAGGTGGTCAGGTTGACGAGTGGCCCGGAGCCACCGGCGCGGAGGGGAATGTTGGGCGGAAGCATCGGGTGCTCCTGGTGAGGGTTCCGGCAACGGGAGAGAGGGGCGCGCGCGAACGTCCAGCGCTGTCAGGACGTCACCCAACAGCACCGGACGATCGCAGACGCGCATGCGGGTCACTCCTGCGGCGGGATGTACTGCTCGACGCGCAGCGTGCAGAGCCCGGGCTCCAGCTCCAGCGTCGACACGCCAGGGGCCACACCCGAGACGCGCAGATGGGTGATGTCGGCCGCCGCGGCGGTCAGGTCGATGTCGATCTCCTGGTACTCGATCGCGTTGGAGCCACGCACCCGCGCCAGCGCGTACATGCGCGGAACTCCCGAGGGAGAGCCGGCCGTGGTGAACAGGTTGTAGGTCACGCCGTCCGTGGAGTACTCGACCACCGCGCCGGCATCGACACCGGGATCGTCCACGCCGATCGGGGCGGAGAAGACCAGACGCGCCGACACGTCGTAGTGGTAGCCCTTCGGCATGTTGACCGGGATCGCGTCCAGGCCGTCAATCAGGGTGGCCGCAGTCGAGCTGATGGCTTGCGCTGAGCCGCTAGTGCCCTGGGCTCGAATGATGATTCCCGTGCTGCCCGGGCCGAACAGCAACGGGGCGGAGCTGTCAGGGTCGCGCAGGAACGGACCAGAGGGGGACAGGCGGATCGGCCAGGTGTAGGCGTTGAATGCGGTCATGTACTAACTCCCGGATCCCGTGGTGGGGCGTTTCGAGGCGGCTGGGGCTGACCGCTTTGGAGGCTTTGCCCGATCAGGCTGAGCACGGCGCCGGCGCTTTCGCGGGCCGCTTCCCTTGCTAGCGGCCTCAGCTCCTCGGGATTCGTGAGGGCCAGCAGGGCTAGGCAGGTCAGCGGGTTGCTCGTTCTCAGCATCGGACGAGGGAAGAATAGCAGACGGGGACTCCGGCCGGGTAGCCCGGGCTGGTGTGGCCGGGGGAAGGCGCTCACCGGGGATCGGTGGAGCCCCCGTCTGGTTCGTGGGTTGCCCGGCGAAACCGCTAGCCCGCACCGCCAGAGCGCCCGCGGGGGGCTCGGCGGGGGTCGATGGGTCGTCGCTGGCAGTTGGCGCCGGTGGCGCAGCTGGAGGGGTCGGGGGGGGCTCCGCCGGCGGAGGGGTCGCCGGCGGTTCGGTCCTCCCGCTGATCTCGGAAGGGTCGGGCCACCCCGGCGGGAACTTGGCCTGCTGCTGTTCGGCTAGGCGCTTGCGTTCCTTGCGGTCCTCTTCCTGGCGCTCGGCCCAGGCATTGGCGAGCCCGGCGAGGGAGGGGGCCACTACTTCCTTGAACAGCTCGAAGACCTCGTCTTCGCGCTTGACCCGCCGCTCCCATTCGAGGCGACGCAGTTCGACGTCGAGGTTTTGCGCGGCCTGCTTGTTGAACTCTTCGAGCAGGATGGTCCGGTCTTCCATCAGGGACTCGATGGTTTCCAGCGCCTTCGCGATCTGGTTGCCCTGCCCCATGATTACCTGCTCCAGCGAGGAGACAGCCACGCCCGTGGCTCGCTGCAGTGCGTTCGCCTCCGCACCGGTTCCCACTAGGTTGGGCTGATGCCCGGTCACCCGGATCGGCAGCAGCGCGAGCTGGCCGCCAGTGCGGTCCAACCCCAGGAGCTTGCAGGCGTAGACACCGGAGCCGCGCCCCTCGCCTTGCGTGATGATGGTGGCGTCAATCTCCGTGGCGATGTTCTCCATTTCGAGCGGCCATGTTCCCCACGAATCTCCCTCGGGTCCTACGAGCACGATGCGCGTCACGCACACCGAGTCAGGGCCAACCATTGCCTGTTGCGACTTGATCCAGGTTTCGATGCGTTCGTTCATGTCCCCGGCCTTTCCAGTTGTCAGCGTGCGCGCGCGCGCCGGCGTGGCGCTTGCGGCCTTGGCCTCGCACCAGCTGCGAGGATTCGTTTCTCGGTGCCCGATCGGATGCCCTGGAAGAGAGCGAAGCCAAGCACTCCGATCACCACGGCACCGAGTGCCCAAGGCACCGAGCGGGCCGCGGCCTGCTTCACGCTATCGAGCACCCGCGGGCCCATCTCCTCGCCGAAGGTTTGGCCGCCCGGGTCGGGGTCCTTCACCAGCGGGACAATGGCTCGGTCAATCAACCAGTCCGCATCTTTGAGATCCTCGGGGCCGTGTTCGTGCCACCCGACCGAGTTGACGCGATAGCCGGGCATGCTCGTGGCCGACGAGTCTTGCCGCCACCAGAAGCGCACGATGATCCACCAGGGCTGGTTGACCACCCGCACGGTGGGCAGCCCTTCGCCGGTATACAGCGCACGCTTCCAGAGCACGCGTTCTGCTCCCGGCATGGGAGGACCCAGCGGCGCACGCGTGGCACTCACGGCCACCACGGGGCGGGCCGCTCCGATCCGCCACTCGTGCATCTCCTGACCGTCGGGCGTCGTACGGATCACGATCTGCCACGGGTCGATTTCGGCGAACTGCTCGCCGGCCTCGTGCAGAAGGTGATGCATGGCCGGGCCCACCATCCCGAGGACTTCCTTCTGGGTGGCCTGGTCGCGGTCGGTGCGCAGCAGGCGCCAGACGTTCTCGCCGTGCGCGACGGGGATCCGTTCGGTCATTGCGCCCGAACCTTCGTCCACGGTCCGAAACCGCGCGTTGCCGGGTTGTAGGCACACCACCAGGCGTGTTGCAGGAGAGCCGGCACGGGATTGCCTCGCGTGTCGGAGTAGCTGCTCGACACGAGCGCCTGTAGCTGGGCATCACGCTGCGAGGGGAGCAGCGGGCGCTGGGAGTCGAGCCAGCGGCTCACCGGATCCGGGCGGGTCCAGCTCAGCCCCATGTTGCGCTCCAGACCGTACAGCCAGATCCATTGTGCAGTTGCCATCAGGCGGCCTTCTTTCCGTTTCCCTTGCCCTTGCGACGCAGCAGCAGCCACGCCGCAGCAGCACCGAGGACCACCACCACCAGGGCGCCGGAGGCGGAGCTGGACGGTGTGGCTGTAGACGTGTCGAGCGTCGACCGGCTCACACCAGTGAGCAGATCGGCCAGAGCCTTCCGAGCGACACCCACCGTCACAGCTCCGCCGCCGTCCTGCAGGCCCGGGTTGCCGCGAGCCCCGGGCGTTCCGGGCTCGTAGAGGACCGTGGAGCCGGGCAGGTCGGCGCGGTAGCCACCGGGCACGTTGCCGGTTCCCAGGCCCAGCACGAGCCAGTCAAGCGGCCCCACGGGGCGGCTCTGGGCCATGCCCCTCCAGAACCGTTCGGCCAGGTCGAGCTGCTCTCCGGCTCCCATGGTGCGGATCGCCTGGACGGTCGTGCCGAGCCCGCGAGCAGTCGCCGGGATGATCTGAATCAGACCGCTCGCTCCGCTTCCCTTGTTCACGGCGCGAGGGTTCCAAGCGGACTCGTGGAGGATGGCCGCAGCCATGCCGGCGGCGTCCCATCCGTTGCGGTCCGCCACCGCGGCGAGCTTGCGACGCACCGCCGGCGGCTGGGCGAGCAGCTGCGGGAAGTCGGGGAGCGTCAGGGTCGGCATTCAAGAACCCCGGAACGGGGGCGCATAGTTGGCAAGGGCGCCGTAGTACCGCCAGGCAGGCGGGCCCGGTTGCGTGGTCTCGGTGCCCCATACCCACAGCCAGAACCAGCGGAAGGGGGGAGGGGGAACCGACCGCAACTCCTGCAACTCCTCGATCGAAAGGTCGAGGGCCCGCTGGGGGTCCACGTCGGCGGTCCAGTCGCGCAGAGCCGAAGGCGTGACGGCCCACGTACCATCAGGCCGCTGCGTACTGAGCGTCAGCGAGAAACGATAGAAGCCACCGGCAGCAACAGGGACGATCATAGAACCTCAGAAGGGCACGTCGTAGGCGTCGGCGTCGGCGTAGGCGCGCGCTTCTTGCTCAGCAAGCTCGGCCTCCAGGTCGCCCGAATCGTAAGCCAGGTCAGCGGTCAGGGTCGCAACGTCTTGCGGGTTCTCGTCCACCCACTCCAGAAATGCCTCCGTGCGGGACTTGTTTGCGAAGTCGGTTCGGATCTGGTCCTTCACCTCACGCCAGACAGGAACCAGAGCCGGGTCGATGTTGCCCTCGACCTGATCGTCGGACTCGTCGCGCCGGATGCGCGTAACAGAGGCGCGGCGCTTGCCGGTCTTGGGGAGTGAGCGCTTGGCGCGTCGCTGACTGCCGCGGAACTTCCGCAGGTCGCTCTGCACTCCCCGCTCGGCGTCCAGCTCGAACTGCGCGCGGAGCACAGCCGCGCGCGCAGAGTCCAGCCGCTTGTTCCACACCTGGCGATGCTTCTGGCGCATCTCCGCGACGCGCGCATTGACCCAGGCCCGCCACTTCGCGCGGAACCTCTTGATTTGCTCGCGTAGCCGGGGGCTGGTCGCGTCACGCTTCGAGCGGATCTGCTTCTGCAGCTTCGCAGACTGCTCGCGAGCCTTGCGCAACTGGTAGCGCAGTTTCTCGATGCGCCCCTTCGCAGCGGCGCGGTCGTCGTGCAGAGCCTTGCGGTTCTTGGCCCGCTCAGAGAGCACCACCACCGCAGCGCGCGCACGTTCCTTTTTCTTGGCCTTCTTCTTCGAAGACCGGACGGCCTTGGGCCGCGCCTGGCGGTCGGCCTGGTCGACGAGCTGCTGCAGGTCGCGCGCGAGTTTCATCCGAAGCCCACCAATCCGGTTTCGGCAATGCCGCGCGCTCGGTGCTTTGCTATGTCCAAGTATTCCCGAATGCGTCGCATGGCTGCGGCCGATTCGTTGGCGCGCTCCCAATCCTCCGGCGTGTCCAGGACGGGCACACCGTAGGGGCCCCACTGCTTCTCACGGTTGACGTTCTGCTGATACTCGTAATCCGCTGCCTGCAGTGCTTTCAGGGTGTCCGTCACAAACTGCCCGGAGCGCGCAGCGTGCTGGCGCTCCTCGTCGGGCAGGTACAGAATCCGCAGAGCTGCCTGCGCAGCGCGCGCGGCATGCTCAGCCTTGGCAACGGCGCGCGTCTGCGCTTTGGTCGGCGCGTCGCCCATCGAAGTGCGCTCCACGAACTTGTCGATCGGCTTCTGCAGCTTCGCCATGATGCGATCGAAGTCGGTCGCGGCCTGCAGGAGCCGCTTGCCCCAGTGCTTGCGCTCGGCCTTCTGGGCGCGCACGTCGGGGCGCGCGCGGTAGGCATCGATCCGCGCCGTGCGTTCGTCGCTGGTTTCATCAAGGTGCCCCTCCGGACCATCGAGCACGACCTGCGGCAACGGCGCCGATGCGGCCTTGCGCTTGGCGCGCGGCTTGGACTTGCGCGCGAGCTTGGCATCCCACGCCGCAAACTCCTGCCCCTGCAACGCGGCGACCTCCTCCAGCGTCAGCAGGCCGGCGTCGACCTCGGCATTGGTAGCGTCCTCCAGGGTTTGACTCGCGATCGGACTACTGGAGCGGACAAACTTCTGCAGCGCTCGCCGGACGCGCCGCTCCGCGGACCCGGCGGCAGCGTGCTTGCGCTTGTCCTGCTGGTCCTTCGCACGCGCGCGGCTTGCGGCGGCGCGCTCCGTCTCGGCAATCGGAACGACTGGCAGGTTTCGAATCTGGCGCGTGAGATAGCGGACACGCTGCAGCCACTCTGCGATCTGTTCATCGGTCGGGATGGGCCCGGCCTGCGCCGCGTCGTAGTACTTGGTGGAAGGCAGACTCTTCAGGAACGCCCGCAGCTTGGGCTGTTCCAAAATCACCTCATCGGGAAGAACTGCGCCACGAACAATTGCATCATGGGATGCTGCGGCAAACTTCTGCCATGCGGTAGCAGCAACGATCTGGTCAGTGGCTCGCCATGCCGTGTGTTTAATTTCCTCGTGTTCCTCCGCCTCTACCATTGCCGGCGACAGGTTGCGCTTTCCCTTCGGGGCCGGAGCGTGCGCCTGCCGATTGGCTCCCAGGTAGTTCGGCAGATCGGACAACTGCAAGCGCGGCCGATTGAAGGTCGCCAGATTCAGGCCAGCCTTGGCTGCCAGCTTGTCGGCGCTTGCGCCGGTGAACTCGATCGTCTGGAAGGTGTCCAGCTCGATTGAGTCAGGATGCACGCCGCTGGGAGCAGAGCCGCGCTCACTTCCAGAGAGAGCGTTGAGGTTGAGCGTTCCTCCCACCGGCTCCAAGTACGTCACGAGGTAGCGCCGGGGGCGCTTCTTGTATTTGACGACGTTCCCCACCTGGAACGAGTGAGCCGCCGGCGCCACCACCGGGGCCAGCCGTTCCTTGCGCGCTCCCATGATGCGCTGCGCCTGGTAGGTTGCCTGATTGCTGGGCTTGCGTTGCCAGGCATGCTCCGAGGGAGCCCAACGGAACCCGGCGGCCTTCAGTGCCTTGCGCTCGTCGGCGTCGGGCTTGTCGTCATAGATCAGCTGGATGCGTTGCGGCAGACTTCGCGTCCAGTGGATGCGCAGCCCGGGCCCGCGTTCATCCGAAGGCGTCTCGGCATAGCGCTGCTGCGTCAGCTCTTGGATGCGCTTGGCAATGCGGCGAGCATCGGCCTTGAGGTTGGAGGCCATGAAACCCACACCGCTGGGCGCGTGTCGGATGGTGGCCAACTCCTTGTTGGTAAGCCCCAACTCCGCAAGCGCCGCTGCGCGCTTCTCGTCGGTCTTCGCGCGCAGCGCCTTGTTGATCGAAATCCAGCGCGCGTGAGTGCGAATCACGTCCTCGTGGCGTGCTTCGAGCTTCGCGATTGCCTCGGGGTCGTCGGAACTGATGGCCTGGTTGCTTTCGGCAGCAGCTACACGCCGTTCGAGCTGCTCGGCCTCCCGCTGCAGTTGAGCGGCCATGCTCAGACCGCGGTCAATCCGCGCAGCGTCGGCCCGGTGGCGCTTCTCCGAATGGTGGCCCACGAGGATGGGCTGTCCCAGCGGGATCCGATCCATCGTTTCGCGCGCCTTTGCTTCGGCTGCCTCGGCCGCGGCTCGCTTCTTGGCCGCGGCATCCTTGAGCCGCACAACTCGGGCAGTCTGCTTCTCTTCGTAATCCGAGCGGCTGGGCGCCGGCGGAGGGGCTCCGAGCTTTCCTCGGTTGCGCTTGCTGAACTGGTCCACAGCCTTGTCGGCCACGCGCAGTTGTGCCCATGTGGCCGGGATAACCACGTCGGGTTGCCCGGACCCCATGACGCCCAACAGATCACTTCGGAGCCCTTCCCAGCTATCGCACTCCGCCGGAAAGAGCTGACGCGCTTCG
>Ga0307376_10004279_pt1 | contig 13109 bp, 15 predicted proteins | sample TR2MG_FD_202536 | JGI IMG/M metagenome (GOLD analysis project Ga0307376, IMG submission 202536) | Soil microbial communities from Risofladan, Vaasa, Finland - TR-2 | ecosystem: Environmental > Terrestrial > Soil > Coastal area > Acid sulfate soil | place: Finland: Risofladan, Vaasa | collected... | reverse complement strand
TGGCCAGCGCACGCCAGACAACGAGCTGGGCGACGCGAACGATGCCCACTGCTTTGTGCACGCCCGCCGCAGTCTGGGAGTCACAGGGCTTGAGGCACGCAACGCGGTCGGCCTCCGTCTGCGACTTGCCTTGCGCCTGGGCTGCTCGGTCCTTCTCTACGCAGCTGGGGCGCACGACCTCGGTGCAGACAGCGAGGTATGACTCGCCCATGCCGTCCACAAACGCCTTGGATGCGAGCGCGCCCTGGTGGACGCGCCCTACCGGCGTCGAGGCGCAGCCCGCGAGGGCCACGAAGAGTAGAGCCAGCTTGCGCATTACTCGACGGGGGGTTGTCGTCCGACAGCAATTTGATCTGGCGACACGGGGAGGTCCCAGTCCTGATCGGTTTTTGGCACTGGCTGAAACGTCATCTGAATCAGGTACGGCCCATCAGCACCAGCGCTGATAAACGACAGGGCATGGTCAACGGGGATCGGAAGACAGCTGCCCTCGGGAATGACACCGCCCGACCCGTCGAAAGAGCCGCCAACGCCGGCAAACCACAGAGGCCGAATGGCAAAGCCGCCAGCGGCACCGCCACCGTTGAAAAGCCAGTTTGGAGGGACGAGTCCGCATCCCTGGCCGATCTGAACGCCTGAGTCCGACGAGTACAAAAAATGCTGGAGCATCATGTCGGCCGACTCGTTGCCGAAGACGGACCCGGGGTCGAAGTAACCGAAGCTGTCCAGGTTCGTTAGAAAATACTCGGTGACCTGCTCCTCTACGTTGACGGTCGTGTTGACCGTCGCAAAGTTGATCGGCGTCTCTCCGTCAAGTGCAGCTGGATTGGGAATGTGGATGCGTACTGTAGGCATGGTCTGGTTCCTTTCTCTTTCCGCGCCCTACGCGGGTGCAAACGCGATGACTGCAACGATGGAAGCGAAGCATAGCTCGTTGGCTTCACGCGCAATGACGATCTCGTAAAGACCAACGTCGTCGGGAAACACTGCGGGCCCGATGACAAGATCGAACTGGGTCGGATCGACAAACGTGGGAACGACCGGCAGGGTGTTTCCATCGGGGAAGCCAGGACCAACCCGACGTACAGTGATCACGTCGGACGCAGAGAAGTTTGTTCCGGTGACGCTGATTAGCAGCTGAGACACGTTGTCTGCCGGGAAGGCGGCAAGGGGCGGCGGTGCTGTCGTCTCGATAACAGGCGGACTGCAAGACTGGGGAAATCCAGTGCGCAGCGTCCCGCCAGGGACGCGGCCAGGCAGGTTGGCTGGTGTGAAAGTCATCTGCACCAAGTGAGGGCCGGGCGTAGGCGTGGCGGCAGCGTCAGCTGCCGTCACAAAAGCAATCTTGTGGCCCACGGGAATCGGAATGCCTGAGCCCTCGGGGACAACTCCGCTTCCGACCCCAAAGCCAGCCGGCCCCAGATCGATGATCGTCCGAGAGTTTGTAAAACCTCCCGGCCCGGGGGGAGAGACCACTGCGACGCGAGAGCCCGTTAGGTGCGGACTTAACCCGGCCAAGGTCCGGCTGTAGACGGTGCAGTGTCGTAGCAGGTAGGACCCGCTTTTTCCCAGCAACCCCAGCTCGCCCGGATCGAAAATGCCGAAGGGCGTTCCGGCCGGCAAGTCCAGCTCGTAGATCTGTAGGGGCGAGCCGGTGCTCCTAACCAAGTCCTTGGCGTTGGGTGGCAAAGGGGAGCCGCCGTCAAGAGGCGAGGTGTCTGCTACGTTGATGCGAATGGTCAGCATGGTCTGTGGTCCTTTCTAGGGTTCCGGTGTCTCAGGTGGCGAGGCTTTGGGGGTTGAGTCTTTGGTGGGCGGCCAATACGGCGGGGCCTTCTTCTGGGGCCGAGGTCCGCGCTTAGGTTTGCTCATGGAATCGCCTCCACTTTGATGAACGCCTGGACGTCGGTCGGGCTTGTGCCGATTGCAAGGGCCTTCGCTACACTGACCGAGAGCTTGTCCCCGTCTGCCACTGTTATCGGCGCACCCGTCGTCGTCGTCGTCAAGCCAGACGCGGTGCTCGCTAGCGTGATGGCTAGCGCTGTGTCGACTTCATTCACGCGGAGCGTGTAGACCACATCCTCCCCGTTGCCGTTCCCGGCTCCTACTTCGATCGAGAACGCGAGCAATAGGGCCGCATGCTGAATGCGAATTCCCAGTTCTTTTGTCGGTGCAGACCCCTGGTCAAAATACGGCGTCAAGTACCGAGTCGTGGTCGACTGGTTGATGCCCATGTCGCCAAACGATATTGGGGCCGCGTTGGAATTGATGCGCTGTGCCAGCTCGTCCAAGGCGGCTGCGACGGTCGCCGGCACGATGGGCCAGTCGCCAGGAGTTGCGGGGCCATAGACGATCTGCCGAAAGTAGGACGCGCCGAGACCAGCAGCCGGCGCACCTAGCGACGACGAAGGCACGTCGAAAATACAGTCGTCGAACCATGACTGAAGGGCCGTCACTTTGCCTAATCCGCCCGAGTCGTTGAAGCGGCAGTTCTGGCCGATCACCAACCCCCCGGGCACGTTGATTGCGTTTGCGGTCCCGCTGTTTATGACGACGCCTTCGAGCACGAAGATCGCAAAGACCCCCACCCCGGCCGACAGCTCCTTAGTGGTCTGCCCGTGCCTCGTCTTGAAATAGTGCAGCTGCGTGTCGATCGAGACATTCCCGAGATCGGCGACCTCGGACATAAAGGTGTCGCCTCCTCCCGCTGTACCGCCAGAGCCGGCGCCCGTAACGACGTAGTTCATGGTCGGCAGGGACGAGCCCAGAAACTCTATAAAGCGCGCTGGATTCGTGCGCGTGTAAGTCGTCCCGCCGCCGGCCCGACACTCAACAAATCGGTGCTCTCCACCGGACAGGTTGTCGTTCACGTTGCCATTCAGCTCGAAGCCAAAGACCTGAAACTTGCGGACACCAGCGCCGATGTTGATGTCGTTCGATAGCGAAGTCGTAAAGGGGTTGTACCCTCGCATGCGCGAAGCGATCGTGACGTTTGTTTTCGTGATGTTGAAATCGGTCGCTGTGGAGTGCGCACCCACGCCGCAGATAATCAGCATGTTGTCGACTTGATGCGAGTCGAGAAGCGCCTCTAGCGTCGAGGGGTTCGCCGGGTCGCGCCCGTCTTGGGCCGGGTTTCCGCTCACCTCGCAAAATCGCGTTGTGTCAAAATCCCCAAAGAGGCCGCTAGCCGGTGGGGGCACCACGCCGCCCCCGGCCCACTCACCAGCGCATGAGCAAGTCTCAGACACCCGGCACGCCTACCTTCCACCAAACGGTGAGCGTGGCCTCTTGGGTGAGCACGGAGGAGTTGAAGACGAGCTGGTACGTCTGCGGGACCGGAAGATTGCAGGGCTTGGTCACTGCCGACCTTCCGTCGTCCCACTTTTCGAGCTGGACGCAATCGCTGGGCCCCTGGCTGGCGACGGTAGGCTTGATCACCATCGACCCCACGGCAATGTCGGCGTCTTGGTCAGACTTGAGCGAGTAGAGGATAAGAATGGCCGCTAGCTCGTCGCTGTTCTGGATGCTCGCTCCGAGCGCTTGACCCACGGCAAACTCCACCAGCCCTTTGCCGGCGGTGCCGTCGAACTGGTCTCCGATAGGGAGTGTCTGTCGAATCACGGGCATCGGTTTTTCTCCTAGTGCAGTCCAGCTTCCATGACGCGCTGGCCAAAGCGGTTGCGGATTCCAAGATCTCGGGACTTACGAATCTGCGCAACTCGAGACCCGGATACCGCGGTGGGCGACGGTGCGCCAACGGCGTCGAGCACGGCGTCGATTCCAGGCCAACTGAATCCCGAAGGGAACGCGGCCTCGTACATGAAGCTCTCCTCGATGTTGACGGCGTAGAGGGCCTGCTCAAGACGGTCTCGCACGTCCTCCGAGCGCTCGCCGTTCGCGTAGCCCTTGACCGCAGCCTTCTCTTCGTCGTCTGAGACAAGACGCGGCAGCGCCATGCCACGGCGAAGCGCAATCCAGTCGATCTTTTGGCCCGAGTAGGCGTAGTTTCGCAGCCGGTACAGATACCAGGCGGCGAGCGCAGCGTTCCAGCGCGGGTCGAACAGAAGGTTTGGATCGTCGGTGGCGAGCGGCGCCAGGTCACCGGCGAAGCCGGACTTGGGCCTCACCTGAAAGAGACCGCGGGCGCTGTTGCTTCCGCAGGGCGCGGCACAGGCCATCGGGTTTCCGCGGCTCTCGGTGTAGGCCACCGCCAGGAGAAACATGGGCAGCCCCTCACCCCAGCCCGTCACGTCTGCGATGTCCCACCCCAGGTTCCACACGAGGTCGCTGCGCGCCTCCCAGTCCTTTGGGTAGTCGGGGTCGTAGCTCGACGGCGGGTTCTTTTTCTTGGTGCGTCCACCAAGGCCACGCGAGCCCGAGCTGGCAATGCCAAACGCTGCCACCCCAAGAAGTGCCAGGCCGAGCCCCGTCTGCTGTCCCTTGGTCATTGCCATCGTTTACTTCCCGCTGATCCGTTGGAGTCCACGCCACAGGCTCTTGAAACCCTGGACGCCAGCCTCGGTGCCGACTCGGCGAACGTAGTCGTCGGCGCTTTCGCCCATCCGCGGACCCGGTAACTCGATGCGAGGATCGTCCTTCGCTTCATCGCGTCGGCCAACACGCGGACCACCCCCTCGGCGACGTGCTGTGCGTTGCGGCACTGCGGGCTCGTCGTCCTCTTCGTCAAGATCGTCGACCTCGGGCTGAGCCTCGTCCTCAAGCACACTCAAAACCATCGCGCCAAGCGCAGCCGCCACCTTGTCGCGGTCGTCGCTAACCGGGACGACCTTTGGTCGCCCAACTGCGGGATGGATGAGGATGCCGCCCTCAATAGTCTCGAATGCGATGAGCTTCATCGGTCTACTCCCACACCGCGTTGTAGTATTCGGAGACCGCCGCTTGCAGCTGCGTGAACAGTTGGGCGAGCCCAGGCATGACGCTGACAAGATCCGCCCAGTACGCGTTCTTTTCTGCCTGCCACGCTTCAAGGTCAGCAAAATACGCCTGCCACTCCGGCTCGTCGGTGTCCGCGCTCTGCACGTTGTAGTTTGCGACCAACGGCCGTGGGTTGTTCGCGTACCACTCGAAGTCCGGCGAGCTGAACGGAAACAGGTCGAGGCACATTTCGTCGGTGTCGCGCTTGCCGGTCTGCGGGTCGATCGGTCCCAGGTCGTATGGCTCCAAGATCATGTAGGCGACGGCGCTTGCGGTCTCCCACCAAATGTCGGGGTCATCTCCAAACTCGTCCCAGTTGAAGTTGCCGCCGAAGCCCAGGTCGACCCACTCCTCGATTTGAGGAATCGCCACTTCGTCCCACCAGTCCGCGCCCACAACGATTGCGGCGCAGTCCGGCGCAATCCACACGCCGTCCTTCGGGACGTTGGGCGCGTCGAACTCGGAGAGCCACAGGCAATCGCCGTCAATGTTGACCCAGCCGGGTCCGCAGTCCTCGTCGTAGAACTCGGGATCGTAGTCCTCGTCGTCGAGGTCGCTGTCGTTTTTCTCGCCGGGCCTTTTCTTTCGGCCAGCTGGATCTCGCTTGCCGCCCTCGTCGTAGTCAGGACGATCTTTGCCGTTGTCAGGACGATCTTTGCCGTTGGTGGTGTCCTTCTTTTTCTTTTTCTTGCTGCCGCCAAAAAGGAGGGCCACTGCGACCATTACCAAGGGGATTGCTGCGCCGTTCATTGTGTTTCTCCGTCGTCGTAGAGTACGCCTTCGCCACCAGTGGCAAGGTCTTCGCTTGCCCAGAGCACGGCGTTGTGCACGTCTTGGTAGAGGTACACGGTCGACTGGCTGCCGGGGTAAAAGTTGGGTTGGTCGGGGTAGTCCGTTTGGAGCGAAAAGTAGTCCCCCTCGGGGACGGGGCATGTGCTCGGGAGCTGGTCGTCGAGAATGGTGCGCGTGATCTCAGTGACGTGCGCCTGCCCTTCATCGAACACGGCTCCAGTTTCCACCATGCCGCTCACGTGGTCGTCGAAGCGCGGCTGCGCAACCTCGGCGATCCAGTCTTCAGTCAGATACCAGTCGGCGCAGTTGTCGATGTCGCCCCAGATGATGACCGCCAGGCCCTCGTTCGCAGCGTCGTCGATCAGCTCCTCGACTGTCTTGTTGGCCTTGTACTTGGCCTTCTTTTTCTTGTCGTAGTCGGCCCATGCGTAGTAGCCGGCTGTCAGGACAAGGATGGGTACGATTGGGAGTGCCACGTTATCTTTTCCTTCCGAGCGCCCAGGCGACGCCCACGACGACGAGACCGCCGACGATGTATTTTGCTGGGAAGACCTCTTTGACGATCTGCTTGACCTCTTCCCAGACCTTCTTGGCCTGCTCGGCGATGACCTCAAAAACTGCTTTCACGTCGGCCGAAAACTCCTCGGCGAAGCGTTCAAGGCGAATGTGCATCCAGCCAAAGACGTTGCGGATCAGCTCGTTTTGGTGGCGCTCGCCGGCCGAAACCTGATTGGTGAGGGACCAGGCCGTAAGCATGTCGGGTCCTTCGCAGGGCGGCACACCCTCCAGATCGTCGGGCCAGTTGTCGCGGCACTCGACCAAGCTCCAGTACAGGATCGGATTGATGATGCGCTCCTCGAGTACGGCGAAGTCGTCCTCGTCCCAGCCAGTAGCGTCGGGCGTCGGCGCCGTTGCGTAACCGTCTGGCGTCTCGCCGGCCAGCTCCTCAAAGAAGCGGCGGTACAGGTACTTGTAGCGGGCGCTGATCTGGGCGAGGTCGTTGTCGAACCCGACAAGCCCCTGCTCACCGATGTCGATGCGCGCACGTCGATTTTTCACCTCGGTAATCACGCGGCCGACGATTCCGATGAGGGTCCACCCGATGTCGGCCCTTGCCTGGCCCGCGTTCTCGCGCAGCACCTCGGCGGCGGCAAGATTGTCCTCGGACACGCCGACGTTGAACTGCGCGGCGCTGTAGTTCGGATCGGACGCATCCATGCCCGCGAGGGCTGCTTTGTCGCTCGCGAGCTCGGCCTCACGCTGCGCCAGGATTTCGGGCGCGTTTTCCCACAGCGCGGTGAGCTGCTCGTACGTGTCGCGGAATGAGAGCATCAGCGGGCCGGCGTCGATGCGGACAATCTCGATCGGCTCGCCCTTGGCCTTGGCCTGCTCACGCTCACTGAACAAGACTGCCGACCCGGCCACAGTGGCGGGAAGCAAAACAAGAAGTGGAAGTACGAACGGCATTAGGGCTCCATCTCATCGTCTGGTGGGAAGCCAAAGGCGGCTTGCACTTCGCAGCCCCAAAAACGCTCAGGGTCGACGCCGCCGATGCCCAGGGCGAGCACTTCGGGCGGCGGCATGATCTTCGAGTCACCACTTGGCCAGTATTCGGGGTCGACCCGAATCTCTCCGTCGAGAAACGCCTCGGGGTCGAGCGGTGGCAGCCACGGGTACGGCTGGCTCGCGTTCGCTACCATCTGCGGGTCATCGACGTCGATAAGACGCATCGGCGTTCGGCCTTGGCTCAGTGCAAAGCGCACGTCGTCGTGGCCGGGAAGCATGGCGAGCTGGAGACCGTGGGGGCTGTCGTATTTGTGGGGCGCCTCAAAGCGCGCCGCGAACAGGGCGTGGTTGTAGGGGCTACAGTCGATGAGCGCTCGGTAGGCTCGCCACATTGCGGGGTCGTCGCCTGCGGCCTTCGCCTTTTCCAAGTCGCCGGTCACCGTGTACGCGAAGGAGTACAAAGCCTTCTGCGCAAGATGCTTGGTGGTCGTCGCGCTGTTGCGACCGGGGTGGCCCTCCGGGTAGCGCGCCTTGTCGCCGCCCATGTAGTAGACCTGATGGAAGCCACCCGGCGTCGGGTAGTTGTCCGGGTTCTCCCAGGCAGCGATGTCGACGGGGCCAGGCTCCGGGTACGGAGGCAGCGCGTCCTCGGGACCGATGAGGTCGAACTGGCCGTCGTCGTCGTCGTCGTCGTCGCCGTTCACCGCGTCGTCAGCCAGCTCGGCAAGAATCAGGTGAACGCGCACCATGATCTTGTCCCAGATGCACCAGGCTCGGCTGTCGCCCTCGACGGGTGGCCACTGCGCGGACTCTCCCTCGGGCGTAACTTCGTAGACGATGTAGGCGACCTCTTCGGAGATCGGCTCGGGCTCCAGGGCGGTGAAGCCTTCCTCGATCACAGCGTAGGCCGCGTCGTCTACCTCCTCACTAAGCCACGGATACAGACCGCACCCCTCGGGCGGAAGCTCCGGCTCGGTCTCCTTTGGAATGAACGTCGCGGTCTTCTTTTTCCCCTTGCCCTTCGCCTTGGCCTTTCGAGGCCAAGCAAGCGCTGCCACAACGGCCAGGGCAACAACAGTCTGGGGTTTGACCGCCATCTAAATCGCCTCACACCCGCACAGCTCGCCCAGGCAAACGCCGGGGTACTGGCGCAGATCCTCGGCGGGGTCAGAGGTAGATCCGTCTGCGCGAAGCACAGCGGCGTGAAACTTACCTGCGACCGGTCGATCGTAGGCGTCGAGCTGGTGCACGATGTAGACGCTTGCCCTCTCGCCGCGAAGGCGCAGGCGCGCTGCCACTTCGCACGCGATGTCGAGGCACGTCGCTTCCTTGATCACGTAGATCATCAGCGCGTCGTACACCTGCTGGCAAGCGTCGCCGGTCGGGCAGCCAGGCGGCGGGACGTACTCGACGCCGCCGCACGCGAGGCAGCACGGCAAGTCGTGGCCGTACAGCTCGATCTCCAGCATGTTGATCCGCACAAGGGCCTCACAGAAGTCCGCGGTCTGCTGAGCAAAGTCCGCGTCTGTGTCGCAGAGCATGTGAAGCCTGAAGTCGCGTTGTTTCATCTCAAAGCTCCAGCTTCCACGTGAAAGTGAACACGCGGTCGTCGATCGGATCGGCAAGTCCAGTGAGCACGTAGTTCGCGTTACCGGGCTTGGGGTTCACGCTTGTCGTGCGTGGCTCTAACGGGTTGAACGGAATGCTGCGAATAAAGCCGGCGGTGCCAAGCGGGTCGTAGCCCGGGTTGCTCTGCACCACCCAGGCAAGCGGATTGAGTAGGCCGGGAGCTGGGCACGACACTTGAAGTGACCGCGCTCGGGACGGGACGGGCACCTTCACGTTCTCCACGCCAGCTGGCACGCAGATTGTTTGCGTGAGGGTCTCGTTCCCGTCCGAGTTTGTGCTGACGCACTGCTGGATCTCGCAGGTGACGATGGTGTCGAGGATGACGCCGCCACCGATCCAGGGGATCGGCGGCTCACCCTTGTTTTGCTCTGCCACCCCTATTGCCGGGACCTCGCGCATGCGCCCCTTGGGTCCAATGACCTCCACAACAACGTCGTGCCCTTCGATGGCGAGACGGAAGCCGCTGTCGATGTCCAGAAGCATCTTGCAGCCCTCACCGCTTCGCAGCCAAGACACGCGAGCGCGAAGTCGGCTCGTCGGGCGCCCTTGGTTTACGAGCTGCTCACGCGTGAGCTGGGTTGCGAAGCCGCCCAGGTCGACGCGCACCACTTCCCAGGCGCACATATCGACGATCCACCAGCATGTCTCCTGGTCAGACTCGGTGGAGCCGTGGGCGATCTTCGCCGCTTCACTGTTTGCGTTTGGGTCGACTTCACGGCTTATGAGCCCTGGACCTTCGTCGGTCTCGACGATGGTATCCATGAGCCCGCACGCAAAGTTCGGCGGAAGCGACCACTGGCTGAAAAGAATGATCTCGCCGTGGCGCTCGGCGTGAGAGTCGGGGTTGGGCCGGTGCTGAAGCGTACGCCAGGGACGTACGCCAGCGCTCGTGCCGAGCTTCCCCTGAAGATTAGGATCGACGCAGCCGTTGTCGATTTTTTGGCCGACCATGCCCTCTGGCAGACGGCGACCTGTTGAGCGACGCTTCTCGATAGCGCTTCGGCCAGCGTTACGAATCCTTGCCTGCCGTCCGGCTCGCGTTTGTCGTCGTCGTTGGTCGTCGCTCATGGAGGGTCACTTGCTGGGCCTGTAAACGAAAAAGCGCACGGGGAAGGCCATCCCCCCGTGCGCTCTACACACGGAGCTAGGCGCCCTAGATGTTGCCCCAGATGTCGACGAAACCGTGAACGGTGACGGCGGCGTTGGGGTTGTAGAACACCAGCGAAAGGTTCTGCTCGTTGGTCGAGACGAACTCGCCCCAGTCCACGGCCACCAGCTCTTTGGTGTTTGCGAACCCACCCTGAATGAGCCCGCGATCCGCAGAGCCACCACGCCGGAGCATGGAGATTCGGCCGATCAAGACGTCGATCAGGATGATGGGCCACGAGCAACAGCCACCCGCAAGGTTGGCGGTGGTGATCGTGTCGTTGTTGTTGACCTCGTGCGCCTCGAAGTAGACGGCGCGGGGCTGGAAGTAGCCAGCGTCACCAGCGGTGATCGTGACCGTGCGCGTCAGGCCGGGGGCGATGCCGGGCGTCGAGAGCGTGTTACCGCCGATGACGTTGACACCACAGGGCGGTTGCGTATCGCAACCCATCCCGGTCGGAGGTCCTACGGCGTCAACGGGGCAGTGCGCCGTAGGCGGCGCGGTGTTCACCATCTGCTGCTCAGCGACGTACATCACGTGCTGCTGGTTCTGCGAAGTCGCAGCACCGGTGCGGCCAGCTCGGCGACTGCGAGCGCGTCGTTTCAGACGTCCCACATCACCTTGATTGACCATGCGCTGCTTGTACTGCACCTGGGGTCGACGACCACGCGCGAGTGCGTTGCCTCCAACCTCAAAGCCGCCGTTTTGTGCGGCAAATCGCGCAAGCGCATCGGCCTTGTTGGCCTCGTGTGTTTGAATCATCTCTCGGATGTCCATGTTTTTTTCCTTATCGGTAGAGACCTGGGTCTCCGTTAGATAGAGGCGCAAGCGCCTCCAGGTTGCCTCTCCCGATCACCTCTCGGAGCCGGGAAACTTCTCAATCGCCCACCGCGATCCGCACGCAAACTCGCCACTAACATGCGGGGCGTTTTGCTTGCGCAAGGCCCCCCGCGTGGCCGTCGTCTCGAGCGCAGTCGACCTACTCTTCGGTCTCGCGCTCGATGGCCATTTGGAACGCCTTGCGACCGGACCAAAACGACAACATGCCGATTCCGCCGGAGCGCGTAGGCGCCTTGAACTTTTTGGCGAAGCCCATCTGCGAAGCGACTGCAAGCGCAAGGCCGAGGCCGAGGTCCTTGTCGACTCCAAAGAATTTGAGGCTTTCCTCGTCGTAGCCTTCGGTGCCTGCTTCGATCTCACGTTGAATCGAGCCGAGCCAGTAGCCGGCAACACCTGCGCCGAGGCCAGCGAAGACGAACTCCATCACCTCTTCCGCAGCACGCGCCGCCTTCTCTTTGTAGCCTTTTGCCTTGGTAACTGCTCGATCGACTGACGCTGCAAGATCTTCCTTGCTCATGCGCATCAGGTCGGCCTGGTTGGGTCCATTTGCCATTTGGTAATCTTCCTCTTGGGTAGGCCGCCCTTGGGCGACGGGGTTGTTGAACTGCGGAGCTGCAACTTGCAGCAACCTTGCGCACTTAGGAAAACGGGTTGCAGTGGCCCCTGCAACCCCTTTCGGCTGCAACGCCTCCAACGCTTGACACCGCGTTGAAATTGCTGGCGAAGCACGGGTTGCAAGGGCACTTGTTTGCAGCCTACGCTTGCCACCTTGGAGACCGATCCCAACTTTGAGCGGCCCGAAGAGGAGCCGATCGTCAGTCCGAACCTGCTTCGGGACTGCGAAAAGTGGCATCGGGGACTGCAATCCGTTCGAGTTGCACGCAAGGCACACGGCGGCGAGGAAAAGCTGGTCGAGTTGCGCATGCGCAACGCCGAGGAAGGCGAGCCGCCCGACGATGACGTGGATGAGATCGCCGAGACGATCATGCACGCCGTCCAGGTGCTCGGGTACGAAGAGACCGGCGAAGAAGCCCAGTACCGCATCCAGTGGCGAGTGAAGGGAAAGGACGGGACACTCAAGCGCAAGCACACCTCGTTCGACTACCCGGTAGAAAACGGCCAGGGAGTCCGAGACCGCGATGCGCCGACCGATCTTTCGCGCATCTACGCGCAGGAGCGCCAGCAGATGAATCACGTCGTGACTGTGCTGGTCACGTACAACGAAAATCTGACTTCGCGCTTGATCGAAATGGCCCGCAATAGCTCGGGCCAGTTTGAGCCGCTGCTCAAGGTGATCGATACACTCGTCTCGAAGTACGACGAGGGCTTGCGCATGCAAGCGACGGCGCTCAAAGAAATGCTCCAGAGCAAGTTCGACACGAAGACTGCCGAGCTGGAAGCCGAGGGGCAGTCGAAAATGTGGGACACACTTCGCCAGCCGCTAAAAGTTGCGGCTGCGCAGTTTGGATCGAAGCTCTCAGACGTCCTCGACCTCGACGATGACGACGACGACGATGACGACGATGATGACGATGATGACGACGACGATTTGGAAGACGACGACGACGATGCGGATGACGACGACGACACGTCCGACGACGATGGCGACGACGACCTGCCACCCTCCGACGATGACGATGGCGACGGAGACAAGCCGGTGAAAAAACCCTCGTCAAAAAAACAAGCGAAGCGTCCGAGCAAGTCGAAAAACTCGAAGCGCACCGAGTCGACGACCCCGAAAAAAAAGATCAAGGTCGACCCGAACAAACGCGTCGTCGGAGCGATCGACGGGCTCCTCAATTCTGTGACTGCGGAGCAGTGGTTCGCGCTCCAAAAAACCATGACGAAAGTCCAGTACGCCAAGCTCCGAGAAGCGCACGGCGCGACTCACGATGACGAGGCATCGCAGGCAATGTTGGACCTTCAAAAGTTGCTCTTTCAAAACATTCCGCGAGCAAAAAAAATCCGTGCCGTTTTTCGGGACGAGCAGTTCAACGCTCTTGAAAAACTTGGAGCGCTTGCGGAAAAGCACCTCGAAGAAAAGAAAAAATAGGTCGACCTTATGTCTGAAAAAAACTGCGGATGCGAAGGGAAGAATGAGGACACTCTGTGCTGGGGCTGTCTTCGTCGAGACAACATGCGTGCCGCGGCCGAGATGCGCAGGGCCGGAGCGCTCCCCGAGGTCGCCGACAACTTCGACCGCGCTGCCGCCGAGTGCCAAGGTGTAATCGACGCGATAAACTCGAACGGAGCGCAAGCA
>Ga0307376_10004276_pt1 | contig 13110 bp, 22 predicted proteins | sample TR2MG_FD_202536 | JGI IMG/M metagenome (GOLD analysis project Ga0307376, IMG submission 202536) | Soil microbial communities from Risofladan, Vaasa, Finland - TR-2 | ecosystem: Environmental > Terrestrial > Soil > Coastal area > Acid sulfate soil | place: Finland: Risofladan, Vaasa | collected... | reverse complement strand
GATTTATTGAAATTTTACAAAACACCAACAGACTTGAAACAAATGTATTCGACTTTGAGCCGAAAGCATTGTTGACGTTACAAGCTAAATTTAATCAGTTGCACCCATGATACACCACACACCAAACAGCTCAACAAGCAAGAGAAAGCCGCGACCAGTAAAAGTTGAAATACGACTGCCCGAACTACCTGACAACTTTGAATTTAAGTTTATAGGTATATTTAAGGGGCGAAGTTTCTACAAGCGTGAAAACTTGGATTTGTCAAAATATGGCATGATAATCTATAAACATCAATCTGAGGGTTATCAATATTTTGAAACGTCGAGTAAGATAATACTGGTCGCGATAGTGGTATTTATTAATGATAAAAAAATTAAGTGATGAAAAGATGTAAATATCACCCAAACAGATACAAATGCTCATGCGTTAAACCGTGGGCGACATTTCTAATACTGATCGGATGCGTTGCCGTGATTTGTGTAATAGTTGTACTATTTAGAATGATTGTGGGTGGATAACGTGCCGCAGCTAACAGAAGTGGCTGCTTAAATAAAACTTCAATTTATTAACTAATGCTGATAGCAGCCATTTTTGTTAGGTGCTGTTATAGGCTGTAAAAAATACGATTATGACAATACGATTATTAGTTCAATTTATTAGTAGTAATCCATTTGGTGGAGAACTGCACGAACTTGGAACATTCAAAACTTTTAATGAAGCTGTTGATATGGGAATAAGTTTAATTGACAATACAGTAAAAGCAATGTTAGTTAATGACGGTGCTCAATGGGTAAGGATTAAGTAGTAATTTTTATTGTTTACAACAAGTGAATATAACACATTAAACGATTTAGTACTATTTAGAATCATTATAAATTAGAACACTACGTAATTGTTTAGATAAAAAACATTATATTTGTAGGGTAATTAAAAAACAGTAAAAAGATGAAAAATCAAATGAAATTATTTAAAGAGAAAGTAGAATTATTAAAAGTTGAAAGCGTAATAGGATCAGGGTATGAAGAAGAAGTAGCTAAGTTGGCAATTGAAGACAAGATAGCTTATAGGGCTGCTCGTAAAAATATGCAAATACACTCAGCTATAATATTAAAAATTAACGATGAGTTTGCAGGGTTTTTTACTTTTGAAATAAACCATGATGCTAAAGAGTACTGTTTACTTCAATCGGCAATGTACCCTAAATACAAAGATGTAGCAATTTATCAAAGTATGGTTAACAAAATAATAGAAGGAAACACCTTTGGTTACCCTATGATAATGACTGTATCTAAAAAACATAATTTAGAAAAGCCTTCTGTTTTTGAGGAGATAGGGTTTAAAGTTAATTTAGATAAGAATGACTTTAAATATATTTATTATGGAGAACCCGAACAAGTTAGAATGAAATTGTTAGCGCATACAGCAATGACTAATTTATGGAGGTCTACTTCGGCAGAGTGGTTAAAAAATAAGAGGGCATGGAATGCAAGAATAGATGAAGCAGGAGAAAAAAATAATGTTGTTAACCCTAGATTTGCATCTAGAGAGGGATGTTGGCAGGGTGCTAAAGGGTTTTCAAATGTTGTTTTATCTAAAAATGTTATTGAAGATGGAAAAATAAAACACAAAGATAGTAAAACATTAAATGGTAATGCTTCGGTATTAGACCCTACTGCATGTGAAATTATAGCACGTTTTTGTATGCCTAAAAATGGAAAGCACATCTATAACCCTTTTGGAGGAGGCGTTCAAATGGGGTATGTAGCTGGTGGAAGTGGTTATACTTATGAATCATCTGAAATAAGAAAAAACCAATGTGATACAAATAATGACATTTGCAAAGAGTTTAAAGATGTTAAATGGCATTTGTCTGACACAGCTAAATACACGCCAAAAAAAGAAAGTGACTTAACTTTTAGCTGCCCTCCTTATTATAGAGTTGAGAAGTATATTGATTATGATGGTTTACCGCCAAAAGGAGAAATAAACCACTTAGGCACTTATGAGGAGTTTAGAGATACATTATTTCAAGGTTATAAAAACGCAATAAAAGTTATGAAAGATAACACTTTTTTCGTTGTTATGACAGGTGATAGCAGAGATAGTAAAGGGGCTTATTACGGGTGTGAGGCTGAGCATGAATTATTTTTTAAAAATCAAGGTCTACACATTTATAATAAAATCATTTATTTGGAAAGTGAGTTTACACGTTTTTCACAGGCTAAAAAAACATTGCATAGCAGGAAGTTCCCAAAAGCAGACCAAAAAATTTATATGTTTTACAAAGGGGATTTGACAAAAATTAAAGAACTTTACCCTAACATTGGAAGATTATAATGAGAAGTTATAGTAAGAAAATCACCCTTACCGAAAATGGTAGGGGTGTTTGGACTATCGACCCCATAATGGGTTGTAGTTCGGGTGTAAAACTTGATAAAAAAGGATGTTTTAGCGATTGTTACGCTGCTAGAAATGCAAGGATATACGGGTATAATTTTTCTAATAATGTTTTAAGATTTTTCGAAAATGACAAACATAAAGATTCTATAATAAGAAAAATAAATAAATTGAAATTTCCATTTATAAGGATGGGTAATTCGGGTGACCCTTCTGAAAATTGGGAACATACAATTTATATTTTAGAAAGTTTAAAGGAAATAAATAAACAGGTTGTAATAATAACTAGACATTGGAATAAGTTAAATTTAAGCCAATTAAAAAGATTAAATAATTTAAACGTATGTATAAATACTTCAATTTCTCCAATAGATAAAAATATTCATGTTAATATAGAGCAATATGAACTATTAAAAAAGTATTGTGAATCAGTTTTAAGGTGTGTATCATTCGATTTTAACACTAAAAATAATGAAGGAATGAAGTATAGTATGGTTCAAGATTGGATATTTAATACTTATGATGTTTTAGACACGGTATTTAGATGTTCAAAGTCAAACGATCTTTATAAAAAAGGAATTATAAATATTAAAGAAACTAAATTTTTATCAAAAAACTGTTTTGTAAGTAAGAAAAATAAGAAAACATATTTCGGTAACTGTGTGAATTGCATAGATAAATGTGGAATGACAAAAACATGAAAAGAAAATTTAACATATTTATTTTTGAGGACTTCATTAAGCAAATCAAAAAAGGTAAAAATGTATCTGAATCCTGTTATATTCTAAATTATAACAGGAGCAGGATGCACGATACTATGACCGAAACACAAAAAATTGAATTAAGAAATGAGCGAAAAATACAATATAAAAAATATTTTATACCATACGCTCAAATAAAAGAAGATATGAAATATTTATTAATTCAAAATGATGACTTTTTGAAATCTGGATTAATAAAAAATACGAATGAAAATTTAAGAGCGTTGAAACTATTAAGATTTAAGTATAAACAAGACGGAGATAATATCAAAGTATTCACACAAATAAGATCATGACCGACGAACAAATATACACCACAACAGTAGCAGCGATTGTAAAGACTCAATCGGCTATGCACGACCTAGAAAAGTTGCCACAGCAAACGACCTACACTAAGGAAATGAGGCGCGAGTACAACAGGTTTTTACTGGCTTCAAATCATTACATTACGTTTTTAGATATGCAGCTATCAAAGACCACCGATATGCTAGACATTGACGGGGTTATACTGTACACCGATATGGTGACTAAACTAGATCAAATTACTAAGGAAATTAAAGTTAGTGTGGTATGAACCTACTCCAAGAACGTAAAATAATTCTATCCGACATCAAAGATCACGAAGCAATCCGCGAAAGCTGACGAGTAAGTAACGCTCTAGGGTGGCATCCTAGTTCATTTGCAGCCAACCCCGTGTAATTATGCACGGGGTTTTCGGGGTATAAATAAATAAATAAATAAGATTATGAAAAATCACAAAAGAGAAAAGTTAGAAACTGATTTACTAACTGATTTTATGCGAACAAAAGTAGATGGTGGATACATGTACCAACATCATGAAACTAGGTACGGATTATCACATCCGTTTTTTGTATTTGTGCCAAGTGATTCAAATGAAGATGTAACGGACAAAATTCATGAGATTGAACTTGTTAGATACATACTTGAAGATGGATATGAAGGTATATTTAGAAGAATGAGAGTTGAAGGAGGTTATCTTCATAATTATAGCTGTTGTTTGGATGAATGGAGGAATGAATGGATATTTATAAAAGGCGAAAGTTTTTAAAGCATAGTAACACCACCTCACAAAAATAAAACCCGTGCAATAATGTACGGGTTTTTTTTGTGAAATGTGGGAAAACGGGAAAAAAGTGGGAAACAAAAAAAAAACTTTTTAGGGTTAATCTTTTGTTTTGTAATGGGTTAAGGTTATAAAGTGGGAAAATTTCCACTTGCACACATAGTAATATTATTCTAATGAAATACACTCTTATAATTTATTATTTTGGAAAAACGGGAAATTTCCCACTTTTAAGGGTTAACTGTTTAATTAACAGCTGTTTAGGTGTTTATTTATTCCGCTTTTATTTCCCACTTTTTTCCCACTTTTTATTTATTTATGTAATTTTTCCACTTTTAGCTATGTTGGTTGTTATATTGAATTAATTGATTATATTTGTACCGTTCATGCAGGAACGTAAAAGTATTTGTTTTAAACCCTTTGAATTAGTAGGACTGCATTCCGAACGTTCAGGGGGTTTTTTATTTAAATTCAAATATGATAAGTTTAGAAAGAGCAAACAGATTAATCGATTCAGGCTTATCGATTATCACAGTTGGGGATGAGAAAACGCCTAACTTTCCGTGGAAAATATCACAAACGGAAATCATAGATAAGGATAAATTTGAAAAGCAATACAATTCAAAATCAACTAAGGCACTAGGAATAGTTACAGGCTTCAACAACCTCGAAGCATTAGATATTGATTTAAAGATATTTCCAAGTCTTAAAATGCAGCAGGATTTCTGGAACGAGTATCTACAATTCCTTAAAGACAATATAGACGACTTTGACGATAAATTTGTGATCTATAAAACTGTTTCAGGTGGCTATCACATTATTTACCGATGTGAGGTTATTGGAGGTAATAAAAAGGTTGCTAAGTTAAAGGAATACAAAGAAGCCCTTATAGAAACTAGGGGGACAGGTGGTTATATTTTTGTGTATGAAAATAACATAAGCAAAAAAGATTACACTCAGATACAAGAGATTAGCGTACTAGATAGGGATGTCCTTTTTTCCATTTCTGAAACTTATAATTACAAAGGTGATGAGGTAATAGACATTCCAAAAGATGCTAAGGAACCTAAAGAAAATGAAGTTACCCCGTGGGATGACTATAACGATAAGAACAGCGCAAACGATTTAATTTCTGACGGCTTTGATATTATACGAAATCTTAGTGATAAATATGTAATTCGCAGGCATGGAGCAACAAGCCCACATAGCGGTTATATTTATAAGGATAGCGGTTGCATGTTTCTTTTTACCACGGGGACAATTTACCCGAATGAAAAGCTATTAAGTCCATTTTCAATCTATGCTATAAAATATTGTAATGGGGATTATTCAGAGGCAGCAAAAGAAATCTATAGTAAGGGATTCGGTACTAGACACGTTAAAAAAATCGAGTTTAAAGAAGAGAAAATAGAAATTAAAAACGACGATCTAATATTTCCTATTGACATTTTTCCAAGTGAGGTACAGCATTTTATTATGGAATCACATAGGACGTTAAACATGTCGATTGATTACATGGCTTGTAGCTTCTTATGGGTGATTTCTGTGATAGTTGGTAACTCGTTAAATATTGAAGTAAAACGCGGATGGAATGAAAATAGTTTACTTTGGCTTTGTTTAGTTGGTCGAGCTGGAGTTGGTAAAACGCCAAGTATTGACCAAATGATTAAGCCTATAATAAAAGTAAATGCCAGAGAAATAAAAAAATATATTAAAGAATATAAAAAGTACCTAGAATATGAGGCTTTAGATAAAAAGGAAAAGGAATACAACGAAGAAATAAAACAGCCTAAAAAAACTCAATTTATAGTTAATGATATTACGTTAGAAAGCCTAGTAGATGTTCACGAAGAAAATAAAAATGCAATAGGTGTTTTTAAGGATGAATTGGCAGGATGGTTCAAGGACATGAATAAATACCGCGCAGGGTCTGACCTAGAATTTTGGCTATCTTCATGGAGTGGTAAAGGTGTTTCAATGAATAGAAAGACCGCAAAGAGTTCATTTGTTGAACGTCCATTTGTTCCTGTGCTGGGTGGTATTCAACCAAGCATATTTGATTTATTCCAAACAGAAGAAAACAAAGAAAGCGGATTTAATGACCGTATGCTTATTTCTTATCCTGATCTGACAGTCGATAAATACAATGATGATGAACTAGACGAGGAATTAATAGACTGGTATAGTGAGTTTATCATATCATTTTATGACGTAATTAAAAAACAGATAATTAGATTTAATAATGATGATGAGATAGAACCTATGTTAGTTAAAATGAATCCAGAATCTAAAGCAAAATGGAAGGTCATTTTTAACGAATTGACAAATAAACAGAATAGCGATATTGAAAATGAGTTTATGAAGTCAATGCTACCAAAACAAAAAAGCTACGTTCCTAGGTTTGCACTATTGATTAACACAATTAACAGCATAACGAATGAAGATTATAAGATAAATCTGATACATGAGAATAGTATGGACAAGGCTGATAAGTTATCGAAGTATTTTATTAATATGGCTAAAAAGGTCAAAGTCGATTCAATGGAGAAAGCCGAAATTAAAGAAACCATAGTTAAAGAAACTGGTAAAAGTAAGTTCGAGCAATTCAAGGTTATGTACGCTCAAAATAATGATATTAAGAAGACCTATGCTGCGGAGTTATTAAATGTGAGTCGTCGTTCGATACATAATTACATTTCTAAAATAAATGAGTTATGAATTTACGACCATACCAACAGGATATAATCAACTCAATTAGGGATGAATTTGCAAAGGGTAACCATAGTGTAATAATGTGCGCTCCCACAGGTTCTGGCAAGACAATAATGTTTAGTTACATGGCATCCGAAGCAATTAAGAAAGGAAAGAAAATCTTAATCCTTACAGATAGAGTTGAATTGTTCCAACAGGCAAATAACACCCTAACAAAGCAAGGGATGAACCCTAAGACAATAAACGACTTAACAGGGAGCGTTCATGTATTTATGATACAAACATTAGTTAGACGTTTTAAGAAGCCCGAAATTATAGAATACCTTGAAAAGTTAGATTTAATTATCATAGATGAAGCGCACAAAACAATATTCGATAAACTATTCGATCATGCTACACTACCAACAAAGATAATAGGAGCTACTGCGACACCGTTTAGAAAAGGGGCACAGGAAAGTTTGCATAATTTCTATCATACAATAGTTGATAAAGTAAGTGTACAAAACTTAATTGATTCGGGACATTTAGCGAAATGCACTACGTATGGTTTTAAAGTTGATCTAAGCGAGGTTGCAATGCACAAAGGAGATTATTCAGAGCAAGGGTTAGCGGATTTGTTCAGTAAAACTCAATTATTTAAAGGAGTAATAAGAAATTACAAAGAACTATGTTACGCAGATAAAACTTTAATTTTTGCACCAAATAGAGAGGCATCAGGGCAGTTAGTTGACGAGTTTAAAAAACAGGGTATTGAAGCAAGGCACGTTGATTGTTACATGAGCAAGAAAGAACGTGCGGAAACGTTATTATGGTTCAAAGAAACAGATGGAGCGGTACTTTCTAATTATGGCATTTTAACTACTGGATTTGATGAAACAACGATTAAGTCGGTTATTTTATACCGTGCTACAAAATCGCTAGTTTTGTTCCTCCAAATGGTTGGGCGCGGATCAAGGATAAAAACCGAAAACACATTTAAACTATTGGACTTTGGTAATAATATTTTAACTCATGGCTTTTGGCAAGATGATCGAGAATGGAGTTTAATTAAAAAAAATAAGAAAAAAGGAGCCGCACCTATTAAGGAGTGCCCAGAGTGCTTTGCTTTACTTCCTGCATCTGCTAAACTTTGCACCGAGTGCGGTTATAAATTTAAGGCAGTAGCCAAGGAATCTGAAGAAATTGATTTACAGGAATTAAGCCCTAGTCAGCACCAAATAGCAAAATTAATTATTCAGGCAAAAGCTAAGGGATATAAAACAGGTTGGGTATTACACCAATTAAAAACATTTGACGAATATAAAGAATATGGCAGGATTAAGAATTATAAAACAGGATGGGCAAAGTACCAATACTTTCACAGAAAGTAGGATACAGCAGGAAATTGTTCGTTTTTACAGGAATAAATACTGTTTAAAACACCATTTTCCTAGACATGTAATTGCTAGTGTACCGAATGATGGAAAAAACTATAAGGAGCAATCTGTAAAATTACAAACTGGGTTGATGTCAGGTTTTAGTGATTTGATTGTAATACGCCCAAATGAAACAATATACGTTGAAGTGAAAACATACACAGGCAAACAAAGCCCCAAACAAATTGAGTTTGAAAATACCGTTACGTCTTTAGGTTTTAGGTATATTATAGTAAGGAGTTTAGAAGAGTTTAAAAATAAAATACAGTAAATATGAAGTTTGAAATTACAACAATGAAATTAGTGAAAAACATTTATGGGAAAAATGACATTATTATCAGTAAGATTAAGGTAATGAATGATGAAGGTAAGTACATAAAGTTTGCGCAATTAAACGACGCACTATTAAAAGAGATTCATATAAGTGGGTCAGTAACAATTAAAAACCCTTATAAAATATGAAAAACCCACACATAGCACCCCTAGCAATTATAGCCGTTTTATGGTTTGTTGCAACAGTAATAACATACCTTGCTATTGCACAACATAACGAGTGTCAAGAGGTCAGGAAAGAACATAAGGAATTGAAAAGTAAATAAGATGAATAAGGCAAACGGAACAAATAAACAAAGGCGGTTTTGGTACCAACATCGGAGAAATTCGGTTCTGAGGGTTCGAGTCCCAGCCTTATTCATTCTTTTAAATAACAAATAAATATGAAAAAAGAACCAGAATTAACCATCGAAGAAATGGCAGAAATATCATAGTTCGTAGCGTTGCGGAGTTCTGGGATCTTATTTAGAATGAATATAAATAGTGATAATTGTTTGGTTAATCAATATAGTTTACTTATATTTGTAGTGTAATCATTAACAAACAGAAAATATGACAACTTTAGAAAACTTAACAATCGGACAAACTTTTACAAATGGCACTACATCAGTAAGATATGAAGTAATTAGTTTGATTGATTTTTTAGTTAAGAATCTTAACACAAATAAAGAGGTTAACTTAACGCAAGATACACACGTTTATAACGTAGTTGCTGCTGTAAAAGAAAGAGTTTATGTTGATTACTATGGTAAAGAGGTTAAGTTGACAAGCAATGAAATTGAATTTATAAATGAATTAGATGAAATGATTTTTGAATCTGGCACTATTGTTTACTTAGATACAATGGAATTAAGTTATGGCACTAGCGTTGGTAGAGGTGTTTTATCATCTTTAATTAAAAAAAATGTTTGTTGTATCGATGATGGTATGATAGGTTATTCAATGGATAAGTATTAAAAAAAAGATAATCCAACCCCGCATAAAAAGTGCGGGGTTAATTTATTGTAGATTTGTGAGGTAATCTTAACTAACCACCACCCTTAATAAAGAAAAAGGAACAAAACTTAAATAGGAAATGAAAGCAACAATAGAACAACTAGTGCCGTATTTAGGTCAATGGATTAGTACGGATGATGTGGAAGGTAAAGTGTATTGATTATGAAAACACCTAAAGAAATAGCAGAAATTGAAACAGAATCGTTTACACTTATTGCAGTAGACGACGATCCCTTTAACAGACCAAACATAGTCTATCTTCGTAATAATAAGACAGGAGAAGGGACTGGCTTAGATTTAGATGAATTATTCAAAGAAAAAATGTAGTTAATAGATTGAAACCATGAAAAACATACTAATAATATTATTACTACAAGCACCTTTTATTTTTGGGCAAACCAGCGAACAGGTGTATAAGTATATCGTAAAGTCAGGCATCAAAAAGCCTAAAATAGTCATGAAGCAAATACTACTTGAAACGGGGCATTTAAGCTGTTATAAATGCTCAATGAGATATAATAACCTACTTGGTTTCTACAATGGTAAAAGGTATCTAAGATTTGATACATGGCAGGAATCAATAGATTTTTACAAAGGTTGGCAGGATCGAAAAGGATATGTTACGGGAAATTATTACGATTTTCTAATTAATAAATGGGGTGCGCCTGATATGGTGGGATATGTTGAAAAATTAAAAGATATTGAGTTATGAGCGAAGTCCATAACATTTTTTTCACTATATTTGTAGTTCATACTTCTAACGAACCGTTCTAGGTTTGTATAGTTTTTGAATTACATTTAGGTTTTTGAAGCCCTTTAATTAGGGCTTTGTTATTTAGAATGAATATAAATAACGAATAAAGTATTGTTTATCCAAACAATGTGCGTATATTTGTAAGGTAATCAGAAACGAAAAGAAATTATGAAGAATCAAGAAACAGTAAATTTAGTAAAAGAAGCGATTAACTTAACGAAAAAAAGAATGGTTTTTATGACAAGCCAATATGATTTGACAAGAGCAACTAAGTTTATAAATAAACGTTACGCTTATTTACAAGAGTTAAAGACATCGTAACACAATACTTACACGCTTAATACAATCCAACCCCGCATAAAAAGTGCGGGGTTAAAAAAAAGAACCATGAAAAACCAATCAAGAAAACTCCTAATCACCGTGTCCGTTTTTATGTCCAACAGCATAACACGCGACTGTATGTTAATAGGATCAAAGGACGACCCAGAAGAGACATTAATGGAACTGGCTGACATGATTTGTCAAAACGATATTGTACTAGACCTAATTCGTAAAGGATCAATGCTGTCAGAAAAAAGTATATCCGACCTATTGGATAAAGTATTAATTCAAGCGAGATGGAACGCTTTTTTAACGAAGATATGACTAGAAAAAAATCTAACGAGCAAATTAAAAACTTAATTATACACGATGTTAGAGGTAGTATTGTTGTTTCAGAGCAACAAAACAAACCTAACCATCGACACATAACATCAAATTCAATTTGGTTTGATTGTGACTATATTTTGTTTAATGTAAAAGAAGACTACATTAGTATTACAAGACCAAGTTTAGATTACAGAGGTAAATCTCACAAAACAACTAAACAAAAAAATTTCTACCATTTTGTAGTTACAGCAGAAATACCATTTGGTAAATTTAAATTTGATGTGGATGATAGCACAGAAGATGAATTAGTGATATATTACCGATAACACGTCGATATAGCACACAAAACAATTGAATTATGAAAACAGAACCCCAGCAATGCACTATACCAAGTGTTATACACTGCCCTGATGAATTAGAGCCAGTGTTAGCAAGAATAGAACAAATTAACTCTTTAGGTAAATCTAGTTGGTGGGAGGTAGTTTATTATGATGGAATCTGGCATTCTTATAGTGGAAGTAAAACTTTTGAAAAAGGTGAAAAAGTTATAAAATGGGAATACTGTAAGGGTTGCTTATAACGGTTGGCTAAAAAATCGTTTTAATGTTTTTTAGGTAGTGTTATATTTTAGTTTGATTTATAAAAAATTGATATGAAAAAAGATAAATTATTAGTTTGTACATTTAGTGGAGGAAGAACATCGGCTTTTATGGGTTTAATGCTAAAAGAACACCCAAAATACAAAGATTTTGACAAGGTGTTTATATTTGCAAATACTGGAAAGGAAAGACAAGAAACATTAAACTTTATTGATAGATGCGACAAAGAATGGAATTTGAATATTGTTTGGCTTGAAGCTGACGTTCAAAAAGAAAAAGGAGTTGGGACTACTTACAAAATAGTTGACTACAATACGGCAAGTCGTTTAGGACAACCATTTGAAGATATGTTGAATAAATATCCATTACCAAATAATATGGCTTCAAATTGCACAAGGGAGCTGAAAAAAAGACCGATTGATAAATATGTAAAGCAATTAGAATATAAAGAGGTTTATACTGCAATGGGCATAAGATTTGACGAAAGACACCGAGAAAGCAATACGGCAAAGCAACAAAATATAATTTATCCTTTGATTTACGATATGCAAGTTGATAGCAATTTTATCCGTAAATGGTGGGATAGACAACCATTTGATTTGAAGTTAAAAGATTATGAAGGTAATTGTGATTTATGCTTTAAAAAATCATTAAAGAAACGATTAACAATAATAAAAGAAAATCCAAATCTTGCTGAATGGTGGAATAATATGGAGCAGAATTATAATAGCGAAGCAATACCAAGATTTGATTTAAGAACAAATAAAAGTATTGAAGAATTGGTGGAAATGGCGAAGCACCCATTTACAAAAGCAGAAGATTTACACGAATTAAATAAAAACCAAATTGATTTATTTGATTTTGAAACGGATTGTTTTTGTAAAGCAAATTAAATGTAACATGTCGATATAGTACACAAAACAATTTAATTATGGATGAGATATACAAAGATTACGAAATATGCACCAAAAAAAATTATTGGGGTTATTTTGAAGCAGTACATATTAATGATTGTGATGCTCCAATTATAGTAGCCAGAGAAATAGAACAGTTAAAAATTGAGATAGACGAACTTAATTAATTGAATTATGGAAGAACTTAGGCAAAAATTAACTGAATTTGTTAGTTATGAAGAAGGTGTTGAAATACGCAAACAGATAAGAGCGTTAGCAATTGAAAACTATAAACAAAAATATACTGATGCTGAACATCTTGGATTTATAAAAAGAAATAGAATAAGCACCACAGTACAACACGCACAATCTACAAACCATCCTTATTATTATGGAATGTTTAGTGCATGTACTCAACACATAATAGCTGACACAATGGAGCAATTATTTGATAAAGCTCTTGATATTGAAAATGATAACACTCCCTAACAATATTTTAACAATTGAATTATGATAA
>Ga0307376_10004274_pt1 | contig 13113 bp, 14 predicted proteins | sample TR2MG_FD_202536 | JGI IMG/M metagenome (GOLD analysis project Ga0307376, IMG submission 202536) | Soil microbial communities from Risofladan, Vaasa, Finland - TR-2 | ecosystem: Environmental > Terrestrial > Soil > Coastal area > Acid sulfate soil | place: Finland: Risofladan, Vaasa | collected... | reverse complement strand
AAGTAAAAGTTTAACTACTTCAACATGTCCCTTTTCACTTGCATGTCGTAAAGCAGCATCATTACCTGCATGCACATTTGCTCCAGCATTCAGCAAGACTTTAACTGTTTCAGTGTGTCCATAATAACTTGCCAATTGTAAAGCAACATCATCATTTGCATGCACATCTGCTCCTGCATTTAGTAAAACTTTAACTGTTTCAGCATCTCCCCTTCTACTTGCCCATCGTAAAGCCCAATCATTATCTGCATGCACATTTGCTCCAGCATCCAGCAAGACTTTAACTGTTTCTGTATGTCCATTTTCACTTGCCAGTCGTAAAGCCCCATCATCACCTGTATGCACATCATATCCTTTCTCAATCAAGTGTTTTACGAATTCAGTCTTTCCATTTTCAGCACAAATCCAAAGAAGATCTTCTTTGCTGTATGAGTAATCTGTTTCATTCTCAATCCATAGTTTTATCAAAGCATCCATACCAATACCAAGATCGTGGATTGGATCAGAATCCTCAGTGAACTTTTCGTTAAGTGATTCTTTAATTCTTTTCTTCTTTTCTTTAGCTATCCAATCTTTAAGAATTTTAACTGTTTCAGCATGTCCCTCTTCACTTGCCCATTGTAAAGCCTCATCATAATTTGCATGCACATCTGCTCCAGCATCTAGTAAGACTTTAACTGTTTCTATATGTCCATTTTGACTTGCATATCGTAAAGCCCCATCATCATTTGCATGTACATCTGCTCCAGCATTCAGCAAGACTTTAACTGTTTCAGCGTGTTTATTTTCACTTGCATTTTGTAAAGCCCCATCACTTCTTGCATGCACGTCTGCTCCAGCGTCAAGCAAGACTTTAACTGTTTCAACATGTCCCCTTTCACTTGCATATCGTAAAGCCCAATCATTATCTGCATGCACATCTGCTCCAGCGTCTAGTAAGACTTTAACTACTTCAGTATGTCCATAATAACTTGCCGCTTGTAAAGCATGTTCATCTATTGCATGCACATTTGCTCCAGCGTCAAGCAAGAATTTAACTATCTCAATATATCCATTTTCACTTGCCAGTCGTAAAGCATAATCCTTACCTACATGCATATCATATCCTTTGTCAATCAAGTATTTTATGAATTCAGTCTTTCCATTTTCAGCACAAATCCAAAGAAGATCTTCTTTGCTGTATGAGTAATCTGTTTCTTTCTCAATCCATTGTTTAATCAACACATCCATTCCTATACCCATGTCATGAATTGGATCTGAATCTTCATCAGCGAACTTTTCATTAAGTGATTCTTTGACTCTATTTTTCTTTTCTTTAGCTATCCAATCTTTAAGAACTTTAACTGTTTCTATATGTCCATTTTCACTTGCCCATCGTAAAGCATAATCATCTATTGTATGTACATTTGCTCCAGCATTTAGTAAGACTTTAACTACTTCAGTATGTCCATTATCACTTGCCCATCGCAAAGCACAATCATCATTTGCATGCACATTGTATCCTTTTTCAAGTAAGTACTTAACAAATTCAGTCTTTCCATATTTAGCACAAATCCAAAGAAGATCTTTTTTGTTGTAGATATTTGCTGTTTCTTCCTCTATAAATCGTTTGATCAATTCATCCATTCCTATACCCATGTCATGGATTGGATCTGAATCCTCAGTGAATTTCTCGTTTACCCAATATTTATATGATTCAAATTTTTTCATGGTGAAAATAATTCTTGATTTGTTGATTTACTTGTAGGTGCATCTTCTATTTCATTTTGTTTTTCTATTTTTCTATCTGTTGCTCTACTACTTGTAGTATCTATTAAATTTTGTTCTTCTATTTTGTTAGTTGTTGCTTTACTTTTAGCAGATTGTTTTAAAGAGTCTTCTTCTATTTTTCTATTCATACTTGTTGTGGGTTGAGCTTCTATAACTTTTGTCATATCTATAGTTTTTATTCTAACTCCTGCGCTTTCTGGTCTTACTCCTTGAGAATTTTCTATAGGTGTTGATGTTCTATCTCCACTTTGAATTTTCATACCTCCATCTTGTATTTGAGAAGATAAGCCACTAGAAGATTGTGTTTGTTTCATTCCTCCTTCAACTAATTCAGATAGATTAACTGATGCTTTTACATCTTTTAATTCTGTTACTTCAGTCTTAGAAGATAATCTATTCGATGCAGGTTCTGTTTTTAATCCGGAATTTTCAGTTGTAGATGATAATGATTGTGAAGATTCACCTCTAGTCATTTCAGATTCACCAGGAGCTGAAGACAAATTACTTGAAGTAGTTCCTCTATCAACCGCATTATTTTTAATTTTATTAGATAATTCTTTTGAAGTATTTCCTCTTATTAGAGTAGGTTCTTGATATAAATTTCTTGAAGCTGCATTTGGTTCCATAGTAGGTAAAGCTGATTTAGTTTCAATCTCTCTTGAAGTTGAAGTTATAGCAGATTGTTTTGCTACAGTAGATTGATATTCTATTGTTCCTTGAAGATTTTTAGTAGTATTAGTCTCTCCTTTTCCTACTAAATCAGTTGCTAAAGAATAATCTTTTATTTTTTCCCACACACCTTTATCAGATAAAGCTAAATTAGCTGCTGATTGAAGAGTTTGAAATTCAGTATCAGTAGCATCAGATTTTGTCATCTTTGTTATTGATGATAAAAAACTATACATGATATTATCTGTTTGAATAGGTTGTTCTAATCTTGATGAAGGTGCATTTCCAAATTCTTTAACTACTTCATTGATACCTTTTCTAATTAAGCCTAATGCTCCTATAACATCTTTAGCAGCTAATACAGCTGATACTTCACTAAATGAAATTCCTAATTTTGGAACAGGATATATTTTTGCTTTATCAACTATTTTATCAACAAAATTCTGAGCATATGAAGTTCCAAAATTTATTGCATTTCCTACCCAAGTATTAGGTTCTGTAGGTTTGAAATTAACATCAAATGTTGAATTTCTTATTTTTTCTTGTTGAAGATCAGCTTCGTTTAAATTATTTTCATTACTCCTTTCAAGATAAGGTAATCCCGATTCATGTTTAATACTTTCACCACTTCTATTTTGAGCAATTTGTAAATATGCAGGATAATGATATTTATTCTCAATTTCTGCTGTTGTTATTTCTTCTCTTGCACGATTAACTCCATTTAATTTTCTATCTATTAAATACTTATGGTTGAATATAGGATAAATTTGAAGTTCTTTTATATTACCAACCTTTATTCCAAATTTAACTGCTCCCTGATTAGGAACATTGGCAACACTTAAATTATTTGCATGTTCAAATGTTATAGTATTGATATCGAATTCACACATTTCACATGTAATTTGCCAAGCAGGAAGAATATCATCAAGCACAACTAAATATAAAGGTTGTTTTTCAATAGGCTGTGATAAAGTTTTTGGAATATAATCTATTACAGTCTGTGATAATCCTGTATTTTCATCAAACGAAGGTGTATGGAATGTTCTGAATTCTGCAAGATATATGTTCAAAGTAAAATACCTCATCATATCAGGAAGAACCCATCTCTGATAAACATCATCCCAAGCTATTTTTCTATAAAGATTTAACAGATAACTCATTCTTAAATCTAATCCTTCTAAGCATGTAATTGTTATTCTTTTATCATCTAGTATTCTTTGTCCTTTTGCTGTATCAATTTTTAATAATTCTGAAATACCATCTATAGATTGAAAGTAATAAGGATAATTATCTTGTAGATCATTAAATTTTCCAATGAATTCTCTAAGCATCTGCGCACGAGTAGGTTCATTTGCATTTTCTAGATATTTAGTAGAAGAATACTCTTGCTCATCGTATGGTATAATATAAGAATTTGTAGGTTTATTTATACTGCTTACTTCAGGAGCTTTTTTAAATAAAGGATGGGGCATAGTATCGTACAATGCATTATTTGCTGCGTTATTATAGGCAATATCATAATTTTCTGCAAATCTTAATCTAAAAGAAAAATATGTAGGTTCATCAAATCTTTTATTCAGAGGTCCTCCTTTAAATACCTTTTCTTCTAAACCAACATCTCTAAATTTTTTGTAAATGTTATTATTATCCATCTTTCATCTTTTAATTTTTTGTTTTTACTGGTTCAACAGGTAAAGGAGCCGGCCATTCTCTTCTTGTTAAAATAAATTCTTGTGTAAAACCACTTACTATTGATCCTTTATTTTCTCCAGAATAAGTTAGTACAAATCCTTTGACTAAATACCATCCACTATAAAATAAATCTAACATATCATTAAATTCAACATCTGGATTTATTTGTATATTTTCAAAAGAATCGTATTTAACTAAAATAACAGGCATTTTATCTCCTCTTAATATATTAAAATTATTTCCATTAACTTCAATATGTAAATTTAACTTATTAAGTTCTTTATTGTTTATTAAATTCTGTACTCTTGCAACTTGATAATTTTTATGATGATTGCCATCCCATTGTAAATTATCAGCATCTGGATTACTTATCGTATATTGAATACCTAACCATGGAAATTTTTCATATAGATCAACATAACTATAATTTGTTCTTTGAAGATCTTTATTCTTTTCATCTTTTACATAAGCAGCTCTTCCTCTTAATAAGATCATTTTATTTTGTTTTTCTTTATCATAACAAGGTTCTATACTTACAGCCCAGTATTTTTTCTTATTAGGATCTTCATATATATTTTTATTATGTTCAAACATTTCACAAGTCATTTTTGTTCCTAATTGAAATGTTATATTAGATGATCTATTAATAGGTCTCCAAGATTTAATATAAAACGGAGTTGTTCTATAATTAATAAAATTTGAAAAAACTTTTACCATTGGTACTGCTTTTTCTTGTTCAGCATTAGCACCATAATTCCAGTTCTTATCTAAAATTGTCAGAGCAACAGCAGCATCTATTTCTGTTTCTGATGATAATAATTGTTTGTTTATATTAATAAAGTTCAAATTATAGTACAAATCTATCCAGCATGTATAAAAAGATTGGTTATCTTTCCATGCTCTATCAATTAAATTATTAATAAAAATATCACCAGCTATATTAGCTTTAAGCCATATTTGTTTATCATCTGTATCACTTTCATTTGTTGCAAATCCTAATCCATATCTTTTAGCAAAATCTTGAGCTGCTTTAAAAGTTGTCCCTTCAAAGGAAAAATCATTTTTCTGACTTTTTAATCCTGGAATAAAAAGTTCTCCATAAAATGTCATTTGTACTGGAGTTTTTACTTCAGTTAAATTAGGTATCACATGTACTCCAGTTATGACATAATCATTACGAACTATTCTTAAGACATCACTTCTATTACGTATAGCAAGAGAAATTATATCACCATCTTTTGGCATTTCTTTGCTTAAGAATGCTTGAAGTAAAAATCTAACTGTTAAAGAAATTTTAGGTAAAAATTCAGTACAGTCTATATTCATAGATATAATTTCATTCCGATTGAATATATAATCATTTATCCTGATTAACGGAAATTCAACTGACATAGAATCTTCATCTTTTTGATTTTTTTCTTTTGTATCGTTTCCTGCAATAGATAATTCATCTAATTCAATAGTCTTTCTGAAAGTGTTAATAATTCTATTGATAGTTCCTTTTGGTTCTGAAGTATTATCAGGATTTTTAATAGTATTCGGTGATGTTAAAGCAATTGCCATTATACAGTTTTATTTTTTATTGCATTAGTAAGAAACTCAGAAACAGTCATACCATTTTGTAAACATGTTTGAACATCTGCACCAAAATATACTCTTCCATTTCTATATGTAATTTGTGCTTCTCCATCTTCTGCCATATTAGCAGGCATATCTCCTGGTTGAGCCCCTCCTATAATTTGTCTATTTTGAAAATCATCATTTAATTTAGGATTCTTTGTTGGATCAATATATTTATAGCTATTTCGAATAAGTTTTGAACCATCTGCATCTGTTCCTCTTTGTGTAGATATTGATGCTTGCACAGAATCTAAATTAGGAATCAAGATTATATCACCTTCTTGTATTGAAAATGGATTTGATATTCCATTATATTTCAAGATTATTTCTGCATATTTTGTATTATTATATGCTGCAGCAGAAATTAAATCAGGTCTCATTGCAAATTCTTTTGGAACTCTATATATGTTATATGAAACATAATTATTTCCTTTAAGATTAAACATAGAAGCTGTTAAATCTTTAATTTCAATTCCGTCAGATCTTTTGAAATTGGGTTTATCATCAATACTATTTTTAAACATATTTTTTATTTATTTTTATAGTTGTCCTCGTTGTGCTATCCAGTTTGCAGTTCTAAAAGAACTATTCAATAATTCATTTTGAGATCTTTGAATATCTGAATTCTCAGAAACTCCTATTCTAAATGGACTTTTATTCCAGATACTTACAGAGCCTCCCATTTGACTCTCAGTTCCTTGTAATTGTTTTTCATTCATATTTCTATTAGTTTGGCTTATAGCACTTGTCATTAATGTACGTGATCTAGATTCTTTTCCTGCATCTTTTACTAATCCAGTTTGTACTTTATCTTGTGTAGGTTGATCAACAGATGTTTGAAAATCAGCTGTTCCTAACATTGAATCGGGTAAATTATAGATTCTTCCCATACCTCTATTGAATATAGATTCAATTGCATCTCTATCTCTAGCCATTCCATGTTTTAATTTAACAGTGATCTTCATTTCAGTTGGAAAATCATCTGGTCCTAACTCTTCATTAAATTCAACATCTATTCCTTCACATATCAAATTTCCTATCATCGCTATTGGATTAAGAGGATTTCCTATCGTAATATGCCATTCACCAACAGGTTCTCCGGTTAAAACGGCTTTTAATCCTTGTAAATAAGGAACTTGTCCAGCTGTTTTTTTGGCAATTTGATTTCTAATTATATTTCCTGCACCATTTCCTTGTGTAAATAATCCAGAGAATGCTTCTCCAACATTTCCACTAAGTATGCCACTCACAAAATCTTTTAATCCTTCCCATAAGTTTGATAGACCTGTACGAGCCATTCCACCTGGTTCAGAAAATTGTTTTATCGCGCTTTTTGACCAATCTACAGGTCTTCCTTCATACCAAGCCTTGATATTTCCAACAAAAGGATACTTTGCAGGATTTGCCATAAATCTATGAGCACCTCCAAAAAATACAGCACTAGCAGATCCAATAACTAAAAAATTGGATAGTATATCAAGTAAAATAGCTTTAGGATTTATTCCACCTACTGGACGTGCAACATATTCAAATACAATATTTAAATTATCCATCTTAAAATCTAATCCAGGCTTACGTTTCTTTACTGAATCTATTCTGTTGACAGGACCCATTATTCTATTTTCATATGGGCCATTACTATATGGGTCTGGAGGTAATACACCACCATTCATTATATATGCATCATTAAAATTACTATCTGAAGCTACACCTAATATTTCAGCAAATTTACCTATACCCCCAAATATTTTACTTATACCTCCTGTGTTATCGGGAACTGAATCGGCCTGTACTTCCCAAACAGCAGCTTGAGCATCTTCCCATAAAACTCCTGTTGTGAATTTAAGAATATTGTTTAAACTATTTTGAGTTTCTCCACCAAAATAAGTTATAGCACTTGCCATTGGAGGAAATGCAATAGAATTACTTTTTGAATTTCCTTTATCTTCTTCAGAATTTGTATCTGCTGAACCATATCCCTGTTCGCCACTCATACCAGGAAATTTTAAATTATCAAGAATAGGTGCAGCAAATCTTCTAAGAGTTATTAACCTATTATTTTCTATTTTTTTCCAATACTTTGAAAATACAAAATCTGTAAATTGGTAAGGTGTTCTTCCATGAGGATCACCATTTCCCCAATCTATTAAAGCAGATGTAGTAGGAGTACTTGCAAAATTAAATGGCTGGTCAGAAGCAGTATCTACTTCATACCATCTTCTTTGCCCCTTTTGATTAACTAAAAGAGATCCACCCTTTGCTCCATATAATCTAATTAAAGCATATGAATTTTGAAGAGCGGGAACACCAGTGTAAAATCCATCATTCTTTAATCTTTCATATTCTGCTTTCCAGTTTTCTAATAATTTCTTTCCTAATTTATCTTCTATTTGTAATTTACCTAACGTATCTTTTGGCATTAAATAACCCGATGTCGTAACTTCTTTAAATTGCGTAGAATAAGGAGTGTATGTTTTAATAGAGTTTTCCATACGATTAAGTCTCTTATCAAAGGGGGCTGAATCTATTTTTTCTTCTAATGATTCTTCAGGAAGTGTATCTGTTTCTTGAGGAGTTGTTTTTGTATTTAAAGTATTTATATTCTGTTGTCGTATAGCAGCCTCTTTAGAAGCAGTTTTTTCTAAGATTTCATCAGTATATCCATTAGCAAATACATATGTACAAGCAAGTTTTATAGAATTTGAGTTTGAAGCTTCTAAAGGTATAAAATTAGCAGTTTTATACGTAATAGTTTTTTGTACAACATTATCGCTGTTTAAAGATTCGTTATACTTAGTAATTACTGCTGTTTGTAATGTAGGAGTACTCGCAACAAGTTTATAAAAATTATTTGAATCGTTTGAACGTGATTTCCAATTTGTTAGTATACTATCATAGTCGTTTTTTGCCATTATAACAAATTATTTTTATTTATATATTCAATAAAAATAATCTTACTCAAAAATTTTATTTTTCGAATAAATAAAAAACTATTTCGTAAACTAATAAAGATTTTAACTTAAGGAGGGGTAAAATGATAATGAAGCAAAATAATTTAATCTAAAGAATCAAGTTTATGTTTACACAATTCTTCTATTTTTCTTGCTTCAATCAATCTTACTTTTTTAATGGAAGGAAAAAATATTATTTCATCAAAGATTGGATACAAATATGTTAATTTAGGAACATTGTAGTCATCTAATAATACTACTTCAGATATATTTCTTATTTCGATTAATGTTTCAAATAAATTTGGTAATATTTTTTCATCAATAAAAGGATTTGAATATATTATGCCTCTAACTCTTTTTGATTTTGAATATGTTTTTATTAAATTATTGATATGATTACTTATGATAAAAGAACTATAATCATCTATTGTGTCATAAGTATATCTGAAATCTTCTAATATCTCAGGTATATAGATAATCGAAAATAATTTTAAATTCAGGAATGATCTTTTAAGTTTTTGAACGCCTTCGGTTGTTACGTAAAATTTCATATATATTCTATTATTTTCCTAACAATTCTTTAGATTCTTTAATCAAATTATCTAAAGAAATTGGTTTAGGAGCTAAATCATCTAATGAAATTGGTTTAGGAGGTAAAATATCTTCAATATTAAAAGTTTTTTGTGATTCCTTTTCATCTAATTGCGCATTAGTTTGTACTCTTATATCTTCTTTCATTTCATTATGTCTTTGCTTTCCAGCAATGATATTTTCTCTCATTATTTTTAATTTATCATTTATTGGAAGAGTTTGATGATGTTTAAGTATTCCTAAACGTTTACTTATTTGTCTTCTTTCTTTACGATTCATAAATATAAGATTTTAAATTATTGTTTTATTGTTTTATTGTTTTATTGGATTATTAGAAAGCGAGTTAATATAAAAATAATTAAATAATCTAAAATAACCGGCTAATAATAACGTGTCATCTGAAGTGATTACATATGATGCATCTATCATTTTAAATTTCAATTTATCCATAGTTTCTTGAACTTCTTCTGTTTCTTGAATTTGTTTTAAACTTAAATCTACACAGTAAAGATCTATAGGTGAATCTGAAGTTAAATTATTGTATAAACTTCCTAAATACATCCAATCATCTGCATTTGTAAGATTCATTCCTACAACTTCATATAAAACTCTATTTGCTGCAACTAAATTTGTGCCATCATCTTGAGAAATAAAACCATGAATAAGTGTATAATCGTAATCTTCAAAAATATAATTATAGTCTTTAACTACACCAACTTTGTCTAAAAGTCCACGAGTATCTATAGTATAAGGAAGAACAGCTACACTACGTTTTTTAGAAATAAGATAATAATGTTCTTTAACTTTTATTACATCTTCAAAAATACCTTCAAGTACTATTTGTCTTTCTATCGCATCGTTTTCCATTATATTTTAATAATTTTTAAATTGTTGAATTAACTATAATAGGTGTTTCATACATCTCTGTAATTGCAGTTCTAAGAGATTCTTTTATTTCTTCTACAGTTATTTCTTGAATTATATATTCAACAAATTTTTTCTCTCCCTCGTCAAAAGATTCTTTAGCAATATCATATAAATTTTTAGGAGGAAGCGATATAGATATATTCATAGAAATCTCAATATCTTGTTTTTTACTTTTTGACATTAAAATATAGACAGGATCTGTCTTATCAACCTGAGATTTTGAAGGAGGGGGTGGAGGAAGAGGATCTTGATATATAGGCATTTGAGAATTAGAAATTACGCCAAAACTAGATGACCTTGGCGGAGTTTTATTAGGTGGGATTAATTTAACTACTTTTTTACCTTCAACAAAAGGTTGAACACAGACTTTTTCTGTTGGATTTGTTTCATCTCTCCACTCCCATTTTTCTTCTTGTCTTCCTACCCATTCTTCATTATGTGTCCATTTATTATTCGGATGATCTATCTCAGCCATGTATTTACCAGTAAGATCTGTTTGATTCAACTGAGCAACAAGAGATTCATTGATCCTAGATTTATCAGTAAAAACGATATAAACATTTCCATCATCAGTTTCTATATGATCAAATATGCATATTTGATCTTTTCTGTCTCCAATTATCCATTGAAAATAGCGAGTTTCTTTATTCATTTTCTTTATTTTTAATTACGATATTTTTGATACTTTTTATTTTAACATTATAAATTGATGAATCTACCGAACTGTTTTTGATACTCTCTACTCCATTCAGTGAGGAATCCTTCACTTTTCCACGATAAATAATCTTGTGCAAAAACTGCCAATGCATTTTCAAAATGTTTTTTATAATCTCCAGAACTTATAAAATCTAATCTTATTGTTGGAATAATAAATGTATGTAAAGTACCTTTAACTCTCCAACAATAAGATATTACTTCTCCTGTTTCTATACCTCTATATATTCCATATTCCACGTACAAAGGAGAAACCCAATCAGTAGGAGAAACTTCTATTGTTTTAATATTTTCAACTTTTGAAAAATCAAAATTATTTGGCATCTCATCCTTTTTTAGATATATCTACTATTTGTTCGGAATTGATATCAACGTTATTAGGTTCATTACCATTTCCATTTGTATCGGGTTTAACAAAATTACCAGAAACTTTTCTTACTCCAAGTAATATTGTTGCTGCAGCTACTAATTTTAAAATTTCTCCCATTACTTCAACCGTATTTTCTAATTCAAAGAAATATCCAACCATAGTTGCGATAAATGCTACTCCAGCAATCAACCCTAATATTACTCCCATAAATCCTGATCCTGAAGTTTTCCCATTAACATTTGTAAAAGTTTCTGAAAATCTAAATTTCTTAGCATCAAAGTTACTCATAACAATATATTATTTTATTTATATATTATCACAAGTAAACTTTAGTTATTGTATTACTTCAACAATATTGAATATAGAAATAGATATTACTTCATAATCTGCTGTTCCTAAACGTTTTGCCATTTTAGCCTCAACATCTGTGGGGCTAATTGCAAATACGATATAATTTTCTTTACGATATTTTAGACGGCCTTTTGCATCTTCAAACTCTGTTCTAATTGTACATTTAAAATAATTGTTTTCGCTCATAATTTTATGTTTTTATTTTATTTAAACTATTTGTCCTAATCCAGCATTGATTTTATTTAATGTAGTATTAATATTTTCTATTCTTCTATAAATATCTTTGAATATTAAAATATATTCTGATGTTGTTGTTTCAGATTTCTCATCATCTTGTGTTTCAACTTCAGGTTCACGTATTTCTTTAATTTTACATACTTTGTCCATTATAGATTGTGATGTATCTGACATTGATCGTAATGCTATATCATAAGAATCTACTATTTCTTGAAGATCTGATTTTTCCTTTTTAACACAAGCTTTTTCTATTGTTGACATAATTTTTAGTTATTAAACTATTTCATCTAAGCCACTATTTATGTTGTTTAAAATCATATTGACATTACTCATTCTTTGTCCAAGATTTTGTAATTCTGTTAGAACTGTTTTTTCTGTAGGTTCTACTGCAGGTTGTTTTCCTTCAGATTGTTTACGAATATCTCCTATTCTGCATATTTTCTCAAGTATAGTTAGTGATGTCTCTGACATCGATCGTATCTCTGCATCGTATTTTTCGAGTATCGCTGTCAATGCAGGTTTAGAAGTCTTAGGGATACATGCTTGTCTGTCTTCTTCCATGATGTTATTTTTTAAGTTGTTGTTAGTAATTACCTGTTTTCCTGTATTTCAGAGATCTGTATATGTCTCTCTTATCAGCTATTTGCACCATAAATCAAGAAAATTATTAGCTGCGTTATTAGCAGCAGTATGTATATCTTCTTTATTCTTATACTTTTTATGAATTCTATCGTATTCATCTACAAAGGCCATAGCTATGTTAGCTTGATAAGAGTATCTTAAATCAGGATCCTTTTTAATAGTTTTTGTGACGATTTTCACCGCTTTTTTAAATTTTTTCATACTTTTTTAATTGTTTTATGTTAATTTTGATACTATTTCTTTATAATGTTTCTTAATAAATTTTTCATCAGAATAGTTAATTGAACCTGTGTATAATGATTGAGAAAAAGATATATCCATTAGAGCATTAGCATTTGCATAACTAAAATAATGTATATTCTTATCAGATATTGCTCTTTCATTTAGTTTATCATCTTTAAATAAGACCCATTCATAAATTTCTCCGTGTTCATCACTTCTTGATTCTTTTACTAAAGTAATAGGATCTAATTCTATAAATCTTGAAGAGAAACCATGATTATTTCGAATTATTTCATAAGCTAAAAATCCGTCAACTAAAAATTTAATAATAATTTGTAAATCAGATAATTCTGGAAT
>Ga0307376_10004273_pt1 | contig 13114 bp, 13 predicted proteins | sample TR2MG_FD_202536 | JGI IMG/M metagenome (GOLD analysis project Ga0307376, IMG submission 202536) | Soil microbial communities from Risofladan, Vaasa, Finland - TR-2 | ecosystem: Environmental > Terrestrial > Soil > Coastal area > Acid sulfate soil | place: Finland: Risofladan, Vaasa | collected... | reverse complement strand
CCCACCCCACCAGGGGGATGGGTTTTCAGCGGCATCCTTCTATAAAACGGTGGCGGGAGTCCCGGCCCTTAGGCTGGGACTCCATCTTTCCACCCCTGCGGGCAGTTTACTGTCATGCCCGGGACCCTCTAGGGCACCCCTTCTCGCAGTGAGCTACTGCACGCAGCATCCATTGTTTGCGAAACATTCAGTCACCCCCCTTCAAGGAACCGGCCCAACTACTATATTACTTGGAGAACTTGTCGATGACCTCGATAAGCTCTTCGACTACGCCGTCGTTGCCCTGCTCCCGGAGGGCGGTGGCCACGCAGCCGCGGGTATGGCTTTTAAACAAGGACAGGCCAACCTTCTGGAGGGCTGCCCGCACCGCGCTGATCTGCAGCAGGATGTCCACACAGTAACGGTCCTCTTCGATCATTTTTTGCAGGCCCCGGATCTGCCCCTCGATTTTTCGCAAGCGGCATTGCAGATCCTGTTTGTCGCGTTCTACCATGTCTACACCTACCATACCCCTGTACCGTATATCATAATGAAGGTCATGCCTTTACGTCAAAGGTGACACTCCGTCCCCAGATGGATTTAGCTTTCCCTACCCCCTGGAATCTTACTATTGGGCGGCGATACGGCAAAATAGAGCCCTCACGGGGAGACGCCGGTCCGACCGGTGCCCTTGTTTACCAGCGTCATGCCGCTTGCTGAATGCCGGCAACAGTAAAGAGATTTAATAAGGCAGTCGACAAAGAAACTGAGAGGTAGTGTCCGGCGGTGGGCCGTCACCTCCTTGGACAGGAAATAGTAGCAGCGGAGATGGAGAGATATGCTACAGCAAAAAACAATCTACGTCGTGGCGTTGCTGATAGCAAGCGGTATCAACGCACTTATTGCCCTGTACTCCTATCAGCGCCATAAAAAGGCCAGTGAAGCCGAATTCAGCGGCCTGACGCTGGCCATATCCGTCTATGCCCTGGGCTATGCTTTAGCACTCAACAGCACAACCATGGCCGGAATACTCTCCTGGGCCAGGATAGAATACCTGGGTATAGCGGCCATACCAGTGCTATGGATCATATTGGCGATAAGGTACACCGGAGAGGACAGGTGGCTGACACGACGCCTGCTGGCCGCACTGTTGACGGTACCCGTAATCACCCTTGTTTTGTTCTATACCAACGACTATCACCACTTCTACTATCAGTCTCTAAGCCTGGCCACCCACGGCCCTTTTACGGTTTTAGCCATCGTCAAAGGACCATGGTACTGGGTGTTCGTAATATATATTTATATGTCCCTTCTCGCCGGTAATGCCTTGTTCCTGTGGAAGCGGCGGCACATTGCCCCGTCATACCATCACCAGATCAACATTATGGTGGCAGGATCGCTGGCAGCATGGGCGGGGAATATCGTCTACCTGACCGGGAAGAGTCCGTGGGGACTTGATCTGGGACCCTTCACCGTTGGAATCACAGGACTGGTATTCGGGTGGGGTCTGTTACGGTTCCGGTTGATCGATCTCGCACCCATCGCCCGCGATATAGTATTTGAAGGCATGCGCGACGGGGTACTGGTAATGGACGTGGCCAACCGGATCGTAGACTATAATCCGGCTGCCCAATCAATCATAAGCGATCTCTCGGTGACTGATATTGGTAATCATGCCGGGAAAGTCCTCGGGAAATATCCGGAACTGGTGAAGCACCTGGCGGACAGTACCAATAAACAGATAGAGCTTCAAATTGCCCAAAACGGCGGATTCCGCTACTACCATTTCCGGCTTTCGCCGGTCATCAATCGTGGCAAGCGGTTGGTTGGTAAGACCATCATCCTCAATGACATAACCCAACACGTATTGTTGCGGGATGAACTACGAGTGCTGGCCAGGACCGATAATTTAACCAACATATTTAACCGGAGCTACTTTATGGAGCTGGGCCAAAAAGAGGTGGAGCAGGCGAACAGATATATGCGTCCTATATCGGTCATTCTCATGGACATAGACCACTTCAAGGACATCAACGACACTCACGGACACAGGGTGGGAGATCTCGCTCTCAAGAACATTGTGGAGGCATGCCGGAGTTGTCTGCGCATCACCGATCTCTTCGGTCGTTACGGCGGTGAGGAGTTTGTCATGATTCTGCCCGAAACCCCTCCCGATATGGCCATGGTAATGGCCGAACGACTACGCGGGGAGATCTCCGCCGCCCCCCTGGTTCTTGATGACAGCCTGGTCACCACGACCGCCAGCTTCGGCATTGCCGGAGTTAAAAAGGCCAACGGGGTGGACTTGGAATCCTTGCTCAAGAACGCCGACCTGGCTCTATACCAGGCGAAGGATGCCGGGCGGAACCGGGTGGCGCTGGGCGGGGCGCCCGCCCCCGCGTAAACTCTCCGGGGCCGGCAGTTGGATATCCACCGGACACCGATGCCCGGACCAATCACTAGCTGAACTTTCTTCTTGCCGCGGCAAACACTTGGCAAAACCGCAATCAATGCTAAGATATGTCGGACTTTTCTCCGCCGGACACCTGAAAAGTAAAGACATTGATCGCTTACGCCGACAAAGACCATAAGACCAATAACACCTTCGTTATCTGGATGGCCGGATTCGGGGACGATGCATCGGGCTGGACGATTCTCTGCCTGCTCTGCTTGCTTTTCGTGTGCTAAAGTCGTTTGCTTGAGGACAACGCCATGCTGCAACACCAAACAACTTACTTTCTCGTTCTGCTGGCGGCCTGTGCCATCGACGGTGCAATTGCGCTGCAAGCCTACCGCCAGCAAAAAAGCGACGATCATGGCTTTGCCGTTCTCATGGCCGCCGCGTTCCTCTACGCCTTGGGATACGCTTTCGCCCTTGTCAGCATGACCATCCCGGCCAGGCTCTTTTGGGCAAGACTGGAATTCCTCGGCCTGGTCGCCCTACCGCCCGCGTGGGTCATGACGGCGGCAAGTTACGTCACAAGGAGCCACTTCCTGACGCGGCGCCTGGCAGGAACTCTTTTTCTCATCCCCGCCGTCAGCCTGCTCCTTTATTACACCAACAGCTATCACCACCTGTATTACGGAACGGTGAGCCTGATCCCTCCCGGCCCTTTGGCCCTTATATCCGCTGCCAAAGGGCCTTGGTACTGGGTATTCGCCACATATGCCTGTATGTCGTTCCTTTTCGGAAGCCTCCTGTACTCGTGGAAACGGCGGCGGGAGCGGGGGGCCCGCCGGCAACAAACCGGTCTCCTGCTGGCGGGGTCGCTGCTACCCTGGGTAGCTGTCCTGGCTTACCCCCTGGGGGCAAATGCCCTGGGCATGGATTTGGGCCCCTTGGCCCTTACCGGCGCAGGTCTCGTTTTCGGATGGATTATTCTGGGCCGGACCGGGCTGACCCCCATCAGCCGGGCTGCTGTATTTCAAGGTGTCCGGGAAGGAGTGCTGGTGCTCGACTCCCAAAACCGGATCGTGGATTTCAACCCCGCCGCCCGGTCGATTATCGCGAACCTCACGCCGCAGGCCCTCGGCCGCCCGGCAGAAGAAAGCCTCCAGGACCATCCCGAACTTCTGCGACAGGTTCTCAGCCCCGATTGCCGGCAAGTCGAGTTGCAACTTCCCCTCGGCAAAGGGCTCAAGTGCTATCAATCCCGCCTGTCGCCGCTCGTCAACCGGCACCACCAACCCATCGGGAAGGCCGTTATCCTCTACGACGTCACCCAGCATACGTGGCGGGTCGATGAGTTACAAACCAAAGCGAGGATAGATCCCCTCACCGGTATCTTCAACCGCCGCTATCTTCTCGAGTTCGGCCGTCAGGAAATCGAAGGAGTCAAACGCCGCGGGCGTCCGGTATCGGTTGTTCTCCTTGACATCGACCATTTCAAGGTGGTCAACGATACCCACGGACACAGCGCAGGCGACCTCGCCCTGAAGAATGTCGTGAGGACCTGTGCCGGTGCCTTGCGTTCCCGCGATCTGCTGGGTCGTTGGGGCGGCGAGGAATTCGTCATCATACTGCCGGGAGCGGCACCGGACGGGGCCCTTCTGGTGGCCGAACGGGTGCGCAAGGACATGGCCGATTCCCCGGTTGTTCTGGACGATTCCACAACCATCAACCTCACCGCCAGCTTCGGCGTAGCCGGAGTGGAAGCATCAGGGCCCGACACGTCTTTGGAAGACTTGTTGGAGATGGCGGATCAGGCCTTGTACAGGGCCAAGAATACCGGGCGAAACCGGGTGGTTTTGGCACGGGACAAGCCTCAGCCATCGAGCAGTACTACCTCCGAATGACTCAGGCGTATTAACTGCCTCTCCGCAGGGACGCCGAATAGATGCTCAATGTATCCGCCACATCTCCCGGGACATCTGGAGAAAAGCTGAAAGAGCCGGGGAAATCCATTTGTCCTTGTGATAGACGACGAGGGCATTTGTGTCAAGATCCGGTCCCTGCCATTGAAGGTCCGTCAGCTCGCCCCGGCCTAACTCCCCTTGTACGGCCATGCGTGGCAGCACGGTGATGCCCATCTGCTGGATGACACATTTCTTAATGGCTTCAATGCTGCCGAACTCCAGAACCGGCCCGGGCCGAATTCCGGCCTCGCGTAGAATCGATTCAAAGACCATCCGGTAGCCGCAGCCTTCTGCGCACAGAACCAACGGCACTCCCTCCATATCCCCGACTCTTACCGGGATTTTACCGGTAAGAGGGTGACTGGTGGCGGAAACCAGAATTATTTGTTCAAAGCCCAGTATCTCCGACACCAGATCGGAAGCGTACATTTCCCCTCCCAGAATAAAGGCAACGTCAATCTCGCTGTTTCTGAGAAAAGTAGTTATTTCGTTGGCTTTGGCGCGACATTCTTTCACGACAATTTCGACACGGGGATAACGGCTGCGGAACTCCTGGATCAAAGGTGGCAGCCGAACAGCGGACAGTGTTTCCGGAGCCCCTATAACCAGTGTTCCCGCGGGATTTAACGATGCCGGGACCGCCTCTTTGGCCTCAGCATATAGCTTCAATATTTTCTCCGCATACACCAGGAACCGTTTCCCTTCCCGGGTCAATATCACCTGCCGGCCCAATCGCTCAAACAGTTTGACCCCTAATTCGCCTTCCAGCGATCCCACCTGCCCCGTGATACTCGACTGGGCATAACCCAAGATTTCGGCCGACTTTGTAAAATTGCTAGTTGCGGCTACCGTAACAAATGCCTTTAATTGCCTTGTGTCCATTAGACACCTCTTCTACAAATCGGAATAACCGATTATTATCCCCGGAAAATCCGTGCGATTTCAGAACTCACGCGTGCTATTATATCTTAAACAAGTTTGTAGGAGGGCTTACGTGTGAGTAAATTTGAAAAGGTTTTATCCTGTCTTGATGAAGGCTTCTCCTGTTCCCAGGCCATACCTTTCGTTTATGGCCCGCAATGGAACCTGGAGTGTGAAACCGCTCTGAAGATTTCCGCTGCCCTGGGTGCAGGTATGTCCCGAACGGGAAATATCTGCGGGGCAGTCAGCAGTGCCGTCCTGGTGATATCGCTAAAGCACGGTCATTCCAAGGCCGGGGATACCCAGGGCAAAGAGAGGATTTACAGCCTGATCAAACTGTTTATAAATAATTTCACTGCCTTGAATGGATCAGTTAAATGCAGCGATCTGCGGCTGTGATATTAGCACGGCCGAAGGTTTGACACTGGCCAGGGAAAAGAACCTTTTTGCATCAATGTGTCCCAAATTCGTCGCTGACGCGGCCAAACTAATGGAACAAGTTCTGTAGAATCTCCTCAGCTGCCCGGCCGGGGGCTTTAGGCGGGTGTATCCGCGCCTTTACGACCAACTCTATCACAACCCATTGATTCTGTCCCGCGTGCGGATAATCCTTTTGAGAGAGACGACCCCTTTCAAATTCCACGGGTGAAGAGCGAAAAGAGGAGGCCGACACAATGAACCGGGGAACAAAAGTGGCCCAAAACGATCCCGCTGACGACAATGCTGTCAATCCGGCAACCATCATGCGTCATGTTTACGGGGTATTCCCGTCGTTTGCCATGCTGGCGGCCATGAAGCTCGACGTTTTCACCCCTCTGAAGGACGGCCCCATGGAAGTGAAAGATATTGCCGATAGTTTGGGTGTCGAAGAAGAGAAACTTACCCCCCTGCTCTATTCGCTGGTGGCGGCGGACTTGCTGGAGATAGAAAACAACCGTTTTTCCAATACTGCAGAAGCCGATAAATATCTGGTCCGCGGGCGTCCCGACTATATCGGCGGATTGAGCGGGTTCTACGCTAATCTTTGGCAGGCAGCGCTGAAGACGGCGGAGAGCATCAGAACAGGTCAGCCACAGGCGAAACTCGATTGGGCCACCTTGCCGGAGGCGGAACTGCTCGGATATTTCCGAAGGCAGTTCCCCAGCAGTGTCGGAGCTGGAAGGGAACTCGCAGACAGACTGGATTTTTCGAGATTTCAACACCTCCTCGATGCCGGAGGCGGCACCGGCGGCGTATCCATTTCCATCTGTGCCAAGTTTCCTTCGATTAGGGCGACTGTTGCGGACCTTCCGGCGGTGGTACGGTTGGCCGAACGTTTCATCGCGGAAGCCGGGATGTCCGGCAGAATCAATATTTTGGCAACCGATCTCTGTTTGAGCCCACCCGAAGGTAGATACGATGTGGCCATTATCCGGGCGCTGATTCAAACCCTGCCGAAGGAACAGGCCCAGATGGCGTTAAAGTGTATCGGCCAGGCCATGGTACCAGGAGGCAAACTTTTTATCATCGGCTGCGTTTTGGCTAATTCCCGCCTGGGACCCGCGGCATCACTGGCTTTTAGTCTTGTGTTTTTAAATGCTTACGATAATGGCAGGTCATATACGGAACAGGAATACGCGGAAATGCTTGAGAGTGCGGGGTTTACCGGTATCACCGTAGAGCCTGAAGCATTTCTCGATGGTTATGGATTCATAACCGCAGAAAAAAAATAAAATGCCACCTATTAGAAACAGGTGGCCATGTATCGACTGAAAGCACGGTGAACCAGGCGTACGGTCTTACCCGCCCAGCAGTCCGTCCACGTAAGCCTGGACCTCGAAAGGCTGTAAATCCTCCATGCCCTCGCCCACTCCCACCAGCTTCACCGGCAGGCCCAGATCGCGGCTGATGGAGACCACCACCCCACCCTTGGCCGTACTGTCCAGCTTGGTCAGCACCACCCCGGTGACGGCCACAGCCTCCTTGAAGAGTTTGGCCTGACTGACACCGTTTTGTCCGGTGGTGGCGTCCAGCACTAAGAGAACCTCGTGTGGTGCCCCGGGACACTCCCGGCCGACCACGCGGTTGATTTTCTTCAGTTCTTCCATCAGGTTGGTCTTGGTTTGGAGGCGCCCGGCAGTGTCAATGAGGAGCAGGTCGGTCTGACGGGATTGGGCCGCCTTCATTGCGTCGTACGCCACCGCCGCCGGGTCCGCACCTTCGCCGTGCCGGACCAGTTCCACCCCGGCACGACCGGCCCACACCTCCAACTGCTCGGCGGCTGCCGCCCGGAACGTGTCCGCCGCAGCTATGAGCACCCGCCGGCCTTCTTTTTTATACCGGTGGGCCACCTTGCCTATAGTGGTAGTCTTACCGGCTCCGTTCACGCCCACCACCAGAATCACAGCGGGGCAAAAGCCGTTCACCCGGAGGGAGGGAGGCTCGTCCCCCATAAATCTCCTGATTTCTTCCTTGAGTATCTCCCTGACCCGGACCGGCTCCTTCACTTTGTCCCGGCGAACCCTTTGCCGGACCTCGTCCACGAGGGCCATTGACGTCTCGGGGCCCATGTCGGCCTCTATCAGCACCTCTTCCAGTTCGTCGAAGAGATCTTCATCGATGGCAGTGTGGCGGGAGACCAGACCATCGATCTTGTCGGTCAGGTTTTGGCGGGTCCTGGCCAGCCCCTCCCGCAGTCGGTCCCACAACTTCAAAACTAATCCCCCTCGGTCCGCAACTGCACCAAGGCACTCCTGGCTGCCTGTTGTTCGGCCAGTTTCTTGGAATGCCCGGCCCCGTTGCCTAAGATGCGACCACGATACACGACCGCTGCCGTAAAGATCTTGTTATGATCCGGGCCTTCCTCCTTGACGATGGTGTAGCTGAGCGGGGCGGTGGAATACTGCTGCAGTTTCTCCTGCAGTACCGTCTTGTAATCCCGCTCCCTGTGCCCCCCCACCACCTCATTGATCAGGGGTATGAAATACTCATGTACGACCCTCTTGGCCTCGGCTATACCGCCGCCCAGGTAAACGGCTCCTAAAAGGGCCTCCATAGCATCGGCCAGGATGGATGGCCGCCTGCGCCCTCCGGAGCGCTCCTCGCCCCGGCCCATGTTCAGGCATTCACCCAGCCCCAACTCTCTGGCCACCGAAGCCAGAGAGGGCTCACAGACCACGGCGGCCCGGAGCTTAGTCAACTCCCCCTCGGTATAACGTGGATAAGTCCGGTATAAATAATCACTGATCAGAAGTCCCAGAACGGCGTCACCCAAAAATTCGAGCCGCTGGTTGTCGTCCCCGCCGGCGACCCTGTTCTCGTAAGGATAGGAACTGTGGGTAAGGGCCAGGTGTAACAAGGAATCGTCCGCCCAGGCAAGTCCCAGTCTCTCTTTGAGGACATCCAGAGCGGCCGATGGGTCGTAGGAACAGTTGCGCATGGTTTTCTTCCTTACTCCTCAAGCCGAATATCGCTTGAATACAAGTGTGGCGTTATGCCCGCCAAAACCGAAGGAATTGGACAGGACATATTCCAAGGGAGCGCTTCTCTTTATGTTGGGCACATAATCGAGATCACATTCAGGGTCCGGTTCCTCGTAATTGATGGTTGGCGGTATTTCCTGCCGCTGGAGGGCCAGGGAGCAGACGATGGCCTCGACGGCCCCGGCCGCCCCCAGAAGGTGACCGGTCATGGACTTGGTCGAGCTTACCGCCAATTCGTAAGCGTGCCGCCCAAAGACTTTCTTAATTGCCGACGTTTCAGCTATATCTCCCGGAGGTGTCGAAGTCCCGTGGGCATTGATGTAGTCTACCTGTCCCGGGTCGATACCGGCATCCGCAAGCGCCCTCTGCATGGAAAGGATCGCACCGGTGCCCGTGGGATCGGGTGCGGCAATGTGGTAGGCGTCACTGGAAGTGCCGTAGCCGGCAATCTCAGCGTAGATCCTGGCCCCCCGCCGCCGGGCCGCTTCCTCTTCCTCCAGCACCAACACTCCGGCTCCTTCGGCGATGACAAAACCGTCCCGCCCGGCGTCGAAGGGCCGACTGGCCCGCTGGGGCTCGTCGTTACGGCTGGACACCGCCTTCATGACGCAGAAACCGCCTAGACAGACCTCCACGACGGGAGCCTCGGAACCGGCGGCAATTACCACTTCGGACTCGCCGCGCTCGATCAGTCGCACGGCATCCCCGATGGCGTTCGAACTTGAGGCGCAGGCCGTAACGGTGGTCCAGCTCGCGCCGCGGAAACCGAAATTGATGGCTATCTGGCCCGCCCCCATGTTACCGATCATCATCGGCACGAAGAAAGGGCTCAACTTGCCGGGACCCCGGCTGAACAATACGCGGCATTGCTCCTGAAAAGTTTCGCATCCACCGATGCCGGAGCCCAAAATGACGGCCACGCGGTCCCGGTCCAGGTCCTGAGGCTTCACTCCGGCGTCGTCCAGCGCGTCTTGCGCGCAGGCGACCGCAAACTGGGTGAACCGGTCCATGTGCCGGGCTTCCTTCTTCTCAAAATAAGCCAGAGGATCAAAGTCCCGGACCTCCCCGGCGATGCGGCTGCCCAGTGCGGACGCATCAAAGCGCGCCACCGGGGCGATGCCGCTCTGTCCCGCGGTTAAATTGGTCCAAAACTTTTCCAGTCCGGTGCCGACCGGAGTTGCGGCCGCCATCCCGGTAATTACTACGCGCCGTTTCAGGAAAACAGCACCTCCTGCCGCCTTTTACCTCGCAACTACCCCTGAATCACTGGTGGGTCTGAATGTACTTCACTGCTTCCCCGACGGTACGGATTTTCTCCGCTTCGTCGTCGGGAATCTCGATGTCGAATTCCTCTTCCAGAGCCATTACCAGTTCCACTATATCCAGAGAATCCGCACCCAGGTCGTCCACGAAAGAAGCCTCCATCGTTACCTCGGCGTCCTCCGCACCAAGCTGATCAACAATGATAGTTTTAACCCGGTCAAAAATGGACACACGTTTTCCCCCTCTCTTTAGATAACCAGACCGCCGTCCACGGCTATGACCTGACCCGAAATATACCCGGCAGAGTCACCTGCCAAAAAGGCCACCAGCGCGGCCACGTCCCCCGGCTGTCCCAGTCTACCCAGGGCGATCGAACTACTGATCTTGTCCAACTGCTTTTCCGTCAGGACCCCGGTCATTTCGGTTTCGATTAAACCGGGAGCCACCGCGTTGACCGTTATGTTCCGGGAGCCCAGTTCCTTGGCCATGGTCTTGGTCAGGCCGATCAAACCGGCTTTGGCCGCCGAATAGTTGGCCTGGCCGGCGTTGCCGGAAAGCCCGGCGACCGAACTTATGTTGATAATCCGGCCCCAGCGCTTCTTGAGCATGTACTTGGCCGCGGTCCGAATGCAGTTGAAGGCTCCCTTCAGGTTGGTGTCGACTACCGCGTCCCAATCCTCCTCCTTCATCTGGAAAATCGAATTGTCCCTGGTGATGCCGGCGTTGTTTACCAGGATATCGATGCCTCCCAGGACGGCCACGCATTCTTTCACCATTCCGGCGGCCGCCTGAAAATCGGAAACGTCGGCACATACGGCAATCGCCTGCCGTCCCATGGCTTCGATGGCCGCCACGGTGCTCTCGGCTCCCTCCCTGGAGGCGGCGTAGTTCACGGCGCACGCGGCGCCGCACCGGGCCAGTTCCAGAGCGATGATCCGGCCGATACCCCGGGAGGCTCCGGTTACCAGCGCCACTTTGCCGTTAAGAACCATTTTAGATAACCCCTTTGAACTCTGCAAGCCCTTTTTCTAAAAAAGAATCATCTTCCATGTTGAAGACCCTGGCTCGCCGGTCGATTTTCTTTATCAGGCCCGACAGGACCCGGCCCGGACCTACTTCCACAAACGCATCCGCACCAAAGGCCAAAAGCAGCCGCACCGACTCCTCCCAGCGCACCGGACTGTACATTTGCACGAGGAGGGCCGCCGATACGTCCCGTGCCGTCCGCGCCCAGGCAGCAGTAGCATTGGATACCACCGGCACAGCCGGGTCCCGGATGACCATCCGGGTCAGGGCCTGAGCCAGCTTTTCCCCGGCCGGGCGCATCAACTGGGAATGGAACGGTCCACTCACGTTCAGAGCGACACACTGCCTGGCTCCGGCCTCCCGGGCCAGTTCCAAGGCCCGGGCCAGGGGTTCGTTTTCACCGGCCAGGACCACCTGTCCCGGACAATTATAGTTGACTGGCTCCACCACTCCGCAACCGGCCTCCCGGCAGAGCCGCTCCACAACCGGGGCATCCAGCCCCAGAACGGCCGCCATGCCCCCCGCCCCGCTTGGTACCGCCTCTTCCATCAACCGGCCCCGCAGACGAACCAGTTGCAGGGCGTCTTCAAAGGCCAGGGCGCCGGAGGCCACCAGGGCAGAGTACTCGCCGAGGCTGTGTCCGGCCACGGCCTGCGGCCTGATTCCTTCCTGCGCCAGGAGCCGGGCAAAGGCCGTTTCCACTGTCAAGAGAGCCGGCTGGGTATTTACGGTGCGGTTCAGTTCGGCGGCCGGCCCTTCCAGGATCAGGCGTGAAAGAGGCATCCCCAGCACCGCGTCGGCCTGGGTAAACACTTCCCGCACCACCGGATAACGGTCGAACAGCTGACTCCCCATGCCCACGCCCTGCGATCCCTGGCCGGGAAAAACAAAGACTAAGAACAAAACCCTAGACCATCCTTCCCAGCCGCCGGATTACCTCCCGGGCCCCGGCCATGATCTCCCCGATGATTTCCCGGGCCGGCTGGATTTCTTTGACCATGCCCGCCACCTGGCCGGCACAAACCGTGCCGTACACCACATCGCCTTCCATCATGGCCGCGCGCAGGCGGCCCAGGCCCAGCTTCTCCAACTCTTCGGGAGAAGCGCCCGCAGCCTCCAATTTTTCCCACTGCCTGGTCAATTTGTTGCACAGCCCCCGCACGGGATGGCCAAGAGCGCGCCCCGTAACGGCCGTATCCCGGTCGGAAGCACGGATCAGGGCCTCCTTGACGCGGGGGTGGATGGTACATTCCGCCGCCGCCATAAACCGCGTGCCCAGTTGGACGCCGGACGCACCCAGAGCCAGGGCGGCCGCCAGTCCCCGGCCGTCGAAGATGCCCCCCGCGGCGATAACCGGCACCTTCGCCGCGTCCACCACCTGAGGCACCAGGGGGAAGGTGCCTAATTCGCCGATGTGGCCGCCGGATTCCATGCCCTCGGCGATGAGGCCGTCCACACCGTTCCGGACCAGTCTCTTAACCAGCGCCACCGCTGAAACCACGGGAAAAATGCGGATACCGGCTTCTTTTAACCCAGCCACGTATTTGCCGGGGTTGCCCGCTCCGGTGGTCACTACGGGCACGCAAAACTCCCTGATGACCGCCATAATCCCATCGACATGCGGGTTGCGAAGCATGACGTTAACGCCGAAGGGACGGTCCGTCAGCTCCCTGACTTTCCTTATCTCCCGTGCCACCCAATCCGGGTCAGCCGAGCCGCTGCCGATGATACCCAGGGCACCGGCATTGGAAACCGCTGCGGCCAGGGTAGCCTCGGATACCCAGGCCATCCCGCCCTGCAGAATCGGATATTCGATGCCGAGCAGGTCACATAGAGGGGTATGTAAAGACAAAGATGTCACTCCTGTCGCACTCACCAGCGGATCAGCATACCGGCGTAGGTCAACCCTGCGCCGAAGCCCACCAGCAGAACCAGATCGCCCTGGTTCAGGCGCCCCTGTTCCTCAGCCTCGGATAACGCGACGGGAACGGTGGCGGCCGACGTGTTGCCGTAGCGGTCCACGTTGACCATAACCCGGTCCATCCCTATGCCCAGCCTCTTGGCGGAGTTCTCGATAATGCGCAGGTTAGCCTGGTGGGGGACGAACA
>Ga0307376_10004272_pt1 | contig 13115 bp, 15 predicted proteins | sample TR2MG_FD_202536 | JGI IMG/M metagenome (GOLD analysis project Ga0307376, IMG submission 202536) | Soil microbial communities from Risofladan, Vaasa, Finland - TR-2 | ecosystem: Environmental > Terrestrial > Soil > Coastal area > Acid sulfate soil | place: Finland: Risofladan, Vaasa | collected... | reverse complement strand
CATCTTTATAAAAATTAAATCTCTTTGTTTTAACATCAATAAGACTAACACGAGTAATAACACCTTTGCCTGTATACAAATCACCAACACCCACTGGAAATCTTATATCGCCAGTAAATTCAATGGTCGTCGCCGTTGTAAAACTAACTTGATATAAACGATAATTTAAATTGCTTATTGTTCCCGTTCCTTCAGCATGCTCAACTAAAATGTATTTAGCGTCATTTTCAACTGTAATATTATGATCGATCACCGTTAATACAACAAGCGGCCAACCGGTTACATCAATGTTAGTAATTTGTAATGCTGGAGCATTGCGGCCAGAATCTTTATCCATAATAAAGGTAAATCCTGTTTGATTGCCCGCTATAACATTACGATATAGTGATTGAGTTGCCCCAGATCCCCATAAACGTGTACAATCTCCCCATAAATCAGTGCATTCACCCCATGTTAAATCATTAACATTCTGGAAATACCCAAAAGCTGTGATTGAATCATCAAAAAATGACCATGCACCATTTTTATAGTTATACACAAGTATACGATCTGGGTATGTTGTATCATCCTGTTCCTGTGGGAAAGTCCAATATGCTAATTCTGATATATAATCACGAACTCCCACAACTCGCTCAACGCCATTATTGCCATTATGAATCTTGAACACTTCTTGCGGTATTTTTTCATCAATACGACGAACATGCAAGCCATCACATGAATGAATTCCAGTCTGGCCAATACCCAATACTTCATTATCCAAAAGGATTGAAGAGTGGGTAGATTCAGCCCCTAAATTATCATCGATGGTTTGCCATACAAACGGAAGAACTTGGTTGCCCGTATACACCAATTCCCATGTACTTCGCTCAAAATAAACAATCAAACGATCTTTTAATATGCGAGCTGATATAATCGCTTGTTTTGTTGGAGCTTCTATCCAACCACCTTTTCCTGGAACATTATCATACCAGGCGTCTGCCCCCAATGGGGTTCCATTTTGACACCAACGAGCTCGTTGTGCAAAATTAAGTGCTGGCAGCGCCGCTCCTGCTTGTTCAAGGGTGTTTAAACATATTAATCGATCTTTAAACGAAACAATAATGCGGGCAGAATGAAGAAAATAATTTGCTGCGACGCGTGTTGCAGGAGCCACAGTTGCCCAAACCGCGCCATCCCAATATTTTATTTGGTCTGGTTGATTATTATTTACCACAAAAAGGTAGTAATCATCATTAGTAACACCACGATAATTTGCAGCAGAAAAGAAATTGTAATCAGTCCCGGCCCAGATAGTTGCCGGATCAAGACACCCCCAAGCACCACCAACTCTTTGATAAGAAAATTGTGTGTCAAATGCAAACACCAGCTCATTATTAAGCGCTACTGTTTCGTATGTTATTAATCCCATTACTGGTTCTGCTGGATAAAAATAAATCTGTGTTGTAGCAGGAGCGCCAACAAAATTATACACCCCATTCGTTGTTGAATATGTTGCAGTAGTTGTTGCATCAGTTTGAAGCATAACCTGTGTAACACCGGCTGTTATAACCGTATAAAATGTGGTTCCTATGGAAAACATCTGCCCAACTTTAAAGACAAGGCCAGGAACGGTCCCAGTAGCATTACCGGCACCATCAGTTATGCCAACGGCAGCGCCACCCGCAAGGGCAATTCTTAATCGAGATGTAGTTTGTTTATCTTCACTGGCAACCGCTGAATCAACAAAGAAATGAGACCCAATGCGTTTCTTTAAAAGACCTCTCCATACGTAAGCATTACGTACATCTGAAAACGCATCATCAGATAACACCCAGGGCGACCTTCCAGTCTCCATTCCTGCTTCATATGGTCCTATAAAGTATGCTTTCTGAGCCATATTAGACCCCTATAGCAAGATAATACATAGGAACATTTGTTATTGCGGTAGTCGTAGTCCTCTGTGTGCAATAAACCCTAAATTGAAGAGTTGTAAAATCTCTCAGTGTTACCGCACTATTGATACTAGCGGGAGCAGCTGTATTGGCATGTGTCGTAATAACTGCGTATACCGCTGTAAACGCCGGAATAGTTGCGCCTACAGGAAATGTATACGTTGCTTCTCCAGCAACAGTCGCCAAAAGAGAGTAACCCCATTTTATCAACAATCCAGAGGGCAAATATGACCACCCAGTTGTAGTTCCGCCTTTTGCGGTAAATGGAATACCTTCTGTTGCCAATGCACCAACGCGTTTAACATAAAGTTCTTGTTGTGTAGTTAAAACATTAGCAAAGTTATAAAGCAATACATCTGTACCAACAACGGCTGGATGAGTAGCAGAATTAATAATATCAACCTTGCTATGTTTTCCAGTATTTGCAGCGCCAATAGCCACGTGGTTTGCACTAACAGTAGTTTGAAGCTCTACAAAATTCTGTCGTATTAACGGTTGAGTTGCATTAATAGCCTGTGTTCCTTGCGGTGTATCAGTATAAGCCATTCCAATCTCCTTTAAGTCTAATAATTATTATTGTTATAACCGTTATACCCAGATGAATTCCGTTGTGAATATATTGTGGCAACACGTTCATTTGATTGCTGTACAATAGTTCTGCGTTGGCATAACAATTCTTGATGTGTAAATTCAGGCATAATCAACTGTACCGACTCTAAATCCATACGATCTTCAAACACCTTCTTTGCTGCACCATATGCTATATATTGCCAATGCTGTTCAAGAATTGGTTTAGCTGCAGCATCATTTTCAAGTGATGTTGGACGCACATATGTTTCAATGGAGACCTGATAAACTTTGTCAGGGACAGGTCGTATCGTAAATGTATTATCAAAATATAACATGGACATTGGACGACCAGTTGGAACCTGTACTAGATGTGCGTAAATTTCAGCACCAGTTTCAGGAGCTGCAGGAAATGTAAATGTATAATCACCAGTTACATAATTAATCGAACCGACAGCAACACCAGTATTAGGAACAAAAAGATCACCCAATATATATCTATGACCAGTTACTGGATCAATAGTAGGAACATCATTAAGAACAAGACCTTCATTATTCGCATCATATGAAGTAAATATCAATTGTCCCATCAATATAGGCGTTGCACTTAACGTTCCATCAAATGCAACAGTAACACCATCTCCTGTACCTATTTGTATCTGTGCTTGAACTGCTGGATAAAGACCATAAAAATCATTGCGAGACTGTGTGAAATATACCTTGTAGCCGCCTATATATACAGGATCATGTGTTGTTATATATGCATTTTTAAAATCAGCCAAAGGGTCAGTAGCGTTTATAGTATTAGTATCATAATCAGCTATGTAAGGATCTGTATAAAACGTAAGAACTTTACGGAAGGTAAACAATCGTAAGTTCTCAGGAAAGTCATATAACAAAAAGTTATTTACATAATCATCAATACTATTGTCAGTTAACTGGCTTTCCGATGGTGATCGAGTTATCAACCTCACCTTTGTACGTATATCAGCTAAAGTTGCTGCCATTATATTCTCCCTTAGGTCACATTGCGGACTGCTAAATTATCGTTACTTTGAATATTACCAACTGGAATGACAGTCGCTGTTTTATGATAATACGGTGGTGAAGCTGGGGCTAAGAAGGAATCGTAGTGTGTTGAGTTAATATTTATACTGAATGTTGTTGGCGAAAGCACCGTAATCTCACCAACTTGCTTATCTATCTGGAACATCCCAAAATTCTTTGGAACATAAAGACGTACAATTAGCCCAGTAACATAATCATGATCAAATGAAGTCTCAACCACGCAGGGATTGGCCTTTGTTATACTAGATATCAATCTCATTGCTGGTTGATATCGTGGATCAGGATTTGCATACCAAACTGGCATTGTATTCCTTTGACCATAATGGCCTGACGATAATCGTCTATAGAGTTAATTCAGGTAAATCATCAACTGTTTTTACTGTTACTGCTTCAATATGTGTACGACCCATATCTTCAATATCAATAAACTCTAAGTTTTCAAATGAACATTTACGGATCTTTCTATCAGCCATTATTGATGGTTTGCCCTTATTATCCAAAAGATACATACTTTCTTTACGGCCAACATCATTATTCAAATGACAAGCAAGACCAAGAGGTAACTTATATATATCACCATCTTTAAGGTCATATCGTACAACGGGTTCTCCTTCATATGCTTTATATACAAACGATAAAGTTCCCCCTGGAATCTCAATATAACTAAAACGACCTTTAACTAATTGACCGTCTTTTTCTTTCAACTGATTTATGTTTATCTTTTTCTTTTTACCTTTTCCCTTTATGCCACCAACTAATACCGTTCCTGCTATTTTAATATCTTTTTCTATCATAAATCTCCTATCACTTTTTAGTCTCTCGTAAACATTTTAGTTACAATATCGCCATTGTATGGCTGGGATATATCGTCCCAGCCATATCTATGCGTTTTAATGACTATTAAGTCTCATTGAGGTCACTGAATGATTTTCCAGCACGCCATTTAATAATGTCACCATTACCTGCTCCGGTCGTTACATTAGAACCAGCAGGGCTTAAGGTGCCTAGATTTGCGCCAGCAAGAGCACCAACATGTAACTTCATGCCGATATAACCAGTGTTATATGTTGCATCAGCCAATATGTTTACAGCACCTGTGATTGCCGTTCCCATATCAATACCAATAGGTACAATAGTTGGCATCGTATTAGGCAATGTTGCAGGTAATGCAAATTCAAATGCGGTAAAACCAGATGAATCAATGTTGGTTGTAATTGTTCCAGCAGTTGTTGCAGTTACAATCGCTTCAACACCGTTAATCTCTACCATGCCAAATTTAGCATCTGGAAGATTAACGCGTATCTTTTGACCAACTGTATATCCATGATCGACTGAAGTATGAATTACTGCAGGATTTGCCGCAGTAATATTCACAATGTATCTCCAGCGTGGATAGAAAATTGGATCGTAAGGAATTATGCGATAATAACCAGCTGTTGCGGCAGCTCCAGCAGCTTGTTGCATTGCATATGCCATTCTGAAACTTACACCATCAACAACTGTGTCTATCTGGAAGTCCCAGCCTGATAATGACATGGCAGTAGTTGTTCCTGAAAGGCGAACAATGCTACCGGTTGCCAGACCAGCGGTATTAGCGCTTGAAACAATTGGTTGAGGTACGTTAGTTGCAAATGCACCATTCAAAATACGTGCAGCACCTGGTGCTGTATCCGTTGTATCTACATAAGTAAATCCAGATCCAGCAGCACATGCTTGAACGCCAAGAGTTGTGTTAGCAGCAGGATGGAAATAGCATAATCCAATGCCATCAGCCATTCCACGTTGCCAGTAATAATGTGTTCCACAATCTGCATTTGTTGCTACTGACTGAGTCCAGTTAACAACTTCCATCCAGTCAACACCACCTCGCAAGACTATATATTTATCAACAGCTACGTCAGCCTGCTTATACTCGCCTTGCCAAATTATTGTGTTATCCATAAAAATCTCCTAAAAATAAGTATTAGTTCATTCGGGTTGAGCGTAGGTTCAATACCCACAGATCATTGGTTATTCGAGAGGCAAAGCCCATCTTCCAACCAACCGAACAATTTTGGGCTAATGGATCACTGTATATTGGTGGTCTATATATGAAATGCGCAGACATACCGTCTTGATCGACAATTGTGTACGCTTCCATACCAACACAGAAGATGTTATAAACATCATTTCCCGCAGCAGAAGCAGCGGTTGATACAGATCCCTCAGACGAAACTAAGAATCGGAGATTTTGTACAGATCCCCACTCAGATGAAGCAATGTTCTTTTGAGTTGGATATTGTGCTGTATGCTTAAAATCATCAACATCATTTAAATCTGCTGTTAAGTCACTGTCACATAACGCCCAAAAAGAATTACGCACCGGACTTGTCCCAAATTTATCGGCGCCTTCCATTCCTTGAGCAACAGTTTTTGCATTATTGCCAAGCAATGTTTGAACAATAACCGAAACATCGGAAGCTGCTATTTCGGTGGGCGAATCGCCGTTCACTCCGCCAGTACAGTTAATCATCGAAGCAGTTCCAGCCAACATATCACGAATTAATTGATCTTCAGTCATACGAAGTTGAACACCCAAACGTTGAGATGCAGACGTCAAGACAGGATCTTGGACCTGCAAACTTACTTGTTCGTTTATAACAACATATGATCCGTAGAACTGCATTTCAACATCGAGATCAACTCGTGATAATGCAACTGAAGGCGGTGTAACACCTGTATTACCTAAAGGAACAGGTGCCGTTGCCAATTGGTCATAACGACTCATACGTAAATATCTACCACCATGCTTTGGCATACGTTTCTTCATCGCCGGCACAGAGTGAATCAAATTTGGTGTAGGTGTACTGAGTAGGCGAGTAGCAAACGTTTGCAATACCTGCGGTGGTAATATAGTTGTGGTTGTAATAGGCATAGTTTTTTCCTTAAATACATTGTTATTAGCCAATATGGTTAAACCATAATGGTTTGATGCCCATTTATATGGGTAACAATACACTCAAGATGACGAGTCTTGCGCAATATTATGTCATCATCATAATATTGGTTTGCAGTCTGGGTTGGCGAATCCCGTGCAGCCAGGGTGAGTGATTCCCAAACAAAGTAATCATTATCAGATGATAATCACATTGTTTTGCAACTCATAACTAGTAATAACAAAAAAAAAATTGAACATACAAGAAAAAACGCACGACAATGAACTTAATCACTGCCGTGCGAAAAAAGGAGAGTAACCAGAGGAAGATTATCCGTTTTTCATAATCTCTTGCATCTCTTTCCAAACCTGCGCTTTGACATCATCAGTTAATCCCTCTGCAAAAGCATTAGCCCTGGAAAGTGGCGAATCACCTTGCTGTGGAGATATAGATGTAACTGTACGAGGTTTAGTGAAATTATTATTAACTTTTTCTTTTGACCTGTCATAAGATGTTGGTTTTGCAAGTCCACATCTCTTAATTGATTTATATACAGCTATAGCCTTGCTCTGTATGTTGGGATTAGCTGCAATAGATTCAGCAAGCTCAGGATCTGTATCACGCAACATACCTAATGTCTCAGGCGTAACAACATCATCAAAATCAGGGTATTTGGTTTTGATATGTGCCTCAATCAATCTCTCTTCAAGTTGTGCAAAACGTTGATCAATATCTTGTTTCTGGTGTTTAAGGTGTTTGCCCTCAATAAGATCATCATCACCAACATTAAATTCTTTTGATTCCGGTTGTTGCTGGTAAACAGCATTTTGCTGTTGTTGCAACATTTTTATCGCTTCGTCTCGTTCTCTTTCTGCTCGTTCTGTTTTTTCTCTAAGGGCTCTCCAATCTTGGACGTGCTTAACGTATTCAGAGTCTCCATCTCCAGAATCTCCATCGTTAGCGGATCCAACATCTTTCCCTTGGGATTTAGTCTCTTCTTGGACTGTTTCTTGTTCTTGATTATCTTCTTGAATAGATTCCACAACTTCTTCAACAATTTCTTCATCTACTCTTTCAGTATCTTTTTCCTCAACCATAAATCTCCTTCAATATCAGTTTATAAACTGATGTTCGTTGTTTAATTTCTTAGCTATTTTCAATAGTGTATTGTCATAAAAATCCAACACAAATTTGAGTAAGCCACGCTCAGATTCTGAAGTAGTTAGTGCATTATCATACATATATTTGCAGTGTTCTTTGTCTGGAATAACCCACAAAAACTCTATTTCAGAAGTTTCCCCATTAAAACGATAAACTGTTTGACCATAATGAGGCGTAGGGCAACTAAACCTATGAAAAATAAAATTACGAATAACATTAGGCATCAATCTTTCACGCTTAGCCTCCACAACCACATAAAAATTGCCTTTATCGTTATTGTGATACTTTTGAACACCCTCATTAATACAATTCTCAACCTTTTTGGCATAGTCATGTAAGGCGGCCTCCTCAATTTCATATAAATCATACATCTTAGGATCTGCTTGCAAGAGATCCATAGAAATTTGACCTGCTGTCTTCTTTTTTGTCATATAATATCTCCAATATGTTAACCCTACCACGAAAGGATTTTGTATGCGTATATTATTATTATTATTTCTTATATCACCCGCTATATACACAATGGAGGAAATTGTGAATCATTCACACATGAATCATTCACACATGAATTATTCACAAAGACCTCGATCTTCTTCCGTTACTATAACAATTGAAAATCCACAATTACAAGAGAGACATCCTATTGCATATGAATTAGTGCATACCGCCATGAACGGAAATGCAGATCCAAACGTAATTAACTTAATTGGTAAACGACTAAAAAAGAATAAAGGCTGTATAATCTATCCAGAACTGGCAGATAAACGTGATCTTTTAAAATTAGCCCCACAATCATACGATAAACATAACCGTGAATATATTCTTACATACGTAATCAATGAATTAACAGATAGTTCAATAAAAGAACGACTAGAAAAGAAAAAAGAACGACGACAAAAATATATTATCGCAGCAGCAGGCGCAACAACAACAATTATATCAACAATCGTTGCCGCAATAACCACACACTATATAGAAAAATAAAAACGCCGGAGAGTTAATATTAACATCTCCAGCGTAAGTAAGGGTAAAATGAACATTGTTACTTCTTATTTTTCTTCTCCATAATAGCCAATTTAGAATAGTACTTAGGATCTTCATCAAGATGGGCTAAAGCAATTTTTCCTGTTTTGAGTAAGTTGCCACCAGTTACATTAGTTTTGGAAGATACTCCACCCTTTTTCTTAGGGCCATGCTCTAATTCCACTTTAAGACCCTGTTTAAAAGCAGATAGATTGAACTTCTGGGAATTCACTTTCATATCCAATTTTAGGTCTTTGGCTATCTTTTTTGCCATATCATTGGTAATTTTCATGTAAATCCTAAGGTCATAAACAGTAACTTTATTATCGTATAACATATTACAATAAAGGAAAAAGGTGAAAATACTTTTGGCTGCACTTCTTATAATGTATACATCCGGTTACGATAAAAAAGATACAAGTATCAAAGATACCAGTATCAAAGATATAAACATCGAAAATAGTCGTATTGAAGATACGAGTATCGAAGATGCAAGCATCGAAGAGGAGATAACCATCTTATTAGACGATGGAGAAGAGGATGATATCAACGATTTTCTCGATATGACAAAAACATACCCAAATGCAACGATTATAATACACAGAAAAAAGAGTGATGTAACAACAGAGATAAAATAAAATTGGCGAGTGATTAATGCTATCACCCGCCAACAACAAGGGATCTATTGTAATTATTCCTAAATTAATAAGTGCCCCGATTAGATGATCGAACATCATTACGACGATCTTCACCTAATCGAGACCACATCTCATCTTGTGAATTATTCACTTGCTCTTCATTCACTTGGGAATTATTCACTTGTGAATTATTCACTTGTGAATTATTCACCTTATTATCTAAACTATTACCTAAAAGTTTCATCGCTATTTTTGTAGCATGACCTTTTGGTCTTGGCATTGATGGGCACATTACCACCGTCCAGCTTTACCTTTACGGTTATTCTCTTTTGCATCATCGCTTATACGACGATCAATACCAGTCATATCATCATTGTAATCATCAAAACCACCCGTTGGTAATGGTGATATATCTTTTATCATTACATCTTGAGGAAGATTGCAACGGTTGTTATTAGGTTGAACAATAGCAGCTCCGCTATGATACCTTTTCTTTGCCATTATAAAACTCCTTGGGATATTATCCCTGTAGAAACTGCTCCGTTAAGAGCAAGACTAAGTCTCTATCTACCCGTGAACACACTCCACGCTCGGCGATTGAGTTGTCATTAAATACTACCAATATTTCAAAACATATAGCAACGTAAATTACATTTGCCCAGGATTGTCCTGGGTAGGTCCTTGCGGAACTTGTTCCTGCGGTGCCTGTGGCATTTGCACTGATGGTGCATCTGGTTGTTGTATCATATTAGCCATCTCAATTAGTTGTCTAATCTTAGACAAATCCATATCTTCGAGTTCGCTAAGAGTTTTTACATAATTAAGTTTAGCTTGTGTATCGTCCTTGATGCTCTCATGAATACGTTCTTCTGCGAGTCCAAGATTGCTCTGAGAGCGTGTATTGCGCTCATTAGCCAGCGCCATCTGCTCTTCCACGCGAGCTTCTGCAAGTTTGGCCCTTGATTGAATTTCTTGCATTTGAACTTGTTGAGCTTGTTGTTCTTGTTGTTGTTGCTGCTGCTTTGTAGCTTCCATAGACTTGGTAATCGCACTCTTGTTTTGTACTGTTGATGCTTCAATAATAACATCATCAGGAATAGGAATTCCAACCTCTTTAAGATGTAGTAATTGTGCGAACTGTAGTTGTTTTTGAGTGGTTGTATTAACACCCTCCTCAACTGCAGCATCATATTTTCCATAAAACTTATTATAAAACTGTTGTGAAGGCTCTTGCTCGATGATTCGTTGAACTTTTCCAGGTGTGAAATTGTTTTGAATAACTTTTAATATTATCTTACCAAGTAGTTTTTGCGAGGTATCTAATCGATCAAATAACCCCTGTAAAGTGGTAAGACCAGCTCCTTGACGCAACATAGACAATACACCCGCTTTATCATCAACAGCAGATCCAGTTAACTCTTCATTAACGCCAGATATTTGGTTAATCTCTTCGCCCATAATCTTCGATAATTCAATTGTGGTAGGTGGCACTTGAGGAGGCAAGATTTGTTCAACGTCGGTCATTTGTGCATTGTTCTTAATAGCTATACCACGACCTTGGCCAGATTGAAATACGTCTTTAGGATTAACAAGAGCACCCTCTTTATATTTCCACCCTGTATTGACTTGTGACTCAAGAGTATCAAATTCAATAACCTTACGGCGATTATACAGAAATTGAGGATCTCTTAAACCACGAACAACACCCTGTAAGCGAAGATGATATGATGTCATTTGAGGATTGTAATAAGCAAGAACTGGCACAAAGGGATATGTATCAATACCTAATGCATTAATGTCATCATACATAACACGACCTTGGATGACGATTCCAAGCTTAACCGTAGGAACCATCGAATCAACAACCTCAACCGATGGATACATATCCAAGAAGCGCTTTAATGCGTCATTGTTTTTTGATTCCCATTCTAACGTTTCACCAGTTTCAGAATCAACTAATAATTTTTGCTTGCGGTAAGTACGATAATAGAACTCATCATAAGCCATAAGATTACTAGAATTTAACTGATAATTCTCAGGCATAAACTGAAACTTACCATCTTGTATTGCCCCAGGACCTGCTCCATCTGAACCTGCACCATATGAACCGGTTCCAGCACAACCAAATGATAGAATGTCATCCTTCTTATCTGGCAATAACGAGACACATTCAGCATGAGTTAAATAGGTCCGCTTCCAAATGTAGTTACAATCGGATAGATCAGACTTACGAAAGAACGGATCAATAAGAAATGAGTTGTATGGACAGTTATCAACTTTAATAGATCCAGATATTGGATCACTTCGATAATCAACCCAGACTTGAAGTAGATTCATACCAGTAACAAGAGCACCCTCGAATGATTCTGATATAGTACCAAGAACATCCTCTTGTTGATTAAGCCACATAAATATCTTTGTGAATTGATCTGCCGCTTGTTCATCACTATTTTCAACTGGGACAATTATAGTTGATTTACGATTACGCCGTTGATGCCCCGATATCATATTGACAATACGACGTATACGATTGAAGTTAAAGTTTCTTTGCTGATTTAATGGAATGCCACTATATAATTCATTACACGCAGTAGCATCACCAGCTTCAAATCTTGTATCAATATCAGCTTGTGCCCAATACGTTTGATTAATTAGAATGGCTTCGGTATAACTCTTGTCCATGAGTCGCAGAAGTGATCCTTGCGGTCCTTCGTCATATTGTATACCGTCTGGAAACAACATAGGCGTCCTTCACATAAATTAAGTGTGCACTGTTACGCCTATAGTCTAGAAAGGATATTAATCAACAGACAAGTATTTTAAATACTAAACGTTAAATGGCGGGGCTGACGAGATTCGAACTCGCGACCTTCCGCTAGACAGGCGGACGCTCTACCAACTGCGCTACAACCCCAATTATTCTAACCACAAAACCCTATCTTCTGTGTCACAAAACCCTATATTTGGTGTCACAAAATATTTTGTGTTCTAACGCTTAACTCCAAAGTCACGTTTCTTTATTTTACACATTCTTTGATCCTGCATATGATAAAAAACGATACCCTCAATATCAACATCTGGATTTGATAAGAATTTCTTTAATCCCTCAAAAGAAATCTCCGATGCCGGCAAAACATCCCATAAAACCTCGCAACCATGCAGAATCAACTTATGCCCAACAATCTTCTCTCGGTTGTTGTTTATTTTTTCACCACATAACTCATATGTTCCATCATTTCTCGCTTCAAGGTCTTCAAATGCCTGAAAGAAATACTTATCTTCTGGTTTATCTTTTGAGCATTTCAACCAGTGAGGATGATGACCAGTTATAGAGTCTTTTTCTTGGCATGGAATTGCCCCGTTAGGAATCGGATTATCACCTTTTACATCGCATCTTTTATAAAGCACCCCATTAATAATTGCAGCGGCTGACCCATCAAATTTTCTTGTAGGTACGCCAAACCCATCAATAACCCATTTGTTTTCTGGATTAAGTTCGTTTATAACCAAATTTAAGTTCTCTGGATTCTTTTTATATATCGTACTTATCTTTTTCATTCTTTCCCTGTGTGTTAATAATATCGATTATCGTTAAACGGTGCTGGTAAAGTTGTATCTCCGTAAACAGTCTCACGATAACGCTTTTCTAATTCCTCTGGCGATGAACCTTTTCCTAAGACAGATAACGATACGCACAAATAACGCATAGCATCACAAAAATGTGAATAGCGGTCGTGTACAGGATGCGGTGAATATACATTCCTCTTAGAATCAAACTCATAATGATAGTTCTCAAGAGCTTTGACAAGTGG
>Ga0307376_10004271_pt1 | contig 13115 bp, 13 predicted proteins | sample TR2MG_FD_202536 | JGI IMG/M metagenome (GOLD analysis project Ga0307376, IMG submission 202536) | Soil microbial communities from Risofladan, Vaasa, Finland - TR-2 | ecosystem: Environmental > Terrestrial > Soil > Coastal area > Acid sulfate soil | place: Finland: Risofladan, Vaasa | collected... | reverse complement strand
TATTACTTCATCACCTCGTTCAAAGGCTTCGCCTCCAAGTTCATCATCGGCTCGGGGAAGAACTATATCCAGTTCGTGCACGTCAAGGACGTGGTCAAGGGATTCCTGCTGGCATTGGACAACCCAGGGGCCGTCGGCCGAACCTACATCATCTCCCAGGCCAGACCGTACACCTATGAAGAGGTGTATCGGCTCCTTGCCAGTATATTCGGCCAACCGGAGCCTCGATGGAGGTTGACGAAGAGGTTGGCCAATATCATGATGTTTCCTATCGAGGGATTCAACACCCTGATCGGCCGGAAGAACTTTCTTTACCGCCGGGAAACTGTGGAGAGCGTCACCAGCGATCGGTCCTTCACCATCGACAGGGCCAGGCGGGAGCTGGGCTACGAGCCGGATTACGACCTGCCGGAGGGCATGAGGGAGACCGTGGCCTGGTATCGGGAGAACGGCTATCTTTAAAGCAACGGTTAAATCCCCTTTTCCTTTTTACCCCGATGGTGAGAGAATGGAGATGACCGTGGCCTGGCGCAAGATATTGAACCTGTTGAGGATAAGCTACACCTTGCCCTTCGTCATGGCCTCGGTGACCGGGGCCGCCTTCGCCTTGAGCGTGAACGATGATTTGCTGCTGGCGTTCCTGATACCTCTGGACGTGTTCTTCCTGGCCATGTTCGTCAATATCTCCAATGATTACTTTGACCACAAGAGCGGCACCGATGCCTCCCGCTTCCAATTTCGCACGCCTGAGCTGGAAGTGGCCCTCAAGGAGATCTATGACGAGAGGGTATACTGGACGGGGAACACCTTCGATAAGGGAGAGGTCAGTGAGAGGAATGGACGAATAATCATCGGCATCATCGCCCTGGGAGCCCTGCTGGTATCCATCCCCGTCATCATGCATGGCGGCTGGCTCGTGATCATATTGGGAGCGGTCGCGTTCTTCCTCTCCTACTTCTACACCGCCCCGCCTCTGAACCTGGGGGCGCGGGGATTGGGAGAGCTGGACGTGGGTATGTCTTTCTTCATGATGTCCTTCTTCACATACTACGTCATCGTCCAGATATGGTCCTGGGAGATGTTCCTGATCGCTCTGACCGTCGGTCTGACGGTCATGCTGATGCGATTCGTGGACCAGATGTCCGGATATAAGGCGCACCTGGAAGGAGGGGAGAAGGACTGGTGTGTGAGATTGGGATTGGAAAGAGCGGTCAAAGCGGTCGGCGCACTGCTAGTGGTGCTTTACTCGTTCTGCTTCTCCCTCATCTACTTCAGCCCCCTGTACGCCATTCTGCTTCTGACATTGCCCATGAGCTTGGGACTGATGAAGATGCTGCGGAACAAGGAGGATGATCTGCGTTTCATTCGACCGGCGCCTCAGATGTTCAAGCTGGCGCTTGGCAATCAGATACTGATAATCATTTCGTTGATATTGCAAAGCGTCCTGCCATGGACAATATGGTAGAGATGTTCCCACGGGTCACCAAGGAATATTCGCGCACCGCGTTGAATCCGCATTTCTTGCAGGCCTCCCCCTTCATGGGGCATCCATAGAGCTTGCTGCGGTCAGGCATGACGAACTCCGAGGCCCAGAAGGGGCACTTTTTCGAATAATCCTCTATCAGCAGTTCCTTCAGCGCCTTCTTGGAGTTGAGGATGGGGTAGCCTTCCTTCTTCAGGGCGATGATCTCCTCCACCGCTTTGCGCTTCTCCTCCAAGGTCAAGGTCTTTGATTCTGGCGGAGGGGTCAGGAAATTGATCATGAGGCCGTTGATATGAGGATTATCGCGGACTATGGAGGCCGTCTCCCTGATCAAGTCCTTGTTGTCTGGCATGACCACCATGTTGGCGAAGACATTGGGATGGTTGACCTTTTCCAGGTTCTCCATCAACCTGTCATAGGTGCCGGGGCATCGGATCGTATCGTGGACCTCCTTAGGGCCGTCCAGTGAGACGGAGATGACATCGCTCTCCAGATAGAACACGTTGGTTCCGTTGGTGGTGTAACCGGTAACGAAAAAACCGATCTCCCTTCCGGCATTGATGAGGTCCAGCAAGGTACGGTCCCCGTCGCTCCAGTGGGTCGGCTCTCCGCCCTCGAAGAAGAGGACACGGGTTCCCCGGTCGAACGAGGCCTTCATCTCCTCCAGGGCTGCTTCGTAGGATATGCTGTGCGGTTGTGGGATGAGCGGAAGGTTCTGGGCGATCTGACAGTGCTGGCACCTGAGATTGCACTGGTATGTGATGATCATGGTGTTGACCAGTGGTTTTTTGAACCCCAGAATTCCCTTGAAGAACCAAATACCGTAATAAGCGGTCTGGCCCAGCGTCTTCAGCGCACCCATGCTAACCTCATCCGAACCCCGATATTTCAAATGTGCCCGGCGTCGATCGAACAAATACGACGACGGATGCAAATGTAAGGAGAAATTGAGGACCATCATCCGATATCCATTGAAGGACATCACACCATAGGCCAGCATATTTTAAAACATAATAAATATTATATACTGGTGAATTTAGTATTTTAATTAATCTCGTTAATAGGAGGATATGAACATGACGTCTTTCAAATTGGAAGTTATTGACAAGATAGCTGCTCTTATGACCGCGGCCTTCGGGCTGATAGCAGCACTGGCTTGGAACGCGGCCATAAGTAAGTTGATGGAAGATTGGTTGGGAACAGGTGGCGATCAGACGATAGGACTGTTGATCTATGCCATCATCATAACCATCATCGCCGTTATCGCCATAATAATGATCGCCAGGACCTATAACAGGTTAAAATCGAAAGAGGACGCCAAAGCCTTGGCCTTGGCCGATGCCAAGGCGGATGCCAGAGCCAAGGAGTAATGGCGAATGGTCACCGTAAACCCCTTATCAATTCCTTTTTTTATTGTTCAATCCCCATGGCCGTTTTTTCATCGACCATTCCTCTCGTCAAACCAAAATTATGATAATAGAGGGTGGCTATCAAGAAATCGTAGCGGAGGAATTGTATGAAGGTCAAGGTCGGCATCAACGGTTACGGAACCATCGGCAAGAGAGTGGCTTGGGCGGTCAACAAGCAGGACGACATGGAGATCATGGGGGTAACAAAGACAAGACCGTCATACGAGTCATCCACCGCCATTCGCGAGGGTCACCCCCTCTACGCCGCCCGCAATGAGGATGTGGATAACTTCGAGAAGGCGGGTGTGAAGGTCCAGGGCACACTGGATGACCTTCTTCCAAAGGTGGACGTCATTGTGGACTGCACCCCAGGTGGTGTCGGCGAGAAAAATAAGATACTTTACGACAAGGTCGGGGTCAAGAGCATATTCCAGGGGGGAGAGGGGCACGCGCTGACCGGCGTCTCGTTCAACGCCCTGGCCAATTACCACGAGGCGTGGGGAGCGTCCTCGGCCAGGGTGGTCTCCTGCAACACCACCGGCCTGGTCCGCACCCTGTTCCCGCTTCAGCAGACCTTCGGCATTCAGAAGGTGTTCGCCTCCCTCATCCGGCGCGGTGCTGATCCTGCGGACAAGAAGGGGTCGGCGCTGAACGCCATCGAACCGTCGCTCAAATTGCCGACCCATCATGGACCGGACGTCAAGACCGTGATGCACGGATTGGACATACAGACCATGGCCGTGATGACACCGACCACGCTCATGCACTTGCACTGTATCGTGGTGGACCTTAAGGAGAAGGCTGGTGAAAGTGAGGTGCTGGACCTATGGGATTCCTCACCGCGGGTCAGGCTCGTATCCGGAAAGGATGGCGTCAAGAACACTGGGCAGATAATGGAGCTGGCCAAGGATCTGGGCCGACCACGCGGGGACATGATGGACATAGCCGTGTGGAAGGACGGGGTGAAGATGGTCGATTCCACCCTTTATTATTATCAGGCCGTCCACCAGGAGAGCGATGTGGTCCCGGAGAACGTCGACTGCATCCGTGCCGTTATGAAACTGGAGCAGGATAACCTGGCATCCATCGAGCGCACTGACCGGGCCATCGGTCTGCGCTGAACTAAAAGGCCATCCGCGGCCCGGTTTCGCTCGTATTAAAAATTGACCGGAATCGCTGGTGGCCGAGCAAATCATTTTTTATTGCATCGCCATGCTGGTGATGGAGAGCCGTTGCTCAGCTCTCAATATGGCCACCAGGGGAAAATGACATGAAGGACCATCTCACCATCGACGACCTTGATCTTGAAGATAAGACCGTCATCTACCGTGTGGACATCAACTGCCCGCTACAGGAAGTGACCCTTGAACTGGCCAATGACAATCGTATCCGGGAGATCCTCCCCACTCTGAAAGAACTGCTGGCCCGTAAGGCTAAGGTGGTCATATTGGCGCACCAGAGCCGGCCGGGGGAGTGGGACTATATCTCGCTGGAGAGCCACGCCCGACGTATCGCCGAGCTCTTGGGGCAGGAAGTGAACTATGTGGATGACCTTTACGGAGAGAACGCTCGAAAGGCCATCTCCAATATGAAGCCGGGCATGGCCATAATGCTTCGGAACGTGAGGGATGAGCCAGGTGAGATGGAGAAGAGGTCGATGGATGAGCATGCCAGATCTCCAATGGTCGAGGTGCTTTCGAAGCTCGCTGACATCTATGTTAATGACGCTTTCGGGGCGGCGCACCGCTCTCAATGTTCCTTGGTGGGATTTCAGGCCGTTATGCCTTCTGCCGCAGGAAGGCTCATGGAGAGAGAGCTGCAGGCGTTGGAAACGGTTTTCGGCTCGCCTGCGCATCCTTGCATCTTCGTTCTCGGCGGGGCGAAGTTCTCTGACGCGATCAAGGTGGTCGACCGGGTCTTGGGCAGTAGGATCGCCGATCGGGTCATACTTGTCGGCCTGGTGGCCAATGCGTTCCTGAAGGCCAAAGGGGTAGATCTGGGTGAGAGAAGCGAACGCAACCTTATGAAAGAGTTCACCGAGGAGAACATCGGAGCCGCCTCGCGCCTTATGGAGATGTACGGCGATAGCATCGATCTGCCTTTCGATGTCGCCCTGGAAGTGAACGGAGCCAGGATGGATGTCCCTGTCTCCGATCTTCCATCCGAGCACCCCATACACGACATCGGCATCGGAAGCGCCAAGGCGTTCGTGGATATCTTGAAAGATGCCTGTACCATCTTCTTTTCCGGACCTGCGGGTAAGATAGAGACCGATGGTTTCGCGCTCGGAACCCATCTGCTCATGGAGGCCGCGGTCGGCGGCAAGTCTTTCTCGGTGATAGGAGGAGGGCACACCGTCAGCGCTGCTCAGCGCTTTGGTTGCTGTGATCGTTTCTCATATGTTAGCACCGGTGGAGGGGCTCTCGAGACATACATCCTCGGCAAGCCGATGCCGGTCGTCGACGCCCTCAGGGCTTCCTATCGTCGTCATGTTCTGAAATAAGCATGGAAACACTGGCGGGCGCTGAGCAACGGACCGCGTAATGATCGGATCGCGTCGATCGTCCTTTTTTATAAGATCAAGAAAAAATTGTTGTTGGAAGTGGTTTTGGCTCAGAGCACTTTGGCCATGCGCTCCAGGGCCTCCTCGATCCGCTGAACGGATTGCGTGGTGGCCATGCGCACGTACCCTTCGCCATTCTGCCCGAACCCTATCCCCGGGGTGACCACGATGCCAGCCTTGAGCATCTCATCGGCGAACTTGATCGATGGACCGTCCACCTTCATCCACAGGTAGAACGTCGCCTTCGGCAGATCCAGCTTGAACCCCAGTTTACGTAGACCATTCACCAGCACATCCCTTCGCTCCTGGTAGACGGCGATGTTGTCCTTGACCATCTGCGGTTTTTCCGCGTTCTTGTATTGGCCCAGGGCCATTTTGACTGAGCTCTGCAGGAACTTGGGAGCGCCGGAGTCGATCTGTGATTTGACCTTCTTCAGACCGGATATGAGATCGGCATCCCCGACCGCGTATCCGATGCGGTACCCGGTCATATTGAACGTTTTTGAGAGGGAACCGAACTCGATGGTCCCATCCCCTTGGGCCACCTGGAGCGCTGACGGAGCAACGTAATCATCGAAGGTCATCTCCGAGTAGGCGTTGTCATAGCAGAATATGGTGTCCGTCTCCACGCACCAGCGTGACGCGGACAGCAGGAACGTCTCATCGCACACCGCCCCCGTTGGATTGTTAGGGTAGTTCAGGTAGATCATGCGGGCGTCCGTTGGCAGGGATTCAACGTCCGGAAGAAATCCTTTCTCTGCCAGCAGCGGGAAGCGTATTGGCACGGCATCGGTCAATAGCGCCGCGCCCTGAGCGTATACAGGATAGGCCGGGTCTGGAGAGAGCACCTTTTCCCCTGGGTTCACGAAAGCGCGGCAGATGTTCGCCAGCCCTTCCTTGCTCCCGATGAGTATGGCCACCTCGCCGTTGGGATCGACCTCTACGCCAAAGCGCTTTTGATACCATTCGGCTATGGCCTTGCGGGTCTCGGCCTCTCCGGCACTGGATGGGTAACGGTGATTGTCTGGGTCCTCCAGCTCCTTCTGGATGAACTCGATGATCGGCGAAGGGGTGGGCAGGTCGGGATCGCCGATGCCGAGATCGATTATGTCCACACCCTCATGCTTCTTTTTGTTGACCTTGTCCTCTATCTCGGCGAAGAGATAAGGAGGCAACATCTTCAATCTGTTAGCGTATTCGAATCCCATCTTTACACCTCACATCTGACCTTTGAACACCAAGCTGGCGGGGCCGCGCATGGTCACCTTGGAAAGGTCTTTCCAGACCCTGATCCACAGGCTACCTCCGGGCAATCTCACCTGCACCTCCTCGTCGAAGTGCGCCTTACCCAGCAGAGCAGCGACCACCGTGGTGGCGCAAGCACCAGTCCCGCAGGCCATTGTCCATCCGGCCCCTCTTTCGTAGACCTTAAGCTCCAATACCCCATCCACCGATTTAACGAATTCTACATTTGTCTTGCGGGGAAAAAGCTCGTGCCTCTCCAATAATGGGCCGAATCGGTCCATCTCCTCCGGGTCCAGTTCGTCGAAGATTATCAGGTGGGGGTTCCCCATGGAGACCGCGCTACCATGCAGTTCCCGGCCACCGGCATTTATCGGCTGATCTATGAAACGTCCCTGACAGACCATGGGGATGGCCGGACAGTCTAATATCGGCCTGCCCATGTCCACCGTGGCGGTGGAGACCTTGCCGTCCTCCACATCGACCTTGATGTGCATCACGCCCGCCGGTGTCTCTATGTTCATTTCAGTTCTAGAAATGTGTCCTAGATCGTAGATATGCTTGGCCAGACAGCGTATGCCGTTTCCGCACATCTCCGCTTCGGAGCCGTCCGAGTTCATCACTCGCATGGCGTAATCGGCCTTTTCGCTCTGTTCTAGGTAGAGGATACCGTCCGCACCCACCCCGAATCGCCGGTGACAGACCGCCTTAACGTGGTCCGGGTCCTTGGACGCCTTTCCGTCCAGATTCTCGACCAGCACGAAATCGTTGCCCAACCCATGATACTTCCAGAACTTCATTCTCTCAACCTCGCCGGAACCTTCTGGTGGCGGAACATGTCCGAGACCTCCTCCCTTTCCCGGATGAGCGACGCCTTACCGTCCAACACCAGCACCTCGGCGCAACGTGGCCTCGAATTGTAGTTGGATGACATGGCGAAGCCGTAGGCACCGACATCGTAAACTGAAAGAATGTCGCCAACCTGTACCCTGGGCAGCATGCGTTCCTTGGCCAGGTAATCCCCGCTCTCGCATATCGGCCCGGCCACATCGTACTTGACATCGGCCGCCTGATCGAAGCGGTTGGCCACGGCGACATGATGATAGGAATCGTAGAAGGCCGGTCTGATGAGCGTGTTGAAACCTGCATCCACCAGAGCGTAATCGCGCACTGGTGTGGACTTGACGTCGTTCACCTTGGTCAGTAGGACGGTGGTATCGGCCACGATGTAGCGCCCTGGTTCGATGAGCAGTGTTCTGACCCCGCTCCCCTTGATCTTGGATGCGACCTCCGCGGCCACCGCGTCCAGGTCCATGCTTTCTTCCTCCGGACGATAAGGTATGCCCATGCCCCCACCTATGTCCAGGAACTCCAGTTTGAGCCCCAGTTCAGAGCGTATCCGTTCGAATATCTCCACCATCACTTCGGTGACCCGGCCGAACACGGCAGGGTCGCGTCCCCCGGACCCGGTGTGGGCGTGCAGGCCCCTGGGCACGAAGCCAAGCTCTATGGCCTCAGCATAAGCGGAGATTATCTCTTCCTTGGGAATACCGAACTTGGCCCCCTTGGTCCCGGTGACCACCTTCTGCGAGTGCCCGGAACCGACGTCCGGGTTGACACGCAGGGATATGGGGTGCTTTGGGTTCATACCCGCCAAACGACGCATCTGGTTAACGGAGTCTACGTTGATAGGGACCTTTCTTTCGGCCACGGCTCGCATCTCCTTGTCAGAAACGCTGACCCCGGTGTATAGGATACGCTCCGGGACGAAGCCAGCGCGAAGGCACGATTCCACCTCTCCGATGGATACGGCGTCTATGCTGGAACCTTCCTGCTCCAGTATCCGCAGTATGCTCAGATTGGTGTTGGCCTTGCAGGCGTAGTTTATCCTAGTGGGGAACTTGTCGTTGAATGCCTTGTATATCGCCCTGTAGTTCTCCCGCAGCGCGGTCTCGTCTGTAACCATGACCGGAGTTCCGAAACGCTCGGCGATCTTAGTGGTCGACATGCCGCCAATGATCATTTCGTCCTTCTTGCTCTGAAATTTTCTCATTCAAGCACCTATGTACAGTTCGTGCAATCTCCTGATAACCTCGACGGCCTTGGCGTCGCCTACCATGAAGTTCAGGGCGATGTCCGATGCGCCCTCGGAGATCAGTTCGACATTGGCACCGACGTCCGCCGCCGCAGTGAATATCTTTGCCGACACCCCGCAGATCTCCAGCATGCCATCGCCAACGGCGCATATGAGGGCAACATCCTCCTTGACCTTGACCGCCTCCACTTCATCCCGGAACCCATGCAGACGCTCGCATACCTCACCCACCGATTCCGACGGTACTGCCACGGCCAACGTGGAAAGGGAGGTGGAAACAGCGTATATGGATATCCCGTTGGAGCAGATGGACCCTACTATCCTGGCCACCAGTTCCGGCTGATAGACTAGTTCGGATGAGTAAACTTTGACTATGGCCAGCCCGGTCTTCAGGGCTACGCTCCTCAACATATCGCTGCCTCGCCGGTTCAGACCGTGTATCCGGGTACCCTTGCCCCGAGGATTGAAGGTGTTCTTGACCATCACGGCCACCCCCTTACGTTTGGCCGGCTCGATGGTCCGAGGATGCAACACCTTGGCACCGAAGTATGCTAGCTCAGCAGCCTCGCCGTAATCCATCTCGGTAATGGTGCGAGCGGTCTTCACCACCCGGGGATCGGCGGACATGAAGCCGTCGACATCGGTCCATATCTCCACTTCGTCAGCGTCCACGCCATAGCCTACGACCGCGGCTGAGTAATCGGAACCACCCCGGCCGAAGGTGAGCGGTCTTCCTCGTTGATCACACCCGTAGTAACCGGTTATGATAGGTACGCATCCCGCCTGCAGCAGGGGGACCAGGGTCCTCCGCAAATTGGCTTCTGTTGCCAGCAGGTCCGCGCTCCCATTTCCGGGCGGGCCATTTGCCACGATGCCGATGTCCTCGGAGGTCACGGCCACTGATTCCACGCCCCGGCTGCGCAATATGTAAGAAAGGGTGAGCGAGGAGAGCCTCTCTCCCCAGCTGGACAGGGCGTCCTGGAACATGATCCGGCCCTCGTCCTGGCGGAAGAGATGTATCAGACGGCCTAGTTCAACCAGGCGATGCTCCAGCTCGTCGAGGTATTCGGACATATGGTCCGCGGAGATGTTCTCTCGTGCAGTATCAAGATGCTTAGCTCTGAGCCATGACAGATAATCCGGCACCTCTTTTCTGTTATCGGTCATGATCTCGAGAAGCGAATTGGTCACTCCTGACATGGCGGAGACCACCACTGCTCGCTGGCAATCGTACCCCATAATGATGTCGGCAGTTCGGGACATTGCCTCGGCCCCACCCATGCTGGTGCCGCCGAACTTCATGACCTTCCTCACAGATTCAGCACCTCTTCCATATTGTGAACCTTTCCGTCGCTCAATGGGGCGACCCATCGGACCGATGTCACGCAACCCTCGGCGAAGGCCATTCGGGAATGTGCCTTGTGTGTCAGCTCAATCCTCTCGTGGTTCCCGGCGAATATGACGGTGTGTTCGCCCACTATGTCACCGGCCCGTACGGCGTGTATGCCGATCTCCCGCCCTCTGGCACCGACCATTCCTTCCCGGCCGTGGACCATGCGGTCAACCCCGGTTTCAGCGGAAATGATCTCGGCGGCCTTGGCCGCCGTCCCCGATGGAGCGTCCTTCTTCTTATCGTGGTGCATCTCGATTATCTCCACCTGATAATCTGGCAAGGCCCTCGCCAGGGTCTGACATGCCCTCCAGAACACGTTTACCCCGACAGAGAAATTTGGTGTGATCAGGGCGGAACGGTGGGTCTCGCCCAGCGTGAACCGGAAATTCTCCATGAACCCTTGTGAAAGTCCGGTCGTACCGACGACGACGTTCGCTCCGGCCTTTACCGCCACCGGCAAGTTGCGCTCAGCGGCCGATGCATTGCTCACGTCCACCAACACTGTACATCGGCGGCATATATCGTCCAACCCTTCCGGCCCCGTTGCGATCACCCCGGGGTATAGTTCCTGCCCGGCCTTCCCGCCCTCGGCGGAGACGATCGCTCCAACCAGTCTCATGTCCTTCTGTTCCCTGATCAGGGAACACACCATGGAACCCAGCTTACCTGTGGCTCCTGCTACTACTACATCAATCATGTCTAGGCGCCTCCTCGACCTTACACTAGCTTAAATTCCGTCAGTGTCCTCTTTAGTATCTCAGCGGTTCCCGGTTCCATGTCGCAAAGGGGCAAACGGAAGACCCCAGATGGCCTTTTCATCATCCTCATCGCCGTCTTTACCGGTATGGGATTGGTATCTAGGAACAGGTCGGTGAAGAGCGGGAGCATCTTGAAATGCAACCGTCGGGCCCTTACCCAATCCCCTTCCAGGGCTGCATGGGTCATCTCGACCATCATCTCCGGCACAATGTTGGATGTGACCGATATGACGCCCTGCGCGCCCAGCGCCAACATGGGAAAGGTGAGCAGATCGTCCCCGGAAAGAACGTTGAACTTGGGTGACACCGTGGCTAATATACCCATGATCTGAGACATGTTCCCACTGGCCTCCTTCACCGCCACGATGTTCGGCACCTCAGAGAGGCGCTTGATGGTCGGGGCGGCTATGTTGGAGCCTGTGCGGCTGGGAACGTTGTAGACCACTATCGGGATGTCCACCGCTTTGGCGATGGCCTCGTAATGACGGAATATACCTTTCTGATTCGGCTTGTTGTAATAAGGTGATATCAACAGAACGCCGTCCACACCCAGGTCCTTGGCCCCCTTCGATAGGTGGATGGCCTCGTGAGTGGCGTTGCTGCCCGCCCCGGCAATGACCTTGGCCCGTTTGGCCTCTTCCCTGACGATGCCGATCACCTTCAGGTGCTCCTTGTGAGTGAGGGTAGCCGATTCTCCAGTGGTGCCGCAGGGCACGATGGCGTCGATCTTTGCCTCCTCCTGCAGAGCGACAAGCTCCCGAAGCCCGTCCTCATCGATCTCACCGTCCTCCTTGAAGGGGGTGATTAGCGCTGTTGCGCATCCTTTGAACATCTTAATCAGCTCCGAAATGCTCTTTGAGTATGAGCCGCGTGCGCGTCGATTCCACGTTATCGAATCGGCGTATTTGCTCGATGATCTCATTCAGCTGCGGTGATGATGTGACATCGATAATAGCTACGATGTCCTCCTCCCCAGTGACCTCGAATACCTCGGACACTCCCTTGAATCCGGCGATCTGGTCGGCTATGTCGGAGGTGTTCACGTTGACATCGATCTTAACCTCTACCAGAGCCTTAACGTTCTTGCTGCTGGTCTTTATGGTGAACGCCTGTATCACGCCTTCCTCAAAAAGCTTCTTGACCCTGGAGCGGATGGTCCCCTCCGAGACCTCCAACTCATTAGCTATCTCTACGAAAGGCCGTCTCGAATCCTTTTTCAGTATCTCTATGATCTTATCATCCAGGTGATCTATCAATAAATTCACGCCCCTAGGTCACTTCATTGAAATTCTCTGAATTCGTATTCAAAACTTAGTTAATAGTAAAATATTATTAATATTTTCCGAAAAAGCTCGTATATTTTGAAATGTTTCGTGTATAAGAGCTTAGTTTGTATTGATCTTCTTAACGAAATCTAGCCATCGGCGCTCGTCGCTCACCTTCGCCAACAAGGCCTTTGCCTTTACATGACGTTCTTCAGCCTTCACGCTGCGGAGCTCGTCCACCGCTCTCAGAAGCCCCAGGGCCTCGTGCATGACCTCGTATGCCCTCAACTTCCCCATGTCCTTGGTGGCCAGGTCCTTCTCCAGCGATTTTGCTTTCTTATCCAGCAAGGTCGCCAGCTCATGAGCGCCCTTTATGGTGGCCTCGCTTGGCGAATGCTCGGTAATGAATTGGAAGACAACGTCCCTTAAGGGGACCTCCTGCCCCTCCAACTCCTCCAGTTCAGGAACGAACTCCCCAACCCAGAAGAGCAATGAATGAAAATGAGACAGTATCTTTCCTCTCTCCTCGGGCGTTAGGCAATCGTCAGCGCACTTGTCCCCGTTCACCGATGCTCCTCCCCCCGCCGAACGCGACCGCACAGGTCGTGTGCCATGGTCAAGGGGTCCTTGGGCAGGGACCTGACTAGCTGGCAGATAGAGTCCAACCCGACCTTGTGACCGACAGATACGTAGCGGGCCTTTCCCCTAGGACCTTTTACCACCCGTCCTACCTCTTCGCCGTCCAGGTATAGGGTGTCAGATCCTACATTTCCGGAGAGGACGCTCTTGCCCACCCCACCGGCGGCAACGTCGTGGACCACTCCGAACTGGGAGGCGATCCCGGCCCGGCGGGGGTGGGCCCGTCCGTGCCCATCGATGAGATACAGTGTGTCTTGACGCCCTTGCT